>Ga0302324_100012266_pt1 | contig 17485 bp, 17 predicted proteins | sample Palsa_T0_1_FD_201949 | JGI IMG/M metagenome (GOLD analysis project Ga0302324, IMG submission 201949) | Peat permafrost microbial communities from Stordalen Mire near Abisko, Sweden - Palsa_T0_1 | ecosystem: Environmental > Terrestrial > Soil > Palsa > Peat permafrost | place: Sweden: Abisko...
TCCGCCCGCGCCTCCTGCACATAAAGCTCCGGCGGCTTATTGGTGTACGAATACACGTCCGCAAACCAGCGATCATCGGGCGACGGCACGCACGAATGGCCGCCCGGGAGCTTCGTTAGCTTCACCCGCGCTCCGCCTTCCGCGCTCATTTCATAAACATCTTGTTCGCCCGAATCGGCTTCGTCGGTCACCAGGAAGAAGCGGCTCTTGTCGCGGGATAAGATCGCGCTATCCACTTCCCACGCGCCGGATGTCAGTGCCCTCGCTTCGCCCTCCGCGAAGGGAACCATGTACAGATGCGAATATCCGGTGCGCTCCGATTGAAAGAAGATGTCCCGATCGCCTTTCATCCAGCCCAACGTTCGGCTGCCCGGACCATCCAACCACGCATCGTCATGATCGTGCGCCAGCACGCGCGTCTTGCCGGTATTTTCGTCCAGCGCCAGGATCCAGCGATCCTTGTGGTCGGCGGCCCGCGCGTTCAATACCGCCTTGGTTCCGTCCTCGGACCATAGCGGCTCCGACAACTGCACTTCGCGATCCACGGGAGCTTTCGTGTCTGGGGGCTGTACCGAGGCGCGCTGGCCGTGATCCACCCACTTCATTTCGCCGGTCTCGACGCTCAGGATCGCGAGGCGAGCCAGGCTCTGCTTATCGCCCACCTTCTCGTAGGAAGGAATGTCGTCGGTGTAGCCCGACTCCGTCACAAAGCTCGGCACAACAGTGCGCTTGGCGCCGGTAGCCGGCTCACGAATGCTTGCGGTGACGTACTTCTCGTCCGGCGTCAGCCGCAGTACTGCTATGGTCTGCCCTGCTTGCAATGTGAAGGGCTTCCGGGGATGCTCGCGCTTTCGCTTAGCCTCCAATTCCTCGCGCTCCTGAGCCCGCTGCCGGATCGCATCAAAGAGATCCTTCTCTTCTTTCTTGAGCGCCTCCTGGCTCGCGGTACCTTTCTGTTCATCGGGCGGCGCCGGACTTCCCGCGGGGAGAATATCGGTTAGCTCTTCGATCGCGCCGCTGTCCAGCGCTATCGCATAAAGATTATTCGCGCGCGTAAACGCGACGCGTTTTTCGTCGTGCGTGAAGTGTGGATCCGTCTCCACGTCGGCAGTCCGGGTTATTTGCCGCGTGTTCCCCGACGCGCGGTCATAAAGAAAGATGTCGCCATCGCGCGCGTAGACGATCCGCTGCCCGTCTGGCGTTGCGTCTCCGACCGCCGGCGGCGCAGCTTTGGACTCAGCATCCGACAACTTCCGCAGTCCGGCGCCATCGCGGTCCACAACATAGGTATCCGGTTCCTTGATGGGCGGATCGCCCGCCTGCTTCCATTGAAAATAGATGTGGCGTCCGTCTCCAGACCAGCGGACTTGCTCCGGCTCGTAGCCGTACAAGGCCGGCCCCCGCATGATGCTGTCGATGGTGAGCGCGAATTTGCCGGCGGGCGTGGCGTGCGATGCAAATAGAATCGCCAGGAAAGCGACCGTGAACCGCTTCATTCCTCACATGCTAGCGCATGTGCCCAGGGATCCGGGCTTACTTGCGAACAAAGTACAGCGTGGTCTCGGCGTGCTGGGTGTGGGTGGAACTTTCCTTGATCTCCAGCGTCATGTGCTTGCCATCTTCAGAGAGCGTATGAACCCAGTGCCCTTGGACCTGATCGTCTTTGATTTGCGCGGTCCAATCGGTCAACAGCTTATTCCCATCGACGGTGCTTTTGAACTTCGCCGTGAACGGCCCGATCTGGCTCTCCCGCTCCTGGCCGTCGGTGCTCAACCAGACTTTCTCCGCCATGATCCCGAGGTACAGCAACGGAACCACGCCGTTCTTGGGTTCCTGAAAGGTGGACTCCATGCTCAACCCGGAATTGTCCTGTTTGATCTTGGTTTCCAGATTGTTGGGCGCGTCGCCGGGTCGCGGGCTATGTTTATCCAAGGTCCACTTGCCCGAGAAGCTGTCCCCGTTTTCCTTGGCTCCCGCCCAGTTCAAGGTTACGAAAGCGATTGTAAATAAAAGTGTTACCGATTTGGCCAGTCTCACGACAAGTTTCCTCGGTAGTAGGATGCGCCCGAGCGAGAACCATTACATCGAGTTTGGCTTTTCGTGGGCTTTTGATAGACTCCACGCATGAGCCGAGTTGAGGAGATCGAGGCCGCCATTGATGGCCTATCCCCGGACGACTACACGCGCATCGTCGAGTGGTTTCGTATGCGGGAACAAAGGCGATGGGATGAGCAATTGGACGCCGACTCGCGATTGGCCCCGCTCCATCAAATCCTAATCTCCCCCGTAGAACCGGCATGGAAATCTGCCCGCCTTTAGCCTCGATCAAAACGTTAAGCTCCCGTGAACGATGTTCTACGCGCCAGAGGAGTGGCCGGGCGCGACATTCGCAATCCGGCTAATCCCCAATCCCGAAAACCACCAATCCCAAACCCCGCCCTCCGCTATACTTGTGGCGTCCCATGCTGTTGACCTCCGCGGCCTACTTCACCTTCCTCGCCGCCGTTTTCTTCGCCTATTGGCTCGCCGCGCGATACCGGCTGGGCGCGCTGGCCGTTGTCCTGTTCGCTAATTATTTCTTCTACGCGCGCTGGGATCTCGCTTACCTCGCCATCATTCCTCTGGCGTCCACGTGCGATTTCTTCATTGGCCAAGCGCTCCACGCTTCAACGAAACCCGGGCTGCGTCGCCTGCTGGTGGCCCTCAGCATCATGCTCAACATCGGGCTGATCGCATCTGTGAAATACCTGCCTGTGCTGCCCTGGGTGCTGCCTCTCGCGCTCTCCTTTTACGGCTTCCAATCGCTCACTTACACCATCGACATCTACCGCCGCGACGCGAAGCCGGCCGAAAGCTACCTGGCGTATCTCGCGTCCGCGAGTTTCTTCCCGACAACGGTCGCCGGACCCATCACACGCCTCTCCACGCTCTGGCCGCAGTGGTCGAAGCGCGAAATGCTCAGCGCCGAGAACGGTGGCAAGGCGCTGTTTCTGATCGGCCTCGGCTTGGTAAAGAAACTGTTGATCGCCGACTTCCTGGCCGAGAGCCTGGTGAATCGCGTCTTCGATTTGCCCAAACTGTACTCGGGCGCTGAAGTGCTCGCGGGCGCCTACGGCTATGCGCTTCAGCTTTACTACGATTTTTCGGGATACACGGACATCGCTCTGGGTTCCGCCCTGCTGCTGGGCATCACGCTTCCGCCCAACTTCAATCGCCCCTATGCCGCTCTAAACATTTCCGACTTTTGGCGTCGCTGGCACATGTCCTTCTCCCATTGGCTGCGCGACTATTTGTATTTCTCGCTACCGGGGCTGCGCTCGCGCTGGAAAGTTTTCGCCTATGTGAATCTGGTGATCACCATGATGCTGGGCGGACTGTGGCACGGCGCCGGTTGGACGTTTCTGGTCTGGGGCGCCTGGCATGGCGTTGGCTTGGCCATGCATCGCGGGTGGCAAACGCTGCGAGGCAAACGAACGCCATCGCCTGCTCCGGCGGCTCGCTTGGCCCGAGGGCTCCTCACGTTTCACTTCGTATTGATCGGCTGGATCTTCTTCCGCGCGGCCAACCTGGACACCGCGCGCGATATCTTGTATCAAATCACTTCCGGCACAATCTCCTTCGCGAATATAACGCCCGCGTTCATGCTGGTAGCCATTTTCGCGGCTGCTGCGCATTTCGTTCCGAAGAGCTGGTACGACGGCGGACTCCGGCTCTACTGTCAGTCGCCCTACTACGCGCAGGCCGCTGCCATCGCGGCGGTGATCGTCGCAATTCGGTATGCCGGGGGCGCCAGTGCCGCGCCGTTCATCTACTCGCGATTTTGAGCATGCTGCCTCCCATCTGGCCCAGGAAAGCTTCACTCGCGATTCTCACCTGCGGCGCGTTGGTGTTGCTGCTGGAGGCCACGAAACTCGCGCGCCCATTTACTCCCGCCGAGGCTTTGGATTTCCGGCCGCGTTATATGCCCGCGCTAGAACCGCCCACGCCGATCCCGGTATTTACATCGCCGTCCGCCGCCTCCAGACGTCCCATTCTGGAGCCGAATCTGATCGATCCGCACGATAACCTCAGGACGTTCTACCTGGCCCTCTGGCGCACCGAAGTGGGAGCGCCGGGTGCAATCACGCGCGTGCTGCATTATGGCGATTCTCCCGTCACTGCCGACTCAATCACCGCCGACGTGCGCTCGCTTTTGCAGCAACACTTCGGCGACGCCGGCCACGGCTTTGTTCTTATCGCCAAACCCTGGGCCTGGTATGGCCATCGGGGCGTCGACGTGCAAGGCAAGGGCTGGCATATTGCGGCCGCCACCCAAACCCGCGCGCGGGATGGCTTCCACGGTCTCGGCGGCGTCAGCTTCGAAGGCGATACAGGCGCTTCTTCGCGGCTGATACTCGGCGAAGATCACGCAAAAATCGAGATTCAGTACCTGCGCCAGCCCGGAGGCGGCGTGCTTACGGTGGAAGCAGCCGGGCAGACGCTCGGCGCAGTAGAAAGCGATGGTCCGGCCAAGGAACCTGGCTTCCAGACCTTTCCATTACCCGCCGGCGCCCGCACCATTCAGCTCTCCGTCGAGCGCGGTCCGGTTCGCCTCTTCGGAGTCAGTTTCGAAAGAAACACGCCGGGTGTGATTTACAATAGTCTTGGGCTGAATGGCGGCCAGGTTCAAGTGGTGGTCCGCTATTTCGACAAGCCGCAGTGGGCCGAAGAGTTGGAGCATGAGCATCCGGATCTGGTGGTAATCAATTACGGGACTAACGAAAGTATCTATGCCGAGTACATCGAGCGTTCCTACCCCGGCGAGTTGCGGCAAGTGATCGAACGTGTGAAGGCTGCGGTCCCGGGCGCGTCGGTACTGATCATGAGCCCCATGGATCGCGGGCAGCGCGATGCCAACTCCCGCATCAGCACCGTTCCCACCCTGCCGCGCCTGGTGGAGATCCAGCGTCAAACGGCGTTGGAAATGAATTGCGCGTTCTTCAACACGTTTCAAGCCATGGGTGGCGAAGGAACCATGGCTCGCTGGTATGACAGCCAGCCGCGCCTGGTGAGCGCCGATTTTACGCATCCCCTGCCCGCCGGCGCGCGTAAAGTCGGAGTGCTGTTGGATCAAGCGCTCGAATCCGGCTACCGGCAATTTAAGGCGCGCGAGCAGCGGAGGACGCACCAGTGACGCGTCTTCCAATTATTTTCCTGGTGCTGCTTTCGGTGGCTCCGGCTCCGGCGGTGACCGCCGCCGCGAAAAAGACGACGACCCGCAAGAAGCTTCGCAAAAAACCCGCTCGCGTGCCGGTGGTGCACGTCTCGCCGGTGGTGCGAGACACAGCCTTGCGCGCAATTAGCGAACGAACCTCCCGGCCGCTGAGCGTCCTGGAAGGCGCCGGAGCGTTGGTGCCGTTCTTCGAGCAGCTTTCGCATCCTCCGGAAACCGGATCGCTTCACATCCTGCAATACGGCGATTCGCACACCGCCTCGGACGACTGGGCCAATCAACTGCGACAGGATTTTCAGGCCAAGTTCGGCGCGGGCGGCCCGGGCTACACGTTGCCCGGTCATCCGTTTCTCGGCTATCGCCGATTCGATAGCCGCGGCAGCAATTCGCGAGGCTGGTACACCGGCGGCATCGTGACTCGCAAAGACGACGGGATCGACGGACTGGGCGGAATCAGCCTGACGGCGCAATCCGCTGGCGAGACCGTGACGCTGACCGTGGAGTGCCAGCAGCTCGAGTTGCATTATCTGCGCCAGCCGGGCGGTGGACAAGTGGAATTTTCCGTGGATGACGCTCCCGTCGCGACAGTCGACACCGATGGTGAAAGCGGACCTGGGACCTACCAGTACGCAGCCACGCCCGGCGTACACCAGTACACGCTGCGGACTCTCAGCGCCGCGCCGGTACGGCTGTTTGGTTGGGTGGCTCAGAATCAAGCCGGCGTGACCTACGAGACGCTCGGCATTAACGGCGCGCAGGCCAACCTCATGCTCGAATGGAATGCGGCGGTACTGGATTCCGAGTTGATGAGCCGCGATCCGGCGCTGGTCGTTCTCGCGTACGGCACCAACGAAGCCTTAAGCCGCACCTGGACCCCCGAAGGATACTACGCCACGCTGACCGGGATCATCCAGCGGCTGCGCGCCACGCTTCCAGTCGCGAGCATTCTTTTGGTTGGACCGCCCGACTGCGCGCATCGCCTGAGCGGCCGCCTGATGCCATTTCCGCATCTGGATCAGGTGATCGAAATCCAGCGTCAAGTGGCCCGCGAGAACGGCTGCGCCTTTTGGGATTGGCGCGCTGCGATGGGCGGACCCGGCTCCGTGCGCCAATGGGTGCAGGCCGGCCTCGGCCAGGGCGACTACACGCACCTCACCGGCGCTGGATATCGCATGATCGGCGGAACGCTCTTTGAAGACGTGATGGAGCAATACAACCGCTTCGTCGCGCTGCGCGCCGAAGGAACGCATAACCAATAAAGATGGACAACAGAGAACGTATTCTGGCGATCGTCCGCAAGTCCTCCGATCAAACCACTACGCCCGACCCGGACGAATCGCTGTTCGACTCGGGATATCTGGATTCGTTCGCGCTGCCCGACATGGTGAGCGAACTGGAGCGCGAGTTCGGCATCAAAATTCCCGACGCGGATTTGAACCCGCGCAAATTTGAATCCCTCGCTAAAATTCAAAGTTATATCGAGAGCAGGATGTAGCCGGTGGCGGCGATCAAGGCGTTCGGAGCCTATTTGCCGTCGCGTATCGTAACCAACCGCGAACTTGCCGCGCGCCTGGATTGCGAGGCTGAGTGGATTCTGGATGTCTCGGGAATCGAGGAGCGGCGCTACGCGGATCCGGAGGAAACTGTCGCGAGCATGGGCGTCGCTGCGGCCCGCGAGTGCCTGGATCACGCCGGAATCAAAGGGACCGATGTCGGAATGATTCTGGTGTCGTCGGGTTCATCCGCACGCCGCTTCCCCGGGCCTGCATCGGCCATCGCGCACGCTTTGAGCGCTGATGGCATCCCCGCGATCGATCTCCCGATGGCTAGCGCGGGCGGTTTGTTCGGCATGGCGCTGGCTGCGCAACTTACCGTGACACACGGCAATGTTCTTGTGATCGCCTCCGAGAAAATGTCGCCTATCGCGCTGCGCGAGCCCATGGAACGCGGCGTTACGCCGCTCTTCGGTGACGGCGCGGGCGCGTGCCTGATCGGCGCCGGCGGCCCTGTCGGCATCATCGAGTCGGTGCTGCACTCTGACGGCGCTTTCGCCGAAGATTTGCGCCTGGATTTCGATGCGCCGCTCGCGATGAACGGCCGCTCCGTGATCATGCAGGCGTCGCGCAAGATCCCATCCGCGATCAACGAAGTGCTTGAAAAAAACACACGAACCGCTCAGTCCGTCAAGGTGTTCTTGATGCACCAAGCCAATCAAAACCTGATGGATCGCGTGGCGCGAGCGCTCGATGTGGAAGCGGCGCGCTTCTATTCAAACATCCAGCGCTATGGCAATACCTCGTCCGCATCCATGTCGATCGCGGCCGCGGACTGGTGGCGCGATCCAGGGCCCGCGTGCGGCGATCTGATCTGCTTCGCCGCATTCGGCGCGGGATTTCATTGGGGGGCGCTGCTGGCCGAAGCGATCGGCTGATCGAGCCGCTAATCGCCGGAAGCGCGCTGTGGCCCGGGGTAGGCAAAATAGGACGAGATCGCGGCGCGCAAACTGCTCCAGCGCGTCCTCAGCACGGAAAGCCCGATCATCAGCAGGATCACGATCACCGCGGCGATGCTGCACTGCACGTTGCTTAGCGATTCCTTGAGCCATCCGAACCAGCGGCCGTAGACCAATTCGATGTGTACCCAATACACTAACAGCGAAGTGGTGCCGAGCTGCCGCACCCAGCTCCAAGAGGCGCCCAGCGGAAACGCGGTCCACAGATAGGCAAAGCCGATCACCAGCAGGACCACGCCCAGTTTGATTACAATCAGCCCCGGGCTATCCAACCAAAATTCCGACTTCGGATAGATCGAATACGGAAAGTTGGAAAAATACTCGCCGCCCGCAATCAAGCCGAAGCCGAGCAGCCCGGCCCACTGCATCACGCGATTCATTTGATCCTGTTTGACCAGGCGCAGCACGCTTCCGATGCTCAGTCCGAACGCGATGAACGACGCCCAGGGGAAGAACGCGAAGTATTGATAGCTGGGAACGAAGTAAGCGGAAATACCCGGCGGCAGCCAGGTCCAATTAATCGCGGAGACCAGCGGCGAGGCCACGGCAATGGCGATGCCCAATCCAGCGCACAAACGCACCCGCTGGACGGTGGTGAAAATCGCCATCACGGACATCAGGCCGATCGCGAATCCCATGCAGTTCAGAATGTCGACCTTGAATAAGTCGGTCCAAGGACTTTGGCCGAAGGCGAACAGCCAAAGCTGCAGGCGGAACAGGAACGCCAGCAGGAACAAATAGCCGGCGCGCCGCAGCGCTGCTTTCCAACGGCCCATGGCCTGGAGACCTTGGCGTTCGCGGCGGTCCATCAGGAAAGCCAGCGTGATCCCGGTGAGCACCAGGAAAATCGCCGGACCGATGCCTCCGAAAAACTGCGAGAGCATGAACGGGCCGCCGGGCCGCAAATCCGTTCGATTGAAGGAGTGAAACACGTGGCCTTGCAGCATGACCACCACAGCCGCGCCGCGCGACCAATCCAAAAAGGTCAGCCGGCCGGACTCTTCCCGAGGAGGAGGCTGTGGCGTCATTTTCCAGGGTGCTCGGTTTTAACACCCGCGGGCAGCTTCAGTTGCAACGCCCCAGGTTGAAGCGGGGGATTGATCTTCAGATTGCTATACGTCACAAGTTGATAGTCGCCGGAAGGCTCGAAAATTTTCTCGCGCAGCGGATACGGATCGCCCTGGTCGGGGATCCACAACACCAGCTTTTTAACGTACTGCTTGGCCTCGCCGTTCTTGGGGATCAATTGCAATTGGGTGACGGCTTGCACGCTAAATTGTTCAGACCCGACGATCGTCACATCATAAGCACCAGCAATTTCAGTGCCGGAAGTTCCGAAGCCGATCATCAAGAATTTGTCCAGTTGGGGTCCACGCTTGTCCAGATCGAATATTTGCAAGGTATTGATCTTGGGGAGGTACTCTTGCACGCGGCGTTTCTCAATAGTGACGGTCTTAAGGTCCGGGGAAGTGAAATCGATCTTACCCTGCACTTCGCCTGGCTGTACCTTTTTCATCGTTACGGTGCCAGTCTCCGGCGGACTGTCCTCGTTGAGAACGTCGGTGTGGGTTACGTGTGTAACCTGCGCGGTCATAGCCTGGAATTCACTGGCCGCCTTGTCCATCCGGCTCAGGATTTCCTGCAAGTTGTCTTTCGCGATTCCAGGACGAGCCAGCGCCGCGGCAAGGAACACGCACACCATGCACTCGAAAAACAGGCCATCACGCAACCGTTTCTTCATCAAAGTTGGATTCCGAAAAACGCTTTACGCTACGGCGTCGTAAACGCCATGAACCCCTTGATTTGTTGCTCCGAATCGACAATCGGTTCCAAACGGTAGACACGGTATTTCTTGCCGGTTCGCGCCTGCAGCAGCGCGCTGGCCTCGGTGGTTCGGGCAGCTTCCGGAGTGTTCGAAAGTTGCTCGGCATCCATCCAGAAGACCGTCTCGCCGTGTTCGGCGGGAAGCATCACGATGCTGTTGGCCCGCGGCTGATCGCGGAACCACTCCCTGGGTGTCAGGAAAATAAAACCCACGATGAGCCCGACCATCACGTCGTACTGCCAGCCTGCGCGTGGATAATCCCAGAACAGAAAACGCTTCACGCCGCTCATCGGGCTACTCATGCGAACACCAGTTTATCACGCGCTCGGCGTACGCCCGACGAACGAATGTAAGTGAATGTAAGCGATGCCGCTGAAGCGCGCTACTTGTATTTTCTTAAGACGGCGAGCACGCGGCCTTGGATCTCGACGGCTTCGGCGTCGACAATGATGGGTTGCATCGCGGCGTTGGCGGGCTGCAAGCGGATGCGGCCTTCGGGCTCATGATACAAGCGCTTGAGTGTAGCTTCGCGCCCGTCAACCAGCGCCACCACGATCTCGCCATCCTGCGCTTGCGCGGTCCGCTCCACCAAAACATAATCGCCGCTCAGGATGTGATCCTCGATCATCGATTCGCCGCTCACCTGAAGGGCGAAGGTATCGCCCTTGCCTGCGAAATCGGCGAACTGCAAAGTGTCGTGTCCCTGGATGGCTTCGACGGGGGAGCCGGCGGCGATTCTTCCGGCCAGGGGAATCTCGGCGGACCTGCCGGTGGTGCGGCTCTTCCGCCGTTCTTGCACGTATTTCGGCGAGACTTCGATGGAGCGGCTCTGATTGAACAGGCGGCGCAGATAATTGCGCGACTCGAGCGCTTGGATGTGCTTGTGCACGGTTGCGAGAGAAGCCAGTTGCAGACCGTGCGCGAGTTCCTCGTAGCTTGGGCTGTAGCCGTTTTCTTCGATGAAGTCCGCGATGAAGTCGAGGACCTCTTTCTGCCGCTTGGTGAGAGCCATGCCTCCATTCTGGGGCGAACAAAAGGGGAAGTCAAGAGCAAAGGGTAATTCATCGCCGGAGGCAAGTGGCTGCCGCGCACCACAAAGGAGTAAAATGGAAAACGAACCGATCATGGGCGGCTAGCTCAGCTGGGAGAGCGCTGCGTTCGCAATGCAGAGGTCGGGGGTTCGATCCCCCCGCCGTCCACCAAACACCACCCTAGCCTAGCGCTTTCCGGGATCGATCAGCGCAAGGCCTGTCTCCGGATCGAAGCGCTTTTGCATCGTCACGGGATCCACGGTGACCATCACTTCCAGCGTCGGATAAACGTGCGCTTCGATCAGATGGCCGCCCTTCGCCGCTGCGTCGTCCAGGCCCACCACGAGATGCGTGTGCACTGCGGGTTTGCCCTCGAACACGGCTACGTCGCCAACCATAGAGAGCACCTCAACCTGCTGCTGAATTGGAATTGCCTTGTAGCTTTTCTTTTTCCGGTCCATCCACGCCACCGTGACATCCTGCAGCGCCCCGATGCCGGTGAAATGTGCACTGGTCACTTGATAGCGTTGAGCGAACTCGACCAGGCCGGAAGCGACCTCATCGCCCTTGCTAAAGATGACCGCATATTGGCGCAGTTCCGTACCCTCACTGGTAAGCAGTTCGACCCGCATCCCCGGCGCCTTGCCGGGTTCAGGCGCCTTTGATACCGGCACGTAATACACTCCTTGGCGTAGAGCGCGCAGATTCGCATTCATTTTTAGCCTCCCACTAGTTGACGCAGCAGAAGTTCATTTTTCGATCTGCCTGATTTCCTTTGGCCGGTATCAAGCCCCAATTCAAACTGCTACGCTCATTCGAGATGGAACTGCCGGGAGCTGTTGATGCGTTCGTTGACACCGGCAAGCTTCGCGACTACTGCTTGAGTCCGATTCACCCCCGAGGACTTGATAGGTATTATTGGATTGAGGCACGTCACGCCTAACATCAAGCTGCTATCGGTGGTTGCGTTGCTTGAGGATCTACCCGGGGCAGGGGCTCTTGCGTGGACAAGTGGGTACAGTTGTGGAAGCACTCGCACCGGGAGTATATGAAGTCGAATTTAGCGACGATTTCCGACGAGCCTATGCATTCGTTCCCCTGCGCGCGAGCAGTTGATGAAGTTACATCACGAGCCGGGCCATCAGGCCGCATTAGCGAGTGCGAGCTGCTCGGCGAGCCCGAGCCGCGCCCTGTGGTAAGTTGAATCTCTATGGTTTTGTCCGACGTGGACATCCACAACTACCTGGCGCAAGGAAAAATCAAGATTTCTCCCCGGCTGCCGCCCGAGCAGTTCGGAAGTTGTTCGGTGGATTTCCGGCTGGGCAACGAGTTCAACGTTTTCGAGCACAGCCGCAATGCCTACATCGATCTGCGCGAGAGCAAGGGCATCGACGGGATCATGCGCAGCGTGGAAGTGCCGGCGGGTGAGCCGTTCATTTTACAGCCGCGCGAGTTCGTGCTGGCGATCACCGAAGAAACGCTCGAGCTGGCTGACGATGTGCTAGGGCGACTGGAAGGCCGCTCGAGCCTGGGACGCATCGGCATCATCGTGCATGGTACCGCCGGGCTGTTCGATCCTGGATGGGCGGGCAAAGCGACCCTCGAGTTGAGCAACCTGGGCCGCATGCCGGTGGCGCTGTATCCGGGGATGCGCATCTGCTCGTTCACGTTCGAGCAGCTCTCTACGCCATCGTCGATGCCCTATCGCAAGAAGGCCGGCAGCAAGTACGCCGGACAGACGCGTCCGCTCGCGAGCCGGCTGGCGGGCGAGTTCAAAGGTTGATGACGCGTCCCGCAACCCAGCGCGTAATCACGCTCGCGCCTCTGCCACCGGAAAAATGCGCGTTTGCACTGGCGCGCTACAGCCGCTCGCCCGATTCGATCCGCGATTCACTCGACTGGGTGCGGACGCACGATTCGGCGAAGTTTCTGGAGAGCTTCTATTTCCAGTACGGGCACGCGTCGATTGCAGACCTCGGGCACGTAGTGCTGTGCTTTGAAGGCATCTCGGAGCTGGCCGCGACCGAGATTGAAGACGAGCAGCTTTGGGATGGGCAGGCGCGATCGTCCCGCTACCAGGACTTTTCAAAATCGGGATTCGTGACGCCGCCGGAATTCGACGCCGCGCAGGCGAGCGCGTACCAAGAAGCCGCGGCGGCGTTGCTCGACGGATACAACCAGGTGCACGCGAAGGTGTTGGATCATCTGGCGGCTAAATTGCCGCGGCCGGAGGCCATGAAGCCGGAAGCGTATCAGCGCAATCTAAAAGCCAGGGCGTTCGACGTCGCCCGCTATCTGTTGTGCTTCGGCATTCCGACCGGAGTGGGGCAAGTGACCAGCATTCGCACGCTTGAAAGGCAGGTGCGGCGGTTGAAGGCGTCGGAGTACGAAGAGCTGCGCAGCTTGGCAAACGAAATCGCGGAAGCTTGCGCCAAAGAGCCGTGTTTGCGATGGAACGAGGCGGGAGCAGGGGAAGCGGTGGCGCCGACGCTGGCGCGGCATCTAGACGCCGATGAGCATACCGAGCGAAGCCGTGACGATTTGATGGCGTGGGCCAAGCAAAATTTGGCGGCACACCAGGCGCCGGCGACAGCGGAGGACGTGGATTTGATGAAGCCATCGGACACGCTGGCCGATATCGTCGCCACGTTGCTGTATCCGGTGACCGACTGGCCCTATCGCGAGCTGTACGAACTGGCCACTTCGTGGACTCCGGCGCGCCGGAACGAAGTGCTGGATGTTGCGTTGCAATCGCGCACCCGGCGGGATGAGTTATTGCGGAATTTTCGCGGCGCGCCCTATGTCTACGACATGGTCATGGACATTGGCGCCTATCGCGATCTCCACAGGCACCGGCGTTGCCAGCAGTTCCGGCAGAGCTATTCGGCGCACCTGGGTTTTGAGACGCCGGAAGCGATCCGAGAGGCCGGGTTAAGCGCCGGCTACGAGGCGCTGATCACGCAAGCGCGGACTGTTTTGGCGTCGCTGCCACAGCCGGGGGCACAGTATCTGCTTCCGTTCGCGACACGCTCGCGATTTCTGTTCAAGATGGACTTCGCGGAAGCCGAATATATAGCCCGGTTGCGCTCCGGCGTGAAGGGCCACTTCAGTTATCGCAAAATTGCTTGGGAAATGAAGCAAAAGATGAGTGCTCTGGAACCTGAGCTGGGACGCCTTATGCAGGCCACTCCCCCGTGGGAAGAAGACCCGCTCCAGCGGTAAGTGATTGTAAAGATTAAGACGCCCGGCGGTCACTCAGTGACCGCGGTTCGACACTCGCGGTAAAAGTTTCCACGTTACAAATCCTAAGGGCGCAACCGATCCCACTGAGTTCAAACGATTTCATTCTTTGGCACGCAAGCTGCGTAGAGAGAGAACAGGTTGAGGAGGATTGAGCAACCTGATGAACCGTGCGGTTGCTGAAAGCGATCGCGAAGCGGCAATTTGCAGAAAAAAAGGAGTCAATATGAAACATTCACTAATTGCAGTGGCATCCCTCGGATTGCTTGGACTCGCGTTCGCCCCAAGTGCGCCGGCGGATGAGTGGAATAAGAAGACCGTTGTTACGGTAAGCGAACCGATTCAAGTCCCTAACCAAGTTCTGCCAGCGGGAACTTACGTCATGAAGCTGCTCGATTCGCCTTCGGATCGGCACATCGTGCAAATTTTCAACGCCGATGAATCGCACTTATTCACGACGATTCTAGCCATCCCGAACTATCGGCTTCAGCCCACGGGCAAGACCGTAATCACGTTCTGGGAAACGCCTCCCGGGCAACCCAAGGCGCTGAGAGCGTGGTTCTATCCGGGCGACAACTTCGGCCAGGAATTTGCTTATCCGAAGTCGGCTGCGGCGCAGATCGCCGCGGTATCGCATCAATCGGTGCCGACCACTGAAGCGACGCAGGCGGCGGAGTTGCCGCAGGCGCCAGTAACCCAGACGCAGCCTGAGCCGCAGGAAGTGGCGCAGAACACGCCTCCTCCGCAGCCCGAAGCCGCCGCGCCGGCTCCGGAACCGACCCCGGCTCCCGCTCCTGCTCCTCAGGAACTGCCGAAGACTGCCAGCCCGTTCCCCGTACTTGGGTTGGTTGGGATCTTGTCGTTGGGTCTGTTTGCGATGGTCAGAGCGTTCCGGTTGTCGTAATATCACATCGGGACCGTAGCTATGAGCCGCAGCCGCGAAGTGCTTTGGCCGGTGAGTTTGCTAGTTCTCGCGAGCGTGGTGGGTTGGGGCCAGTCAAAAGGACCGATCATCGCGAAAGCAGAAGAACCAAGCGATTTCACTATCCGGACCACTTCGCGGCTGGTGCTTTTAGACGTCAGCGTGAAGGATGCATCTGGTGGGTTCGTCTCCGGGCTGTCCAAGGAAAATTTCAAGGTTTACGAGAACGGTAAGCCGGTGGAGATTACTCAATTCTCTAATGCCGACGTTCCCGTCACGGTGGGGATCGCAGTGGATGAGAGCGGAAGCATGCGGCCCAAGCGCGCGGAAGTGTTAACCGCGGCGCTGGTGTTTAACCAGGCCAGCAATCCGATGGATGAGATGTTCATCATCAATTTCAATGAGAGAGCCCGGCGCGGTTTGCCGGACGATATGCTTTTTTCGGACAACGTACAGCAGCTGCGCGCCGCGCTGTACCAGGGAAAACCGGAGGGGCGGACGGCGCTCTACGACGCGATTGAGATGGCGCTCAATCAGCTCGAGTTCGGACGGCGGGATAAAAAGACCCTGGTTCTTATCAGCGATGGCGGGGACAATCACAGCCAGCATACGCTGGATGACGTGACGCGCGACGTGCTGCGGTCAGTGGCTACGATTTATACCATCGGCCTCTATGACGAGGACGATCCCGAGAGCAACGAGGCAGTCCTGAAAAAGCTCGCGCATGTCAGCGGAGGCGTGTTTTACCACCCACGAACGCTGCCCGAGATCGTGCCCATTTGCCAGCAGATCGCTAAGGACATTAGAACCAGATACACCATCGGCTATGTGCCGTCGGCGGAAGGCAAGGCGGAGCGGCATATAAAAGTTGTGGCGTCGTCGCAGGACCATCCAAAGATGGTGGTGAGAACGAGAACCAGCTACGTTTTTTCGCCGGAGAAGCCGGATCCAACAGACAAGGCCTCCCGATGACCGCGCGGCTGACCTGGAAGAATGAGCGGGATGCGCGGCCACGCTCCGAACGTCGGGGCCTGCGCGCGCTGGAATGGATCTTCCTGGTGTTGGGACTGCTGGCGCTGGACTGTTTTGTATGGATCAACACCAGCAGCGTTTTATATCAGGCGTACCAGGATTGGGCCTTCGATCAGAGCTTGCGCGGGTTGACGCCGAGCGCCGGCGGTTTTGTGAATGAGGAGATGCGTTGGTTTTGGAGCGGGAGGAGCGAGAGTGCGCCGAAATCGGAATCGTCTTCGGCTTCGCTTCCGGCGCCGGACGAAGCGATGCGCGAAGCCGCCCCGGCCCTGCGTTCGGTGATCGGCCGGCTGGAAATTCCCAGACTAAACCTCTCCGTGATGGTGCGAGAAGGCGCTGACGAGAGCACCTTGAGCCGGGCGGTCGGGCATATTCCAGGCACCGCGCTCCCCGGCAAAATGGGGAACGTCGGATTGGCCGGCCATCGCGACACATTTTTCCGCGCGCTGCGGAATATTCGAGAGGACGACGCCATCGAATTCGAGACCACGCACGGCGCTTACCGCTACGTGGTGAAATCAACCAAGATTGTCACTCCGCGCGATGTTAGCGTCCTGGCGGCTTCCGGCGGCGAAAACCTGACGTTGGTGACATGCTATCCGTTCTACTATGTCGGTTCCGCGCCCAAGCGCTTCATCGTGCGCGCAACGCAGGTCGCCACTATCCCGCTACACCGACAGCAACCAGGCTCTTGAGCTTGGCGGTAAGCGTGGTCCGCTTCAAGCCCAGCATCTCGGCCGCGAGTTTCTTGTTGCCGCGGGTCTTTCGCAAGGCATGTTTCCGGATGTTCAACTCGATATTCCCCACGGTACGCTCGAAGTCGAGACCCTGGTCGGGTACCGCGATTAGGGGATGCGCGCCGGGCGCAGAGGCGACCGGAGGCCGCCGTGGCGGAAGCGGAAAATCGCCAGGAAAGGACGTTGCCCGGCCAGTCGTGCGAGGCCAGGCGGCCGCCAGATCGCTATGGGACGCGGCGTTCACCCGCGCGTCCACGCGGATGGTTTCCGAACTGCCCAGCCGTTGGAACTCGCGCTCCTGGAGCACGCGCAGCAACTTGGCTTGCAGACCGAACGGCAGGTCGCCAATTTCATCCAGTAAAATAGTCCCGCGATGGGCCTCTTCGAAGCGCCCGATGCGGTGGTTGACGGCGCGTGTAAACGCACCCCTGACGTGTCCGAATAGCTCGGCTTCGAGCAGAGCTTCCGGAAGCGCGGCGCAATTGACGGCCACCAGCGAGAAACGATGGCGAGCGCCGAGGGCGTGGATGGATCGTGCAGCCAATTCCTTGCCGGTTCCGGTCTCACCGCTAATCAGGACCGTGGCGCGGCGCGCTGCTACCAGGCGGATCTGCCGGTCGATTTGCCGCATGGAACGGCTTTGCCGATCAACAGCCGGAGCCCGGCATCGGACTCAACCGGAGCGGCGCTGGCTTCCTGGGCCCACTTGGAATGGGCGGCCAAAGATAGCAGGCTGGCAGCGTCGCCGTGCGCGTATACGTGGAACGCGCCAACCGCAGCAATTGAAATCCTCCTGGCGAAGAAGCTCCAAGGCAGCCTCCGTCCGGCTTACCGCCATGGTGGATGCGGCGAGAATTCCGAAGGACACCTCCTGCAGCGTTCGATGATCCAAAGCACCTTGGGGCCAAGTTGAGGGGTGTGATGGGTAAGTACCTCGTTGTTCCTCCTTCGGCAGCTTGTACGGGAAGAATGGC
>Ga0302324_100012268_pt1 | contig 17484 bp, 16 predicted proteins | sample Palsa_T0_1_FD_201949 | JGI IMG/M metagenome (GOLD analysis project Ga0302324, IMG submission 201949) | Peat permafrost microbial communities from Stordalen Mire near Abisko, Sweden - Palsa_T0_1 | ecosystem: Environmental > Terrestrial > Soil > Palsa > Peat permafrost | place: Sweden: Abisko...
CAGGCACGCGCAACCTCGATGGATTTTCAGGGTGAGTCGTGAAGACCCACGGCATTTACGTTGGTCAGAGCAACGTGGGCTTCTTCTCCGGGCCGCACATTTAGCTGCGTGTCCCAGCGCAGGCGGGCGTCGCCTACGTCCGCGGATACGTCCAACGTGCTGAGCCAATAGCTTCCCGGCTGAATCCCGCTGAGCACGGCTTCACCGTGAAGGTCCGTTTCGGTTCGCGCAACCAGATACTTCGACTGCGCGAGATCGAGCGCGATGCGCCGAAGTTCAGGGCCGCGCTTCGCTTGTAACGCATTCCATTTCACACTGGGGTCGGATTCCGCGAGTTCAAGGTCGATGCCGTCGATGGTATCGGGATTTTGCTCGATATACCGGCGAACCGCTTCCTTATAGTCGGCCAATGCCTTGGCGGCTTTTGCGGGATCTTTCGTCGCATCGGAAGATTTCACTTTTGATTTAGGGAAATTCGTGGCTTGATACCCGGAATTCCTGTGAAGATAGGCCGTGAAGAATTCCGGCACCTCAATCACGTCCGCGGGCTTCACTTTCTCGATGAAATCCGTGCCGGAAAGCTGGAGCCAGTGATTTTTCTTCATCCAGGCTTTCAATTCCTTCGACACTTCAAGCTTGTCGATGAAGGCATCCTTATCGGGCTTTGGAACGGATGCATCGGCTTCGCGGTTAATTTCTTCGAAGCTCTTACTCAAGAGGAAAAAAGGAAATCCCCGGACAGGCTCTTCCAGACCGCCCGAAGGAGTTGCTCGAGCCACAAATTCAACCGCGCCGTTGTTTGCCTGCGCTGGAGTACGTGTTGGGCTAAAAGCAAAACCCAGACAGGAAAGAACTGCGATTGGAACGATCGAAAACTCTCTTCTCATGGCGCCATGCTAACAGAAATGCGGAGGGCGCCAAGATCGAACAACCACGGCCAGATCGAGTTGGTTAACGTGCCGCCGGGACTGCTTAGCTGGTGAGGTTCGCCAAAACAGGTGAAGCGATCAGATAAAGTGGCCGGGTAAGGCGGAACCGAAATCAGTAGAGGTGGAAGGTTACTTCAATTGTCTGCCGAACCGAGGAAGGTTTCCCGTCTGGTCCCAATGCAGGGCGGAAGCGCCAAGTGCGGACGGCCTCCACAGCTTTTTCGTCGAGGCCGAGACCCAGTCCTTTTGCAACCCGGATATCCGTCGCACGGCCGTCAGCGGTGATGATGGCGACCAGAAGAACAGTACCCTGATATTTCGCCTTCACCGCCTCATCGGAGAATTGAGGTTGCGGGCAATATAGACACGCAGGGCTGCCGTAACCGCCGGTGCCCGCATTCGGATAACCGCCTCCGGTGTTATATCCCTGACCCGGCCCAAGGCCCGCGCCATTCCCGTTGCCAATTCCGTTGCCGGTGCCATTGCCCAGCGAGTCGCCGTCGAGAATTTTCGAGAGAGGGTCGCCATAATTCTGAGCGGTGATATTCGGCACCTTCAGATCGGGATTCCCGAGGAGGGTGGGTGTTATAGCGAGCTTTGGATTCACTGGAGGCTTCGCCAAAGGCTTTGAGAATTGCGTCCAGTCGAACTTCGGCGCCTGCCCGCGGATTGCTGGAGTTGGACCCCGCTGGCCGCCACCGCCGCCGGCCTTCTTGGCTGCCGGGGCAAGTTTCGGCAAATAGGGCGATATCGTCGTTATGTCGAACTTTGAATTCGCTTTCGTGGTGGCGGGAGACATCAACTCCGGCAAAATCGGCACAATAATCAACACCAGAAGCAGAACATGAAACGCGATAGAAAGAGACTGCACCCGCGTAAACTGCGTGTTCTTCGACCAGATGTCTTTGACCGCCACCGGCTTGCTAGTGACATTCAGAGGGGGCAATTTGGGCGGCGAGACCATGTCTCGCAGGTTCTGCCACAAGCTCGCAGTCTGGTTCCAATTGACCAGTAACGCCGAATTCACGGATCCATGCGCGCCGGGACGGAAAAACTCCTTGAAGTTGTCCGAAACGCTCGCGCCAAAACCCGTCATCGCAAACACAGGCGCTCTGTCGCCCCGAATCTTCACTGGGCGCTCAGTTAGAAAGTCTTTGAGGTTCGAAGCAAGGCTCTTAAGGTTGGATTCTTGCGAGGGTGAACCAAGGCGCCCTATTTTGAGGGTGGGCTCGGTCGTTGACCGACCCGAATCGTCGAGTCTAGCACCGATATCTGACATGTGCGTTATGTGTCCCCCGCGAAGCTCGCGCCTGTTTATCCTTAGACGCAACCCCGCGGAAAAGGATGTCTAGGCCCGGGCCCGGCTGACACGCCTCAAAATTCATTGTAACATAACGCGAGTACTGCAAGTGCTCATGGAATGGGCCGCAAGGTACCGATCAGGAAACTGATCAACAAACTGATCAGCAAATCGCTTAGATGTTAGTGGTCGCAAGCCTATCCACCCATCTTCGACCGTTTGCCATCATAGAAAGGCATCGCGCCTCTGAATGGACCTGAAAACTACACTGAACCTCCCGAAAACCGAGTTCCCCATGAAGGCGAAACTGCCAGAGCGCGAACCGCTTCAATTGGCGGCCTGGGAGGAAATGCGGATCTTGGAATCCCGCGCCGGAGCGCCGCTCTTCGTCCTGCACGATGGTCCGCCGTATCCAACGGGCGAAATTCATCTTGGGACGGGTCTGAACAAAGTTCTAAAAGACATGATTGTGAAGTCGAAGACCATGGCTGGATTCCAATCCCCGTATATTCCCGGCTGGGATTGTCACGGTCTGCCCATTGAAACGAAGGTGGAAAAGGAGCTTGGCGGAAAGACGTCCAAAGTCAGCGCGGCGGAATTTCGCCGCATGTGCCGCGAATACGCCAGCCGGTACGTGGAAGCCCACAAGCGGGACTTCAAGCGCCTTGGCGTGTTCGGTCGCTGGGACAAGCCATATTTGACGATGGATCCGGAGCACGAGGCGACGATCGCCGGTGCGTTCATCGACTTTCTTGAAAAAGGATATGTGTATCGGGGCTTGAAGCCCGTCTACTGGTGCATTTACGACCGCACGGCCCTCGCGGAAGCGGAAGTGGAGTACGAAGATCATACAAGTCCATCTATTTGGGTGAAATTTCCGATAGTTCCGAGCGACAGTGCCGACACGGAAAAGCTCGGCCGCGACGTAAGTGCCCTGATCTGGACGACCACACCGTGGACGCTCCCCGCCAATCGCGCGCTTGCGTTCCATCCAGATTTTGAATACGTGGTCGCCGATACTCCTGCGGGGAAGTTGCTGCTGGCAAAAGAGCGCGTCGCCGCCCTGGCGGAAGAGCTGAAATTGGAGATCGGCGAAATTCACGGCTCGTGGAAAGGCCGCGAATTTGAAGGGATGCAATTTCAGCATCCGTTTCTGGATATGCGCGTACCCGGCGTCCTCGCGGATTATGTCACGCTCGATCAAGGCAGCGGCATTGTCCACACCGCTCCCGGGCATGGCGCGGACGACTTCCGCACGGGGCAGAAGTACGGACTGCAAGCTTATGCTCCACAAGATGATGAAGGGCGTTTCGTCGAAGGATTACCTGAATACAACGGAAAAACTGTCTTTGAAGCGAATCCGATCGTTACGGGCATTCTCAGGAATCGCGGCATGCTCGTGGGCGAGAAGAAGCTCTCTCACAGCTATCCGCACTGCTGGCGCTGCCATAATCCGGTGATCTTTCGCGCAACGGAACAGTGGTTCATCGAGCTCGATCACGACGATTTGCGCAAGAAGGCGCTCGCCGAAATCGCCAAGGTGAAATGGAAGCCGGAATGGGGCGAAGAACGCATTCACGATATGGTGGCCGAGCGGCCTGACTGGTGCATTTCGCGCCAGCGCTTCTGGGGTGTGCCGCTGATTATTTTTTATTGCGACGCGTGCGGCACGCAGTTAGCCGATTACCAGGCACTGCGCCACGTGCTTCCATTCTTCGAGCGTGAAGGGGCGGACGCATGGTACACGCATTCTTCCGAAGAACTTCTGCCGGCGGGAACTACGTGTGGGTGCGGCGCATCGAAATGGCGAAAAGAAACCGATGTTCTGGATGTATGGTTTGACTCCGGATCGACGCACCTTGCGGTGCTGAGCGAAAAAGACGGCACGTGGCCCGCGGATATTTATCTGGAAGGACCAGACCAATATCGCGGATGGTTCCACAGCTCATTGCTTGTGGCTGTGGGGATTCGCGGACGCGCGCCATATCGTGAAGTGGTGACTCATGGCTGGACGCTTGATGAAAAAGGCGCGCCGATGTCGAAATCCCTGGGCAATGCCATGTACCCCAACGAAATCTGCGAGAAGTGGGGCGCCGATCTGATGCGCCTGTGGGTAACCTCGCAGGACTACACGGCGGACATGCGGATGTCCGAAGCGACGATGACTCAGCTTTCCGAGGCATATCGCAAAATCCGCAACACCTTCCGCTTCGCGCTTTCGAATCTATTCGATTTCGATCCCGTTACCGCCAGCGTGCCCGATGGCGAGCTCTTGGAACTGGATGCCTGGATGCTTTATCGCACAGGGGCTCTCGTGCGTCAGTGCCTCGAATGGTATGACAAGTTTGAGTTTCATCGCGCCTACCATGCCATTCACGATTTCTGCGCCGTCGATTTGAGCGCTTTTTATTTTGACGTTTTGAAGGACCAGCTCTATACGTTCGCTCCCAGAAGCATTGGCCGGCGCTCGGCACAGACGGCCATCTACCGAATCGCGGACGCTCTTGTGCGTTTGATCGCGCCGATGCTTGTGTTCACGGCGGAAGAAGTGTGGAAATACATGCCGCGCGGCGCTTCCGATCCGCAAAGCATTCACATGGCTTCGTTCCCGAAGGCGGATTCGCTAGGAGCTGGGTTCGATGAGCACCGCGCAAACAACTGGGAGCGCCTTCTTCGTCTTCGTGAGACTGTCCTGCTGGAATTAGAGGGCCGCCGCAAAAACAAAGAAATTTCCGCCGCGCTGGAGGCGAAAGTCATCATTCGCGCAAAGGGTGACGAGCTCGAACTGCTGCGCGAGTATGCTTCGTGGCTCCCAAGTCTGTTCATTACCTCACACGGCCAAGTGGAGCTTTCTGCTGCTGATTCTCCCGTCTCGCCGGGAGCTGCACCATCGGCCTATTCCATCGAAATCCAACGGGCCGCGGGCAAGAAGTGTGAACGGTGTTGGAACTATTCCACGCACGTAGGAGAAAGTGCCGAATATTTGACATTGTGTGAGCGTTGCGTCGCCGCGCTTGGTGAAATCGAGCGCGACTGCGCTTCGGAGATTGTGAAGTCCTGATGGCGGATGCTTCCAAATCAAGCTGGCACGGTCTCGCGATTCTGGCTTTCGCGGTGCTCGCGGCCGACCAGGCAACGAAGTATGCGGTCGAGCGCTTCACCGTCGTCGGTTCCTCTCGCGTGTTGATTCCCGGTCTCGTCAACTTGATTCACACGAGCAATCCAGGCGTAGCATTTGGGCTGCTCGCCGATTCCCCGACTGCGTGGCTTGCACCGGTACTCATCGTCTTTTCTGTTTCGGTGATCGTGCTGCTCGGCTGGATGCTCGCCACGGGACGCGGCGGAAGTCTGCTTGGGCAGTGCGGTTTGGCGCTCATCCTGGGCGGAGCCGCCGGAAACGTGCTGGATCGAATCATGCGCCGCAGCGTCACCGACTTCATCGATTTCTACGTGGGCAGCCACCATTGGTACACCTTCAATCTCGCTGACTCGGCAATCGTGGTTGGCGCCGCATTCGTTGTTCTCGAGCTTTTTTGGGATTGGCGGCACCATCCCACACACGAGCGGGCTTAGCGACTAAGCTTATGCACCCGATCCTCTTTCAATTAGGCGCCATCACGGTTTACACCTATGGCGTCCTGGTGGCCAGCGGAGTGATTCTCGCTCTGCTCTACGCACGCCACCGAGCTGTGGTCGTGGGATTGCCTCCTCGAGAGATTTGGGACCTCGGCATTTACATGATTTTCGCGGCACTCATTGCGTCCAAGATATGGCTCGTGTTGAGCAGTTGGAATTATTACGTCGCAAACCCATCGCAAATTTTCAGTATCGCGACGTTTGAATCGGCAGGCACGTTTTACGGCGGCCTTGCTGGATCGATCGTCATGATCTTCGTGTACGCTCGCCTCCGGAAACTGCCGCTCCTTCCGGTTTTTGACGTTTCTGCCGCCGCGTTGCCCTTGGCCCACGCGCTCGGACGGCTTGGATGTTTTGCAGCAGGATGTTGTTTTGGGAAACCGACGACTCTTCCCTGGGGCGTGATCTTTACGAATGAACAAGCTGCCCGGTTGGCAGGCACTCCTCTTGGCGTTTCGCTGCATCCCACGCAGCTTTACGAAGCGGCAGCTGAGTTCTTGAATTTTCTGCTGCTCGTTTTGCTGGGAGCTCGCCAGAAATTCAGCGGCCAGATTCTTGGTGCGTATTTCATGCTTTATGGAACGGAACGAGCGATCATTGAATTTTTCCGCGGCGATCCCGGGCGCACGCTGATGTTTCACGGCACTCTGTCTCTGATGCAGATCGTCAGCGTCGGTCTAATTTTTACGGGCGCCGGTCTCTGGTGGCGCGGGCTTCGCGGGGCGAGAGTTCCCCCCGCCAGCGGAGCCTTTTCCCCCGACTCATTTGCCACTCCGGCAATAAAATAAGCACTACTCAGCTGCGCACAAGCTCCTGCACTGATTTGGAGCATGTGGCGAGGGTGTGATAGATTTTCGCCGTCCTGCACAAGACCTTGTGCGACTACTTCCACATCAGAGTGAGGCTGAAAAATGAGTTTCAAGGATTCTCGCAATAAGATCACACGGCGCGAATGGTTTCAACGCTCGGGCGTCCTACTTGGCGGCGCGGCATTCGCGGGTGCTTTCTCTGGCGCGCTCGTCGGCCGCGCAGCAGCGTTTCCATTCCCTGCATTCCCACAGGGTGGCGGCAATACCCCAGACAAAATGCGCGCCGCAATGGGAGCGGCTCCCATACAGGCCCAGAAACTCAGCGACAATTTGACCCTGCTTTCCGGGCCGGGCGGCAATGTTGTGGTTCTCAACGGTCCCGACGGCAAGCTCATGGTGGACACATTCGTGCTGCCCGCTTGGCCGAAGCTCAAGGAGCATCTCGACGCGATTGGGAAGGCGCCGCTGAAAACCGTTATCGACACTCACTGGCACTTTGACCACACCGACAACAACGCCCACGTACGCGAAGCCGGAGCAACGATCATAGCGCAGGAAAATACCAAAACCCGGATGATGCAGCCCCACGACCTCGTGCCTCTGGGCTTGCATTTTGATCCGTCGCCTGCCAACGCCCTGCCGGATAAGACCTTCAAACTGACGGATAAACTCGATTTCGCCGGCGAGCACGTTTCCATGACACATGTTCCGCCTGCACATACCGACACCGATATTTACATTCATTTTCAGAACGCAAACGTCCTGCAAGCCGCCGATGTGTTTTTCAATGGGCTTTATCCTTTCATCGACGGCGGCACGGGCGGCAGCGTTCACGGGATGATCGGAGGCGCCACGAAGATCATCGCCCTCGCGGACAACAAAACCAAAATCGTTCCTGGGCACGGTCCCCTTGGCGACAAAGCTTCGCTGACAAAATACCGCGATATGCTGGTTGTCGTTCACGATCGCGTTCAGAAGCAAAAGACTGCGGGGAAATCCCTGAAAGAGGTGGTTGCGTCGAAACCAACCGCCGAATTCGATGCTGCGTGGGGCATGGGGCTATTTTCGCCCGACACGTTCACCGAAATCGTTTACAACACACTCTAACGAGTGCCTTTGCTTACCGGATCTGGCTGCGCATGGCTTCGTTTCAAAACCATGCGCAGCTGTTTCACATATCAACTCTGATGCTTTTCGTCTAAACTTTCTCCACGCTCTCGAAGAAATCCTTTGGACCACGTAGAATTCATCGTTTCCGCCGATCAAGCTACCCAGCGTTTGGATCGCTTCCTTGCCGTGCAATTGCCGGAGATGAGCCGCACGCGCGTGCAATCGCTCGTTGATGAAGGGAGGGTGCTGGTCGACGGAACCACTGTGAAACCTTCCTATCGGGTTGAAGAAGGCGATGTGATTTCGGTGGAGATTCCCCCACCGCCGCCTGCGGCGGTGGAAGCGGAATCCATTTCTCTCGATGTTCTCTACGAAGACGCGGATATCGCCGTCATCAACAAATCCGCGGGGATCATCATCCATCCCGGCGCGGGTGCGGAGACTGGAACGATGGTGGCAGCTCTTTTGCACCGCTTCGGCGGGATGGCTGGACTATCGAATGTGGGGGGGCCGCTGCGGCCCGGAATCGTCCATCGCCTCGATAAAGGAACCTCGGGGGCCGTCGTGATCGCCAAGACGGACGCGGCGCACAAACGGTTAGTGGACGAGTTCCGCGATCGCACCGTAAAAAAGACGTACGTCGCGCTCCTTCACGGACGACTAAAAGGCGAGGCCGGAACGATTGATTTACCCGTGGCGCGCGATCTGCGCCGACGTTCGCGCATGACGGCACGCCGCCGCGAGGGACGCCAAGCCCGCACGGATTGGCGAATGCGGTTTCGCTTAGGCGCGTACACATTTATAGAAGCGGATCTGCACACGGGAAGAACACATCAATTCAGGGTGCATTTTTCAGCTCTCGGGTGCCCGGTGGTTGGCGACACGCTTTATGGCGCGCCTCGGCAAGAGCGCGTCCAGGGCAAATTGCTTCTGCCCCTCGATCGAAACTTTCTGCATGCCGCGCGATTGGCATTCAGTCATCCGACCACCGGGAAACAAATCGCAGTGCGCGCGCCGATACCGGAGGAATTGCTCAGCTACTTGAGGCTGCTGGGAGGCGCCATTGGCGAAGATTCAAGTATAATTGGGGCCACACTGAAGGACTTCTCGTGAATCGAGTTTCTGCCGGATGCTTCGAACAAAAAAGTTGAACTGCTTTGTCCACAATGACGCCTCCAGCTGAAAATAAAACCGCTCTTGTCGTCAGCGCTCACTCCGCCGATTTTGTGTGGCGTGCCGGAGGTGCGATTGCCCTATATGCTTCGCGCGGATGGGCAGTCACGGTCGTGTGTCTCTCGTTTGGAGAGCGTGGTGAGTCGGCAAAGCTCTGGCGCGAGCCAGGAATGACACTGGAACGGGTTAAGTCTGCCCGACGGGATGAAGCAACTGAAGCGGCGCAGATTCTCGGGGCGAAGGTGGTTTTCTTTGACGTCGGCGACTATCCGATGCGCCTGAATGAAGATGCCCTTTACAAGCTGGTGAAACTTTATCGCGAGATTCAGCCGGAATTCGTTCTTACGCATTCGTTGAAAGATCCCTACAATTTTGACCATCCGCTGGCAGCACATTTCGCGCAGGAGGCTCGCATCGTGGCGCAAGCGCACGGCCACGATCCGGCCACGAAGGTGTTGGGAGCGCCGCCTGTTTTTCTCTTCGAGCCGCATCAGCCGGAACAGTGTGAATGGAAGCCTGACGTACTTCTCGATATCAGTTCGGTTTGGGAGAAAAAGTACTCGGCGTTCAAGGTTATGGCCGCTCAAGAACACCTTTGGGAGTACTATGAGCGCGTCGCTCTGCAGCGCGGCGTGCAGGGAGCGCGCAACTCGAACCGCAAAATGAAATATGGAGAGGCGTATCAGCGTGTTTTCCCCCAAGTCACTGACATGCTCGCTGAGGTGCTCCAATGAACAAGCCTGTTGTCGTGCGAAATGTTGAACGCGCGGCGAGTGACGTTGTCGCGGCGCTCGAGCAATATGGAGTCTCGACCGTTCATGAAGCGCAAGGCCGCCAGGGCCTTCTTGGATCGTATATGCGTCCGATATATGCGGGAGCCGCGATTGCTGGTTCCGCGGTAACGGTATCCTTGCCGCCGGGCGACAATTTGATGATCCATGTGGCGGTGGAAGTGTGCCAGCCCGGAGACATCCTCGTGGTCGCGCCCACCTCGCCTTGCACCGATGGTTATTTCGGTGAATTGTTGGCAACGTCGCTGCGATCGCGCGGGGTGAAGGGACTGGTGATTGAGGCGGGCTGTCGCGACGTACGTTCCCTCACTGAAATGCAATTTCCCGTGTGGAGCCGCGCGGTCAGCGCGCAAGGCACGGTGAAGGCAACTTTGGGATCGGTGAACGTTCCTGTCGTGTGCGCGGGCGCTGGAATCGATCCGGGAGACGTTATCGTCGCGGATGACGATGGAGTATGCGTCGTAAAACACGACTCTGCCGCGGCCGTTATGCAAGCTGCCCAGGAGCGGATCCGCAAGGAAACCTCTTCACGAGAGCGCCTCGCCAGCGGAGAGCTCGGGCTCGATATCTATGGTCTGCGAAAGAAGGTTGCGGACCTCGGCTTACAATACATCTGAGATGCGGTTGTGAAATGGCTCCCAACTCGATTCCCAAATCGATTCCCAAGTCGATTCATCGCATCGCGCTGATCGGCTTCGGCGAGGCGGGCGGAATTCTCGGCGAGGATTTCGCGGCTGCCGGTTTTGAGGTGAGATTCACGGATATCCTCTTGCGACGCGAGTCGGCTCGGGGGCCGATGCTTGAGAAAGCGCGCAAGGCGAAGGTGAGCGCTCACGATTCTCTCAAAGAGGCGGTGCTGAACGCCGATATTGTCATCAGCGCGGTGACTTGTTCGGCTGCGCTGGAGGCTGCGGAAGAGGCAGCCCGCGCAGTGACCTCGGATCAGATTTATTTGGACATTAATTCCGTTTCGCCCGAAAAGAAACGAGCCATCGCCGCCGCGATCAACGACTCAAGCGCGAGTTTTGTGGAGGCGGCCGTCATGGCGCCGTTTCCGCCGCAGCGCCTCAAAGTTCCTATGTTGCTCGGCGGAAGCATCGCCGATGAAGCGGCGCAACTGCTGCAATCGATCGGGTTGAACGCAACGGCGGTGAGTGAACGCGTCGGCGTAGCTTCAGCAATCAAAATGTGCCGCAGTATTGTGATCAAGGGCCTGGAGGCGCTGGCGGTCGAGTCTTTGTTTGCAGCGCGGCGGTATGGTGCGGAAGAGGAAGTCCTCAAGTCGCTCGCAGCTACGTTCCCGGAGATGGGATGGCACAAGGAGCTCCCGGATTATCTCGTAAGCAGGGTGGCGCAGCATGGCCGCAGGCGTGCCGCGGAAATGCGCGAGGTGGCCGAAACACTTAAGGATGCGAATGTCAATCCGCTGATGGCGCTTGCCACCGCGGAACGTCAAGACTGGCTCGTCGACGCGATGGCCGCAAGACATATTTCGTATCGCCCGGTGCCAGACTTCTCGTGGCGCAAGCTCGCCGACGCTGTCGGCGATCAGTCCCGTGGGGATTCTGGAAGCGCTCATAGCGAAGCGGAAGGCGCTGCCATTGACAAGTGAAGCGGTCGTTGACGAACCGATCTTCGATCTGGCGCACTTGGCGCACATGGAGCTGCTCACCCCGAAACCGGACGAGAGCCTCCGCTTTTTTCGCGATGTGCTGGGGATGGCGGAAACCGCGCGCCAAGGCGACTCCGTCTACCTCCGGGGTTGGGACGATTATGAGCACCACACCCTGAAGCTCACCGCATCGGCGGCAAATGGAATGCGCCACATGGCGTTTCGCGCACGCAGCCCGCAAGCGCTCGAGCGGCGCGTGGCTGCGCTAAAAGGTTCGGGCTATGAAATCGGCTGGACGAAAGGCGACCTTGGGCACGGGCCGGCTTTTGCCTTTCATGATCCGGACGGTCACGTGGTCGAAATTTATTACGAAACGGAATGGTATGCGCCTCCTAAAGAGCTGCGGCCAGCTCTGAAGAATCAGGCGCAGCGTTTTCCCGCTCGCGGGGCGAATGTCCGGCGGCTGGATCATCTGAACTGCCTTGCCGTAGATATTCAAGCGAATCGGATCTTTTTTGAAGACTATCTCGGCTGCCGACTCACCGAGCAAATCGTCTTGGACGATGGCACGGAAGCCGGTATGTGGATGACTGTCAGCAATAAAACCTACGACTTCGCCTACACTCGCGATCACACCGGCACGCATGGTCGCTTTCACCACGTCACCTATGCCGTGGACTCTCGCGAAGAAGTGTTGCGCGCAGCCGATATTTGCCTTGAAAATGGGATTTATATCGAGACGGGGCCGCACAAGCACGCGATCCAGCAGACGTTTTTTCTCTACGTTTACGAGCCAGGCGGCAATCGCGTGGAAGTCGCAAACGCGGGCGCCCGCCTGATCCTCGCGCCCGACTGGAAGCCGATCCGTTGGTCGGAGGCAGAACGCAAAAAAGGGCAAGCTTGGGGCTTGAAAACGATCGAGTCTTTTCACACATATGGGACACCCTAGAATCATGGTTCGTAGCAAGCGCGTCCGATTCGATGTATAACTTTTAACGATGAATACCAGCGAAAATAACCTGAAGCGGCCGTTCACATATTGGATTGGTCAAGGGGCTGGCTGGCTGCTCCGGCACGTGGTGAGCGGCTTGGCCGCTACCGGCCTGACGCCCAACATGTTTACGTTTTTCGCGCTGGCAGTGAACTCCTGGGCCGCGGCGCTGTTTGCCTATGGACGATTCCGCAATGCCGCTGCGGTTCTATTCTTGGCGGCCTTTCTCGATATGGCGGATGGTCAAGTGGCGCGACGCGTGGGCCGCGTCACGGCCTTCGGAGCGTTTTTGGATTCCACTCTCGACCGCTACTCCGATCTCGGGCTCTATATGGGCTTGGTGGTCTATTACACATTGGCAGGGCGCACCTTTTACATGACGCTGGCAGCGGTGGCCATGGCAAGTTCGTTCATGGTGAGCTACGCGAGAGCTCGAGCCGAATCGCTCATCCCATCATGCAAAGTAGGATTTATGGAGCGTCCGGAGCGCCTGGTCCTGCTGATTCTCGGCGGAGCGTTCAACCGCATGGCGCAGGCCCTTTGGGTGATTGCGGCCATCTCAACGATTACGGTGATTCACCGCGTTATTTATACCTGGCAGGAATTGCGCGCCGGGCGGCGCTTCCAGAGGCGAGCGTTTCCTAAGCCTTCGGAGGCTTCCAACTTTTCAAAGCCTCTTCCACCGGTTCGGTGACGATCCTTTGTACATGCTGGCGGAGCGCCTCCGCGCCACGCAGATTTGAATTCCCCGCAGTGTCGATCGTTTCATGCAAATACACCGTAATCTTTCCCGGATATAGCATCCAGTTACCCGTTTGAAAAAACTCATACGAACCAACAATGCTCACCGGCACAACCGGAATGCCGAATTTTTGTGCCAGGCTGAATATCCCCTTCTTGAACGGCTGCACATGGCCGTCGCGCGTTCGCGAACCCTCGGCAAAGGCGATCAAGCTGATTCCGGAATCCAGCGCGGCTTTTGCCCGCCGTGTCATCACTTCCAAACCCTCGCGGCTGGGCTTTTCCGGCACGGCCACGTTTCCGAAACGTCTCATCATCCAGCCGTAAACGGGAATTTTGAAATGAGACTCCAGCTCAAAACCTCGACAAAACTGGGGAATCGCCGAGTAGACGACGAAAGGGTCAAAAATATTCACGTGATTGCAGATAAAAATACTCGTTCGGCTCGGATCAAACCCCGGCGAGCGGCGCACCTCGAACCGCACTCCGACGAGCCGTAGAATATTGCGGAAGAATAGCCGCTGCGGCCAGTCGTTCTTCCGAGGATCAACAACAGCTGCGAGTGCTATGAGGAACGTGCACACCACTGCAAAATGGATTCCGCTGATGGTCCACAACAGGAGAGCCCGTAGCGTGAGCCACGCATTTCTCATACAACTGCGTCCAGCGCGCCGGGAAGAGCTTCGATCGACTGGCACTGGAGTCTGACAATTTCGCCATCCACCATGACGTTTACGGGCGCGTCGAGAGCAAATTCCACGCATCGGACTGCGGCGTGCGTCGCGAGCGAGTGCCTTATATGTGTCCCGGTGAACAGCCGGGGAAATAACCAGAGCAGCTTCAGTCGCCCAACAGACGCCCAACGCACATATTCGATAAGACCATCGCTTGTATCCGCTTGGGGGGCAATCATCATTTCTCCGCCCGTAAACTTGCTGTTGCTGAAAGCGAGAAACAAGCAAGGGCTGCGATCCCAGTCGCCTTTCCCCTCAAGACGAAACGGAAAGGTTTTATGGCGGAGCGAAGCGAGGCAGGAGAAAACGCCCAAAATATATCCGTGCCGTCCCCATTTCTTGAAGCGGCGATTTGTCAATTCTCCGACATCCGCGGGGAAGCCAAAGCTCAGCAGATTCAAAAAATAAAGTTCACCTTGTGTGTGCCGCAGCCGGACAATATCGCAGGCTCGCTGGTCGCCCTTCTTGAGGGCGCTAATCGTGTGCTCGATGCCCTCGCTGCTGAAATCTCGCAGGAACGAATTTCCGGTTCCCAATGGCAGGAACGCGAGCTTCGGTCGGCCTCTCTCCAAAGCCTCTGGAAACAATCCATTGATCACTTCAAAAGAAGTCCCATCGCCTCCGGCCACAAGAAACTGGCGATGACCTTGCTCGTAGGCTTTCCGGGCCAGAGTGGTTCCGTCTCCGGCGCCCTTGGTGTACGCAACTTCCAGCTCGATTCCGATCTGCCGGACGCGTTCGAGCGTCGCGTTGGCCAAATCGCCGCACCGCCCCCCGCCCGCCGCCGGATTCACGATGGCAAAAAATCGGTCGCTCATTCGCGTAAAGTTCCCACAGCCAGGAGCCACGCTCGATTCACAGCGGCACCAAAGCTTCCCTTCCGATCGTCTGCCGAATCTGCTGAGCTAACTCGCTTCGTTTTATCTTTAGAGATGCGGTGAGAGGGAAATCCCGGTCCCAGGCCAAATAGGCGCTGATGCGTTTGTAGTTCAGCAGCCGGCGATTCCGCTCAGTCATGTTTGCCACTAACTCCGGAGTGATCGCTTGTCCTGGTTCAGGGTGAATGACGATGACTAACGTTTCACCCAACATTGTCCGCTCCGGCCAAAGAAAATTTGCGGCAAAAACGCAGAACTCTTTCACGGCCAGGCCCTCGAAGGAGGTCTCAATATCCTCGGGATAAATATTTTTGCCTTCTTCGGTGACGATCATATTTTTCTTTCGCCCGAGAAGCTGCAAATGGCCCGTCTTATCGAAACGTCCCAGATCGCCCGTCATGAGCCATCCGTCCACAATGGTTTCCGCGGTCATCTCCGGATCATCAAGATAGTGCGACATAACCGTCTTGCTGCGAACCATCACTTCTCCAATCGCTTCAGCGTCCGGATTAGATAGCTTTACTTCCAACCCGGGAAGAGGCTTGCCAACCGTGTCCGAGCGGAATGGTTTCAGATCGTTCACGGTAATCACCGTCCCCGCTTCCGTGCAGCCATAACCGTTTGCCACAAGGATGCCAAGGTCGTAAAAAAAATCGAGAGTTTTTGGCTCCGTGAACGCTCCACCCACAAAAAAAGCCTTGAGCTCGCCTCCGAATGCAGCGTGAACCTGACGAAGCAACATGCGACTCAGTTTCAAGCGCGGCCGGCGACGGGTGAAAGCACGATTCGCCGCGATCGCGGCATTTAGCACCGCCCGTTTGCCCTTGGGTAGTTCGTCGAAGCGTTGTCGGAGCCCGCGTTCCAAATTCTTCAGCACCAGCGGAACGAGGCTCATGTAGGTAATCTTGTATCGTGTGAACGCGTCGCGAATGTATTCCGGCCGCAATGTCCGCAGATGGACCACCATGGCACCGCAAGTGAATGGTCCGATAAAGCCAACCATAAAATCGATCGCATGATTTGTCGGCAGGATGCTCAGGTACTGCACTCCCGGCCCAAAAGGATATAAAGATGTGAGCGCCACGCACTGTTCAAGATAATTTTCGTGGGTAAGAACGCAGCCCTTCGGCCTTCCTCCCGTACCGGATGAATACACGATGCACGCGGCATCCTTGCGGGTCCGCGGCACGAATATCGGATCGCCCGCGTCATGAAAATCTTCCCAGCGCTTGGCGTCGCCTAAGTCGGCGATGGGAGGAGCGTCTGTCACCACCACCGACCGTATTGTGAGATTTTTAAAAGATGCGTCCTGCGTAATTGCTCGCCACAAGTGATATTCGGTAACTAGGAATTCCGCTTTCGAGTGTGCCAGCAGTTTCAGTTGCTCCGCCGCGCTCAATTTGTAGTCCAGCGGAACGAGGACGCCACCGCAAAAAAAGATCGCGTACGCCGAAATCAACCATTTTGATTGATTTGTCATTATGATCGCGGCCCGCGTGCCACCGCCTAGCCCTGCATTTTGAAATGCCTTGGCTAAAGGTTGCGCCGTCTCGCTGAATTGCCGGTAAGTCAGCCGGAGATTTTCGCGTTCGCGGTCGGCTTCAATCAGGCAGACTTCGTTTGGCCAGCGGCCGAGGGCAGCGCGCAGGGCTTCTCCAAGACAGTTGTACTCACGAAGGTCAAGCATTAAAGGCGGGAGTGAATGCGCTGAGCAAGAGTCTGAAAATCGCTTACGCCTTGCAACTCGTAATCCGGCAGCTCGATATGAAAATGCTGCTCGATGCGCGTCAGCAGATCGAGCGCCTGAAGGCTATTGATCCCCAGTTTCTTGAAAAAGTCATCGTCAGGACGCAATTGTTCGCGGGGTACGCGAAAATGCTCCGCGGCAAGCCGTAGCACTTCGTCTGTCGTCTGTTGAAGGGCGCTCATAAGCTGGTATCTTGCCATATTCCCAGCGAAATATGCATGTTCGTCCAGAGAACTTCCGCGGCGCGCTAAGGTAAAAATGGCATGGGATCGCTGCTTTCAACGAATTTGCGCAAGCCGGCCTCCACAGCTGGTTGAGCAATCAGATCGCAAAAAATATCGATCTCGCGGCGCAGTTCCTCGCGAGGGATGGGTTTCACGAACTTTTTGGCTGTGGTCATCGTCTGCCGGTCAAATTTTCGCATCTGCGAAGCAGTCGCGCGCGCCACGCGCAGGGAGTCGCCTTCACCCGTTACCTGGCTGATCATCCCCGCCGCCTGCGCCTTCGCCGCATGAATACTTCTTCCCGTCAAAATCAGATCGCGCACCAAGGCGTTTCCCACATCTCTTTTCAGCCTTGGAATGCCGCCAAAGCCCGGAATCAGTCCCAAGCGCAATTCCGGAAAGCAGAAACGAGTCATTTTGTCCGCAATGATCAGATCGCAAGCCAGGGCGAGCTCCAACCCTCCGCCAAATGTGACGCCGTGAACCGCCGCAATCGTGATCAGGGGCGAATCGTCGATCGCATTCATCACATGATGGATCCGCTCTAGAAAATCACGGACACCGCCAACCCGGTCACTGTCCGTTCGCTCACGCAGCTCGCGATACAGTTCGCGCAGATCGGCTCCAGCGCAGAAGCCTTCCTGCCGCGCGCTCGAAATGATCAGAGTTCGTGCCTCGCGTTGAAGCGATTCTAACGCGGCGACGAACGCTTCGAGGTCCTTCAGCGTTTCGGAGCCAATCTCATTGCAGGGAGCACGGTCGAGCACAAGCTCGATCGTCTCGTCCGCCAACGTCCAGGACAAATTCTT
>Ga0302324_100012269_pt1 | contig 17483 bp, 14 predicted proteins | sample Palsa_T0_1_FD_201949 | JGI IMG/M metagenome (GOLD analysis project Ga0302324, IMG submission 201949) | Peat permafrost microbial communities from Stordalen Mire near Abisko, Sweden - Palsa_T0_1 | ecosystem: Environmental > Terrestrial > Soil > Palsa > Peat permafrost | place: Sweden: Abisko...
ACTGAGTCGAAACATATTCTGATCAAATACGGCAAGTTCGAAGGCCGCCTCGAGAGTCAATACAACCAGGATCAGCAGTGCATCATTGCGCCGATTGCTTGAGCGCAGGTTGAGCTCGGTATTGGAGTAGCGTCTGCGGAAGTACAGGTAGGGAACGACTGCGAAGAACAGAAAGTTGTAGAGCGCCCAGGTGCACAATTCAGCCGGTGATGGTGGGATGGCACATCCAAATACCGTACCCGCAATGTGAAAACTGAACGGGCGAAAGCCCAGCGCCGGACCGAGAATCCAACCGCCGACCTGGGCGAGAGCCGCATAAACAAGAACTCCCGTGGTCTCGCGTATCGCAAGTGGCCGGTCGGGTGCGCGAGCGCTCATGTCTGGGATAGCCCGTCGGCGCGTGACCAGGAAAGTCAGGGCCATCAACACGAAGATCTCAATCAACGTAATGCTAGGCGCCGCCAACTGCATGAAAAAAGAGAACTGGGCAACGGCTGGGCGATCAAACGGTAAACTTCCATCGGCCAGCCAGAGTACGGCTAGGTAAGCCACGATCCACAGGGCTGCGGCGGCCAGCACGCCGCGATGCCCGAGAATGGCTCGCAATCCGGAAGGCGTCGGAGGCGAGGTGGCAGCCAACTCCTCGAGCTTCGGTTTGTCCTCACCCATCGCGTGCTCCCCAAGATCAGTGATCAACCAGACCGCCGGAATTGGCGCTATGGTTCTCAACCAGGTCGCGACTGCTGCTCCCCACTCCACATGCCAAACCCGGAAGCCGCAATCCAGCCTATGGCACCCAGTGGTTCTTAGGCCCCCGCTTGCTTCGCACGCAAAGGTCGCTCAGACCAAGAGGGCCGAACCACGCGGCCCTTCCTGACGGCCAGCACGAGCAACGTGATTCCTGCAGCAGCGCAAATCACCCAGGCGACTACCGAGGCTTCAGCACCAAAGCGACCGCCGGTGAGCCAATCGGGTCCAACCATTCTTGCCTGCAGAAGGCCTTCGCTCGAGCCGCCAGAGACAGCGACCGAAAAAATCCCGCCCTGGGTGAAGTTCCAGGCGATGTGCAGGCCGATGCAGAGCCAAAGCCGCCGCGTAAGCATGTAGGCCGCGGCCAGCAATACACCACCTTCGACAGTGATCGCGGCAGCATTCGCTAGGGTCGCGCCAAGGTTGAGAAGATGCAACGCCCCGAAGATCACAGCGGAGATCCCAAGTGCGATCCAACTGCCCAGCGCCTGCTCGATGATGCGAAACACGATGCCCCGCATGATGACCTCCTCGAGCACTCCAAAGAGGATGAATCCCGCCACCCCTTCGAGCATTGATTTCCACCCGTTGATCCCCGTGACTTGATAGACGCCAAGGGCCGCTAGTATTCCGATCGTTGCGCAGAACAGGAGTGCACCCAACGCAAGGCCACTGAGGACTTCTGGAATCGCCTGTTTGCCAGACAACTCAGCGACCGCACGCTTCTCCACGACTTGGACGTATCCGCGATAAGCGAGCAGGACGACCGCCGTGAGCAGTAATGCACCTACGGCTCTTAGCGCCCGATCCGTCACGAACAGGTTGAAGGGGGTCGCGACGATTGCAAACGGGATGGCGATCGAGAATAGCGCCAGCACAATCCGAACAATCGGATTTCGCAGCAGGCGAGCGCCGCGGCGCGTTGGCGGTGGCGAGGTGTCCGATAAGGTGGGCACGTACGCTCGATCTTGTAATTAGTATTGTACGGGTGGACGGCAGCGGAAAGCCGGGGGCGCTTCCGGTAGGGGAATGATGCTGGGCCCAATGGCTCGCGAGTGCAAGGACCGTCGGTTACTCCTACGACCGGCACCTCTCGAGAGCTCAGTGGCTCTCACCTCCCCTTATCGGAGTTGGGCTGCGCTTCATCCAGTCTCGGCACGCGGAAGTGGTGCCGAACCTGATTGATCAACGACCCGTCGGACTCAAAGACTGGTGGGTAATTCATCGGCCTTAGTCGGCCAGATCTGCAGAAGAAACAGCAGCTCCTGATACCTGAGCACCAAGAGTGACCTGTCCCGAGGTGCGATTCCGCACGCCAGAGGGCTGATATCTGTGCGGGTAAGGCGCCGCGAGCGCAGACTGCTGCGATGAATGCTCCCGGCACCTACCGCGCCCTCATGCTACCTAAGGCGGGTGGCCCCGAGGTACTCCAGTGCGTTGAATTGCCCATTGAGGCGCCTAAGGGGCCGGTCCTGCTGACTGGCGATACCTCGCACACTCGCTGGGGCTGGGAACACGGCGTGGAACCGGGCAGCTACACGGCCGACCAGCCGACCAATCTGAAGAGTCTGCAGATGCTCGAGGAATTGGTGAAACGACATCCCGCCATGGACGTGCGTTTTGGACACCAATACTAAGCAGGTGCAGCTACGCGGTTGGAAGTGGCAATGACCTGGAACAGAACGATAGAAAGCGTCTGTCGAGTGCCATATCTTTGCGCCGGGCGGGATCCAGTACGTGCTTGCATTGCCTCTACGTCCTGTCATCTTTGCCAGAGCCGAGGCTTTGGCGCGCCTCCGGCAACTTCCAAGTCAATCAAAGGTCATTTATGCACAAAATCCTGACAGAGATTGATATTGATGCCACTCCTGAACGCGTGTGGTCCATTCTGACGGACTTCGCCGCCTATCCCAGCTGGAATCCGTTCATTCGCTCCATCAGTGGGGATGTTCAAGCCGGTCATCGACTCACCGTGTCAATTCAACCAGTTGGCGGCCGAGCCATGACATTTCGCCCCACCATTTTGCTGGCGCAACCGACTAGCGAGTTGCGCTGGCTCGGACATTTGTTATTCCCAGGGATTTTCGACGGAGAACACTGCTTCAAGATTGCGGCGAGTACGTCGGGAGGAGTCCGATTGACACAAGGAGAGACATTTAGCGGTGTCTTGGTGGCCCTTTCGAAGGCAAGCCTTGATCGTGGGACCAAACCTGGATTTGTAGCCATGAATGAGGCGCTTAGGGCGCGGGCGGAGAGCGCCTGAAGCGGAATTGCTGCAATTACTAGAAGTTGAGGCAACTCAGGAGCACAGGCCCGGAGCCGCCACAGTTCTGTCTCTTACTAATCTCTGCGGTCACGATCTTGTGGGCTTATCAATATATTGTGATGAAATAGCAAATGGTATTGGAGATCAGCCGGCCACCGGCACTCTCGCTTGAATGTTGTGCGATATCTAGAGATGTACTCCTACTTACAATCAGCAGCCTTAGTTGCCTCGTCGCGCTGAAGCTTCTGTTGTAGCGATTTGATGGTTTGCGAGCACGCGAAGCTTTCCGGACCCGCACAGGAGGGAGAACCAAACGCTTGTTGCGCAGTACTGAGGGCTTTCTGGTCGTAGGCCACTTCTTCGGTCGCATCAGCACACAAATTTAGGACCGGTGGGTTCACCGGGCACTTGTAGCTGTCGCCTGCAATATTGCTCTCTTTAAAGGTCACTGCAAAGAAGGGCGATGGAATACTGCAGCCGCTGCCTACTAGGCTCAAGGTATTGGATTCGCCTGTCAGGCTGACTTGAGCTGGCACGGGCGTTTCTTGCGTAGTGCCTTCGACGATGTCGGTTGTCACTCTGACGACCAGCGCTGAATTGGGATCAAACACAGCAATGTGCCTGGACTCATCACCAAACACGTTGAATTCTGCTTGCGTCCAGTTGGGCGCGAGCGAAAGCGGGCTATCGGCGGTGACCGCGAAGATGGCATCCTCCCCGGTGCCGAAGATCGATACCGTATCGTTGCCATTCGCTTCAGCAGTGGCCGTCATGATCAACGTGACGAGACTTTGAATATTCTGGATATCGACGTTAACAACTGCCGTTGCGAAGAAGCAGTTTGATCCCGATGGCTTAAATGGCGCCGGGCAGTTACCGCCGCTCGGCAGAAACCCGAGTAGCCAAGACTGGATTTGCAGTTGCGCGGGCGGGCTGCCGGGGTCATTGTTGAGCAAGAACTGCTCCCAACCCGTGCAACCCTGCACAGTGCCGCAAGCCGGTGAATTAAAGGTGTTGGTGTTGAGTTGCAGCTCAAATTCACTCCTGCGGGTATTTACTCCGTTGGGGCCTGCGCTTCTATTGGTTTCGCCCGTTGTAACAACCGAGTCAAATGAGCCTTGTGCCTGCCGGATGGTGGTTGTGCTGCCAGGGGGGCGCATTGCAGCGAGGTCAGGCGTTGAACCGCCTACGGCTGCAGCCTGTACCTTGGGACTTGGTGACGTGGGGTTCGTTTCTCTGGCGGTTGTACAGGGCACTTCTATCCACTTAAGTTGGGGATAGGTCGCCTTGTGACACCCTTTGGCAGGGATTGGCAGGGCGTTCATAGTCTTATGCCAATGGGTCTTGTCCCTGGCATCGGCAGCAGTAGCCATTGGCAGCAGGTGATTGGCTGCACCAGCTGCGTTCGGGGTGGCGTCCTGAGCATAGGCGCGCGCGGCAAGGACGATCGCGAGCACGTTCAGTGCAATTAAGGGAATCCGAGAATCCAGGATTCGCGAAACTGCGGACGGGCTTCTGCCTATTAGGGTGTTCATGGGTCACTTCCTTGCATTGGTCTGTAAATAATCGGGCGCCAGGAACCTCGGACACCGCAGGGTGGGTATGTTTAGAAACAAGAGGCATTCGCGAATATTCCCCGGTGCTTTCTGCATCTTGAGCGCCCTTCGCCCGCCGACGACTGCATAGTCGCGTAGGCCGTAATAACTAAGAGCCTATTCGCGGCAAATCGGCTACCAATACCTCTGCAATATGCCGAGAGGTTTTTTAGAGCGCGGCTCACGGGAGGCCTTTGAAAGCGAACAGCATGGGAGATAGAAGGAGTGCTGATGAGGCATATCCATGTTGAGTCAATTGATACCACGATAAACTATTGCTTATCATGACTGTGAGATTGTGCATCGTTATTTATCAGCATGTTAGCCGTGACACTTGCTCAGCCCGTGCGTGATAGCCGACACCGAGGCGCTCAGGGCTTCGGCACTATCAATTCCGCACTATTATTTTTCGGGGAATTTACCCGGCTGCCCACGGGCCACGCGACCATCAGCTCGGCCGGATAAGGTCTAAGCGCTGCCACGGCATTCTCTGCCGAGCCTGACGGCCATTGCTGAATATCTTCGGCCGACAGGATGGCCGGCATGCGCTGCTTCGCATTGTGAATTTCGGCCATCATCGGGTGCGCGTTCATCGTAATTATCGTGCAGCTTTCCACTGCTGTTCCCTCGTCTGAGACGGAGCGATCCCATAGACCTACAAAGCCGAAAGCTTCCTCGCCGGCAAGTGTAAGTAGAAGGCAATACAACGCGTCAGCGATTCGAAGGTGGTTTCGGGCGCCGATAAATCACTTAGGGGGTGTGCGTGAACCGTCTTTTGACAGGCGCGATCGATGCTAGTTAACGAGAATCATTCAAGCGCTAAAGTCCGGATGTGGCACAGCAAATTTTTGTGGTGCCGGGCATTTTGGCTGGCCTATGAATCTGATAGCTGCGCTACCGCGAAATGAATGCGAGCGACTCCGGCTGCCGTGAAAACGCCACATCTGGCTTACAAAGCTTTAATGCTTAGCTTGGGCATATTAGCCGCACACTCAGCCAATACCTCCGAGGCTATCTAACGCTAATACTCATCCATCTACAGCAACGGCAGATTGGGCTGTGATTGCGAACTCTCCTCAAGGATCTGATGACAGCACGTAGGCGGTAAGAGTCGTCAAACCCGGCACGATAAGCAGCCCGTCACCTGCCGACAATCCGCTCATGGGCATACCGGCATTCCATCCTGAACCCGAGGGAATTGCCGCTCCCACATTGTCCTGCCATAGAATCTGGCCTGTCACCTGGTCCAACGCATAAATGTTCCCGCTAGAGGAGCCGACAAAGACGTAGCTGTTGACTACGATGGGCGACGTCACCAGTGACCCGTCGCCGCTGAAGCTCCAAAGAGTGGCCTGATTCGAGAGACTTATGGCTCTCAGCGTTCCGCTTTGTAGAAAAAATCCGGTGGAGCTGGAAAACGCGGGCGGGCTGTCGGCGACGTAACTTCCCAAAACTGCGCCCGTCTTAGCATTGAACATAGTGCCACTGTAGGTATCGCTGCCATCGGGCGCATAAAGAACGCCGTTGGCGACGACAGGTGTTGCGCCGCCTGTACCGCCGCAGGCCGACAGGCTCGACCACACCAAAGCACCCGTGAAGGGTTGATAGTCATAGGTCGAACAGGGATACGCCACGTAGACGCCATCTCCTGTCACGGCGGCCGAACTGGCATCCCCGTAGAACACGTTGGCGCTCCAGTTTTGCAGACCAGTCGCGTCACTATATGCGAAGAGCGTTCCCCCTACGCCGCGACCAGAAGTGAACACTTGTCCGTTCAGCGCTGTTGGCGCAGCCGTGAAGTAGCTCTGAAGCGGATAGGTACTGCTCCAGGAAAGCGCGCCCGTTCCGGGATCGTAGGACTGAAGGACTGCTGTGCCCACGGGGGGCGCACTAAGTACCAGTAAGGCACCTGAATCGTACGTGGCGTTGGCCACGCCGGTGAGGCTCACCGGGCCCCAGTCGACGGCCCCCGTAGCCTGATCGAGCGCAACGACTTGCGAGTTATTGTCCACACTGACCGTGACGAAGACCTTGCCTGAGGTGATTACAGCGAATGAGGGCGCTCCACCTAAATTCGCGGTCCACTTCTTGCCCGTCGGCAGTCCGACGGCGCTGAAACTGATTGCGCCGCTGTGTGCCGGGTTGATCTGATAAGCAACGGCATCCTTCGTCGGGGCGTTGATGCTCACCTGCAGACTCGATGTGGTCGTGCCCCCGGTACTCACCGTGACCTGTGCAGTACCCGGTGTTGCGATGTCGGTTGCCGGTACAGTGGCCAGGAGCTGAGTCTGCGAAACGTAGCTGGTCGGCAAAGCAGCCGACTTCCAGTTGACCGTAGATTGAGTTGTGAATCCCGTACCGGTGACTACCATCGTATAAGCAGGACCGCCAGCGGCCACATTCATCGGCTGGACGGTGCCAAGTGATAATTGACCGATAGCCATGACCACGAAGTTCAAGGCGTTGCTGACTTCCCCAGCACCGCTGACCAGCGTGACCGGGAAAGTGCCCGCGGTAGCCATGTCGGCCGTAGTTAACTGGGCCGTCAACCTATCGGCTGACACAAAGGTTGTCGGTCGATTGCTGCCGTTCCATTTCACAACGCTGGTTGGCCAATAGCCGTAGCCGTCTACTGTAATTACTGGACCACTACAACCCGCGTACGCACTGTCCGGAGACACCGTTGATAGTGACTCAGCCTCTATCGTGAAGGGCAATGCTGCCGAGACGCCGCCACCGCCCGCGGCATTGGTCACGGTAACCTCTTCGGTCCCACTTACCGCCAAGTCCGCCGCAGTTATTTGCACATTGATCTGCGTGGGACTTACGTAGGTCGTGGGTCTGGCAGCCCCGTTCCATTCACCGACCGATTGAGACGCAAACTGCGTGCCATAGAGATTGAGCGTCATACTCGGAGAGCCGGCGTAAATGCTCGTAGAGCTCAGAGCAGCCAGTGTGGGATCCGGAAGATTCACCGTGTATGTAATGGTGACCGTTTGCGGGCTTCCTGAGAGCTGAGTGGAGCAGCCTTTGTCATAGCAGAAGCTCAGCTGCACCTTATCAACGTAGGTGCCCGGCCCCAGAGACGCCGGCGAATCCAGGTAGAAGTTGATGGTGGCCGAGGAGCCAATTTGGGAACCCGCCTGTACCAGCTGCAAGCCGTTGCCGGTCGCGGTATCGAACACATACACGCCCGACGAAGGCGCGTTAGTCACCGTCACCGTCAGCGACACGCTGGGGGCAACATCTGTGGTCAGCGAAATCTGCGAAAGCTGGTTGGTGGAAAGAGCGACCGAGGCATTGGCACCAGAATCGCCGCCGCCACAAGATGAAAGTAGCAGCTGAGCGGCAGCAAGAAGCGCCGGTGCGAGACGGCACCGAAGGTGCGTGGCCGTCGACAGGGGGAAGATCCTAGCCCACGCGCGTCCGTTCATTGTATTCCAACTTTAAAGCCTTTCATTGGCGGCGGAACGTCCATGTTCAGGCCTCGATATTGAACCCGCGACCCGCATTTGTCATCTACACGACTTTACAGTGCGCGGCATTTCTTACAGCGGACGCAAGCAAAAAGCTTACTTTGTGCGCCCGGCGCGTCGAACTCGGTCCAACTGACATCTTTGAGTCCTAGCTGAGTCCGGTCGTCTCGGCTTCCCCGCTTTTCTACCTCTCAGTAAGCAACGTATCAAGGCGGTTTCGGGACTGTCGCTTATCCTCCGCTCGAATCAATGCGAGAACGTACTCGCTGGTGAAGGCATAGCGTCCCGTTGCGATCTGCGTCTGGATAAACTTGTTCCGTGGATCGGGCAGAGAGACAATGATATTTTCCACGATCACTTCAATAAGCGGTCGGCGTATCGGGGTTTTTTATAAAGTCCGATTATCGCTAGTGCCTCGTGGCAAAGGGAATGGAATCAATTGCTGGTTGATTGCCGCTCGAACGCGGGCGTGTATCTTGCAAAGAGTTGAGACGCAAACGTCGTGCTACTTTCCAAACGCCTATCACTTGGGTAGTTCTTCGCGTAGCACCAATCGGCAGCGGCTTATCGTGCGCAAATGACCCATAGGAACTACCGAGCGATTGAAGAAGCCAAAACCTCGTTTGCGATAACTTACCGCTCCGGCCATCGCCACGGGGGTACGTCGAGTAACCCCTGACCCTCCACTGCCGTCTCCCCCAGCCCCTTGACCAAGTTAACTGTGGTGCAGCGAGAGTCTTGCTTGAGTGCTGCAATGAGCCTGGACGCGTGCGAGACAACCCAAACCTGCGTGTGCTTCGACGCCTCAGAGATTAGTCGGGCGAGTGCAGGCAATAAATCGGGATGAAGACTGGTTTCTGGCTCATTCAAAATCATCAACGCCGGTGGCCGGGGCGTAAGCAGTGCCGCAATCCACAACAGATATCGAAGGGTGCCATCGGACAGCTCCGCCGCCGACAGTGCTCGCAAGAGCCCATGCTGCGCGAACATTAGAGAAAAGCGGCCGCCTCCATGCTCAATCCCCACCTTGGCTCCTGGAAAGGCGTCTTCAACGGCTCGCTGCAACGCTGTAGGATCTCCGATTTCGATGATCGTCTGGAGCGCCGCTGCCAAGTCGCGGCCGTCATGGGCCAGAACAGGGGTGCGGGTGCCAAGTTGAGCCTGCCTGGCTGGCGAGTCAGCATCGGCGCGGAAATGATCGTAGAACCGCCAGGAGCGCACCTCTTCCCGAAGTCTCAACAGCTCCGGTGCGCGCTCAGGATCTGCCATCACTGACAGCATGCTTTCGAACGCCGGCAAATGCTTTCCGATGACATCCCATTCACCGTCGGCGCGTCGAATGCGCACGGCTGGACCGCGTCGATCTACCAGGAGGGATGCAGGGCGGAGCGCGGGCGCAGCCCAGACACACTCTCGTTTCACCTCCGGATCGCGCCCGAATGCGGTCGCTCCGGGCGTCGGTAGTCCAAGGTCTATGGAGTATCCAATCACGTCATTCTGAAACCCGAGCCTTAACGCGACGGGTTCGCTGCGCCCACCACCCGTAACGGGTACCTCACCCGATTTCATGCGGCGACTAACTTGCTCTGGACCCGCCCATAGCGTTGAATCAAGACCGCCTTCTCTTGCAAGCGTGGCGACAATGCCGCCCTGAGCAGCCTCTGCCAGGAGCCGGAGAGCCCGATACAAGTTCGACTTTCCGCTGCCATTAGCGCCCGTCACCAACGTCAACTCACCTAGGGGCACCACCACCGAGCGGATCGACCGATAACCAGCGACGGCCAAGGTTTGCAGCGAAGACATGTGCTATGTCCTGAGAATTTCTATAAAACGATGGCTTGTCGTGAATCCAAACAGCTCTAGCTGTTGCTGCCAACTTACTTCTACCTGTATTGGAGACGTATGCATTCTAAGACAGCCTCCGTACCGTCCTTTTCGTCAATCTTCTTTAGGGTGCGAACAAACCTGTCGAGAAGCGCGGGCTCCGTGCGAAGGGCAAGGCGCGCTTCGTCGGCAAATTGACCAGCCTTGTACGGGAAAAAGTCGCCCTGTTGATAAGTCGTGATTAGCAATAGAGTAGGCCTGTAAAAATGGAAACGGGCCTGAAACGCCCCCAATGCAAACTCAGGGCCGACGGTTCCCGCTTTTAGGTCATAAATGCCACCATAAATTTGTCCGCCAAATGATTCGAGTTCATGTGCGACCTTCGCACCCCATCCAAGCGCAGCATATGTGTTGCAGGTGAAGGCGGATCGGCCGTCGCATACCGTGAACATGAGTTCGCACATATCAACGTCGGACCAAGTTCGTGCAATAGTAATGGCAGGTTGCATGGCTCCTCATTGCTTCGTTAGGTGGCGCTTCAAATTCCAGTGACTCGCTATAAGAGTCTGGTTATCGCGGTTGGGTTAGCAGCGCTTCATTCAATTCCAGCCTGACGCCCCAGACGACTACAAACTTGAACCGCAGGGCACTCTTGCCAAGTCAAGTCTCGGAGTGTCGCCTCACTGTCCGAATGCCGGGCCACTTACCAGCGCGATATCGCCACCCGGATCGAGTGCCGCGAATGTCGTAGCGCCGGTTTGTGCGATTCGAAGTGCGTAACCGTTGAATCCTTGCACCGGACCGTAGACGACGGGCACGTACGTTGACAGGTTAAAAGACATTAACGTGTTGCCACAAACGCTGTCGATGCCATATACATCGCAGACCATTACAAAGGCGCGATTGCTCGCTTGGTTTATTATCGTCGGCCCGACCCCATACTCGGCTCCAACAACGCCACCCAAAGAGAAAGTTCCATTCGTATTTTGCGTCGCGATGTTATAAATGGCGCCGGTGTCGGCGTAGAGCAATCCGTTGGAGTAGTACATGCCCAATCCATTGGGCGCGGGATTGAGCGTGACAAATCGGGACCCGTTACCCAGAGCAGTTTGCGTCAGTCCGCTTGCACTTACAGAGTACGTGTAAATCCCGCCTGCCCCGCCGTTGTTATTTAGATCATAGAGCACCGCGGCGGACGGACCCCACGCCACAAATCCGCCATCTACGTTGATACCCACTTGCTGTGCATCCTGAAATAGCGCCGTTACTCCGATTCCTGCGCCAGGATTGTTGAAGGAGGCGGTGAACAGGTGTGGGTTGCCGGGCGCGACGGATAGCTGGGCCGGCACCCCCCCGGCCCAACCGCTGACGGTCACACTGATGTCGACTGTCATGGCGGGCAGAATAAATCGCTGGTAGGCACCTGGCTCGCCCACGTAGAGGTACTCGCCATTGTCAGAGATCGCCAACGGTCCCGGGCTCGCCGCCGTCGTCACTTGGGAAGTCACCGCGCCCGTGGTCGCGTTAATTGTCAGGATCGAGCCCGCATTAGCCGTCGCAGTAGACGGAATCGACGCGTAAATGACCCCATGGGTCGGATCCCAGACCATGTCGGCCGCCTGGAGCGCGAGTACCTGTACCGTGGGAACTGTAGATACTGCAGCGATCGGCGTGTAGATCGGGTTTGTACCTGGAATGGTGCCCTTGGGCGAGTCTGTTCCACCGGGAGCAATGAGGCTCCCCGATAAAACAACCAGCTGCCCTTGCGCGGTCGCTAGCGCGAGCCCGTCCGTACCCCACCGAACCATCCGGTTGATCCGCCCCTGAACCTGCGCATTATAGATGTTGGCAGTGCCTACAGGCTCGCCGGTCGTCAAATTGAACATCGAAAGCAGAAAGGAGCTTAAGCCTTGCGAAGCCTGCGTGCCGGGCAGAAAGCTCGCATAAGAGATTCGGTTATTGGGCGCATCTGGACTCGCGAAGCCTGCGGCCCTCGTGTAGATCGCAGTAACCTGATTGGTCGCCGCGTCTAAAGCAGAAGCACTGTTGTCATAAATGATCCCTGTTGCAAAGGCGATGACGTCGGGGAAAGTTCCAGGAAGCGGGGTATAGGCCGGCCCCACCTGGAATGCTCCGTCGCCGGTAGCAATTGGAAATACATAGGTCCCCGAAGCCAAATTAGATGCACTGTAGAGGATCGTATTGTCCGCGCCCCATGCCAGCGAATTAGCGTTGGCCAGATCGACGTCCGAATACGGGCGCGCCACCGCATCGTCGAATACTTCCAGCGCGCTTGGCGAACTCGCCGTATTGTATTGTCCGTATGGACTGAGTGTTCCGAGGGCGACGGACCGTGCCACGGCTACGGTCAGAGGGGTGCCCGGCGCCACCGCCATTTCCTGGGCGAAAAGCCCTTGCCCGCCCCCTTCGCCGGGTTGGAATTGGTCCGCGTCGGATTGAATAGTGAGATCCAACGACAATAAGGGCAATTTAAAGCGCTGTATTGCGTTCGCGCCCCTCAGCCCGACATAAAGGTATTGACCATCATCGGACACCGCAAGCGTCGAGGGTTCGCTGCCCGCGAAGGCGCTATTCGTGATTGTGCCGGTCTCCGGGTTGAAGGCCACCACAGAGTTTGGGTAAACGCCGGCATTGGAACCTATCGCCAGATACAGGAGACCTGCATTCGGTTCCCACACCACGTCATTGACTGCATTCGAAGAGATCTGATAATTCACGCCTGCCGCGGGCAAGCCGGAAGAAATCACCAAATTGACTGTCGAGCCCATTGGCACGGTGGTTCCTTCGCTCGGCGTGGAACTAATTACGCTGCCGCTGGCAATTGAGAGACTTGACTGCGTCGTGATCGAACCGACCACCAGACCCGCTGCGCTTATTTTTGAAGTCGCTGTGTCCTGTGGATCGTTGTCAATAACTGGAACGTTGACGTTTTCAGGGCCCGTCGACACGACAAGACCGACAGACGAGCTGACTGCGACGCTGGAACCTGCAGCCGGGCTCTGGCTGATGACGATGCCGCTGGCTACCGACGCGCTCGACTGGGTAGTAAGGGCCCCTACGGTTAGACCGGCTGCATTGATTGCACTCTGGGCTGTTGCCTGCGAGTCCCCGATCACATTGGGTACGGTGTCCATTGAGGGGCTTGAGCCGCCTCCTCCACCGCACCCGATCATCACGCTGCCCATGCCGAGAATAAGCAACGACCTCAGACCGTGCGCAGCACGAACTATTTGCGAAACTCCGCGATCCATGCGACCCCCAAACCCCAATCCCTTGCCGCTGAGTTTAGCCGTAGTCGCCAATCCACAGTGAGAAAGTCGGCCATATGTAAATTAGACATCTCTCTGTCTCTTGGCACCATCGACAGCAAGCTGACCGGCAGGCTCCAAATAGGCGCCTCATCGGCTAAGCAGAGCGGTCATTAGCAGCCAGAAGCAACGCCCCACAAGCATTTGTAGGCTTCTTTAAATATCTGTCTCGGCGCTCACTGGGTTCAAGGGTTACCGCATACGGCTCCTGAGACGGACACATGTATAATTCGGCGAACGTGCGGGCTAAGGAACTGGCCGTCAAATTAGGGCACTGGTACACAAGCCTAAGAGAGCCAAATGGAAGGCGAACGATTCTATGTATGACGAAAATCGCAAGAGCATATTGAGCACGCGAGACTCCACATTGCAGGTGCAAGATCGGAGATCTCTAGTTCTCACCTCTACTCTAGTCCTGTTTTCGTCTCTCTTGTTTTCCTCGTGCGGAGGCGGCAGCTCGACGCCGCCGACCTACAGCATCGGAGGATCCATTTCGGGCTTGACGGCAGGCGGACTCACGCTTGCAAACGGCAGCGACACCTTGTCGATTACTCCCGGTTCGGGGTCCTTTCAGTTTCCTACGAGCGTTGGAAACTTAACTATTTTCAATGTCACAGTTTCGGCTCAACCTTCGGGACTCAATTGTCTGGTGGGTTATGGCTACGGCAAGGTCCAAGCTGCCGACGTGTCGACCGTTCAAGTTAATTGCTTCACTGACTGGACTTGGATAGGCGGTTCTTCCGCGCCCAACAGCATAGGTGTCTATGGAATTCAGGGGACTGCAAGCGTCGTTAACATGCCCGGTTCCCGCTATGGTTCCATGAGCTGGGTTGATACGGCTGGCCAGCTCTGGCTGTTTGGCGGCGTTGGATCAGACGGGGCGGGTGGTTACGGAAGCCTGAATGACCTGTGGCGATATAGCCCTTTGACCGGTCAATGGGCTTGGGTTAGCGGATCGATATCTGCAAGTGCCTCGGGCGTCTACGGGTCTCAAGGGGTGCCGTCCGCAGTGAACTCGCCAGGGGCGCGAATTGGCACAGTTTCGTGGACCGACCTTGGCGGCAACTTCTGGCTATTTGGAGGTTCTGGCTACGATTCCGTCGGAAATCTGGGCAATCTCAATGATCTTTGGATGTACTCGACCACCAGCGGCCAGTGGACATGGGTCAGCGGATCTAATCTCGTCGACTCGCAGGGTAACTATGGTTCGATGGGGGTGGCTGCGACGACCAATGTGCCGCCCGCCCGCGAAGAAGCGGCAGCCTGGACTGATCACGCGGGACGTTTCTGGTTGTTCGGTGGCGCTGGGCCGGCTGGTGGTAGCTACCTAGTTTTCCTAAATGATTTGTGGATGTACGGCCCTACCACTCATCAGTGGACTTGGATCAGTGGTTCTACGGGACCGCGCGCGGCGGGTGTGTACGGCACACAGGGAACCGCTTCAGCCACGAACACACCGGGTGCACGAATCGGCGGCGCCCAGTGGACGGACTCATCGGGCAATCTCTGGCTCATGGGCGGTTACGGATATGACTATTCGGGGGTAACCGCGTCGTGGATCAATGACTTGTGGATGTTTGATACGGATACGACCCAGTGGACTTGGGTCAGCGGATTGGACTCGATCGGCGGCGTAGCGACGGTCGATGCCCCCGGTGTCGCAGCTACATCGAACGTGCCAGGCGCACTTTTCCAAACGGCCAATTGGTCGGACAGTTCCGGAACCTTCTGGATGTTCGGTGGCTTTGGAAACTTCAATCTTGAAGACCAAAATTACGAGAATGGCCTGTGGGAATATAAGCCCTCAACCTCGGAGTGGACGTACGCAACTGCCTATGGCATCAGTGCGGTCTCCTACGGCTCGTTAGGCGTGCCCTCTTCTACTAATATTCCAAGTGCGCGGACTGGCGCTGCCACGTGGGTTGACGCCAACGGCAAGCATTGGATGTTTGGCGGCACAGGCGAAGACAGCAACAACGAACCCGCAAATTTCGGAGACTTATGGAACTTCTGAGGAAAAACCTTCCGCCCGCACAGCCAAAAGGTAAAGTCCGCTTATCGCGGATGCCTCGTGACAATCGGAATGGAATCAATTCCCAGTTAGACCCAGCTGAGACCTCGGTGTGCATCTTGCAAGGGTTTGAGACGCACGCGCCATGCCATTTTCCGCAACCGCGTAACGGCGCGGCCGCATAGGGCGAATCGAGATAATCCACGTTCACTTCGCTATTGGTCCATTTTGCTATAGATGATTGCTTCTCGAGAGCGGTTGGCACCGCCCTATGGATAAAGAACCACGCTGATTTCGTAGCTCACGTGTATGCCGCCCACTAAGTCTTTCATTTCGCTAATCGACCGTAAGCGTCATGCTGAGGCCGTCTGGTCCTAGTCTGATAGAACGATAAGGATGGTGTCCACCTACTTTGAGGAGGTGGACACCTATGCTGGACTCCAAGATCGATCTGGTTCCCAACCTAATACGAGGCCAACGGCGGGACGGCCGATGCCTGTACGACAAGGCCGCCAAGCGCGAGCTCGTGCGCCGCGCTTTGGAGCCAGGGGTGTCGTTGGCGGCACTCGCGCTCGCGCATGGCCTGAACGCCAACCTCTTGCACAAGTGGGTGGGTGTCCTGGGAGGCAAGGTGCAGCGAGCGCGAGCGCTGGCTGTGCCGCAAACACCGTTGTTGCCGGTGAAGGTTGAGGCGCGCGTAAGCGCGGCCTCGGTGAGTGAAGGGTATGTGGAGATCGCGGTGCGCGGTGGCGTGATCCGCGTGTACGGCCGGGTGCCGGCCGAGGCGCTACGTCTGGTGCTCGACTGTCTGGCCTTGCAGGCGTGATCGGACCACCCGGAGATACGCGAGTGTGGCTTGCGGCGGGCGTGACCGACATGCGCCGTGGGATGTACGGGCTGGCGGCACTGGTGGAGACCACGCTGGCGGAGAAGGCCTACGGTGGCGATGTGTTCGTGTTCCGTGGCCGGCGCGGTGATCTGATCAAAGTACTCTGGGCTGATCGCGATGGTCTGTGTCTGTTCGCGAAGCGGCTTGAGCGCGGTCGCTTCGTGTGGCCGCTGGCGGCTTCGGGCACCGTGCATCTCACGCCCGCGCAACTGTCGATGCTGCTCGAGGGCATCGACTGGAGAAGGCCTGCGCGCACATGGCAGCCGTTGCACGTGACATGAAAAATAATCCGCGCATGGAGCGCAAGAACTGATGATCTTGCACGAATACCCTAGTAAAATAGGGCCGTGGCACCCGAGTACACGCAGCTACTCCAGGATATCGAAGCACTGAGGCAACAAGTGCTCCAGCGCGATGGCTGGGTCGAGGCACTCAAGGAAGAAGTGGTCCGGCTGCGCCGCTGGCGCTTCGGAAGATCCTCGGAAGTGATCGATACTCGCATCGCCCCCGAGCTGCCGCTGGCCGGTGGCGCCGTGCCCGAAGTTGCCGAGCCAGCAGCGACGATACCTAAATCCGATCCCATCCCGAAGCTGATGGCCGTGGATACGCCACGTGGTGTGCGCAGCAGTCGACGCCCGCCCCGCACGCTGCCGCCCGAGTTAGTGCGGATCGTGGTTGAGCACACCCCTTCGAACTGTCAGTGCCCGGACTGTGGTCAGCGCTTGAGTCGCCTGGGCGAGGACAGCTCTGAACAACTCGACTACGTGCCGGGTTACTTCCAGGTGATCCGGCACGTACGCCCAAAGCTGGCTTGTCGGGTATGCGCCCGAATCGTGCAGGCACCGGCACCGATGCGACCGATCGAGCGCGGCCTGCCAACGGCGAGCCTCCTGGCCCAAGTGATCGGCGCCAAGTATGCCGATCACTGCCCGTTATATCGCCAGGAAGGCATTTACCGCCGCGCCGGTGTGGAGCTGCCGCGAGCTACACTCGCCTCGTGGGTTGCTGAGAGTGCCTCGCTCCTGGATCCGCTGGTCAGTGCGCTCGAGCGCTACGTGATGGCGGCCACCAAACTCCATGCGGACGACACTCCAGTCCCGGTACTCTGTCCGGGTAAGGGAAGAACCCAGACGGGACGGCTCTGGGCGTATGTCCGAGATGATCGGCCCTCGGCAGGCCCCGATCCTCCGGCAGTCGTGTATCGCTACTCCCCGGATCGGAAGGCCGAGCGACCTCATGCTCATCTCAAGACGTTCAGCGGCATCCTGCAGGCTGATGCCTACAGTGGCTTCACGCCCTTGTACGCGGACGGCCGGGTGCGCGAAGCGGCTTGCTGGGCGCAT
>Ga0302324_100012272_pt1 | contig 17479 bp, 15 predicted proteins | sample Palsa_T0_1_FD_201949 | JGI IMG/M metagenome (GOLD analysis project Ga0302324, IMG submission 201949) | Peat permafrost microbial communities from Stordalen Mire near Abisko, Sweden - Palsa_T0_1 | ecosystem: Environmental > Terrestrial > Soil > Palsa > Peat permafrost | place: Sweden: Abisko...
AGCAAGTGCGGCGCGGCGATCCTTGCTTCCTCGCTGCCTACGCCGGTCGCGGCTGGCTCCACCATCCCGGCACCCTCCCAGCCTCCCACGAGTTCCAACCAGGGCGGCGGTGCCCTTAAGATTATTCTGATCGCCGTAGGCATAATCGTCCTTTTGGGAATCCTCGGCGTTGCCTCCGCCGGGTTCTTCGCGTGGCGGATCGCTCACCAGGCCCATGTTCGCCAGGACGGCAACAATGTGACCGTGGAAACTCCTTTCGGCACCGTCGAAAGCACGAAAGATCCCGCCACGGCGGCTCGCAATCTGGGAGTCGATCTCTACCCTGGAGCCCAAGTCTTGAAACAAGGCGCCACATCGGCGACTTTCGGCGGGATTCACACAACCTCGGTGAATTCCGAGAGCGACGACTCCCTGGACAAAGTCGCAGCTTTCTACAAAACCAGATTCCCCAATGCCATGGTCACCACTTCCGATGCGGGCAGTTGCACGATTGTTTCGAACGATCACAACAGTATGATCACGATCGTCATCCGCGCGGATGGCGACAGGACCAAAATCCAGATTACCAACGTGACCCGCAAGTCTTGACGCGGCGAACTCTTCTGCGAACGGAAAAGAACGTGGCCCCATTCGCCCAAGCCGCCAAGTCAGCACAAGTGGACGCGGCTGCTCTAGCCGAGGCTCTGCGCGCCGAGGTTCGCGGTGAAATCCGGTTCGATCGCGGCACCCGCGCTCTCTACGCCACCGACGGCTCCAACTACCGCCAGGTTCCCATCGGCGTCGTGCTCCCACGCGATGCCGACGACGTTCTTGCAACGGTCGCGCTCTGCCGCGAGTTCGGCGCGCCGCTGCTCTGCCGCGGCGGAGGCACGTCTCTAGCCGGCCAGTGCTGCAACGTCGCCGTCATTCTCGATTTCTCCAAGTACATGGCGGGCATTCTCGAAATCGATGCCCCCCGCCGCATCGCCCGCGTACAACCCGGAGTCGTCCTCGACACTCTCCGCGCCGCCGCCGAAAAGCACCATCTCACTTTCGCTCCCGACCCCGCCACGCATGATCGCTGCACCCTCGGTGGCATGATCGGCAACAATTCCTGCGGCGTCCATTCGGTCATGGCCGGCAAGACCGACGACAACATCGAGCAGCTCGATATCCTCACCTACGACGGCACGCGCATGAAAGTCGGCGCAACGTCGAACGAGGATCTCGAACGTATATTCCAACAAGGCGGACGCCGCGCCGAAATCTATACCAAACTGCAAACCATCGCCTCAGCCTACGGCGATCAAGTCCGCCAGCGTTTTCCCAACATCCCGCGCCGCGTCTCCGGCTACAACCTGAATCACCTTCTTCCGGAAAATGGCTTCCACGTAGCCCGCGCCCTCGTCGGCTCCGAAGGCACCTGCGTCACCATTCTCGAAGCCACGTGCCGTCTGGTCGAAAGTCCTCCGGAACGCGCTCTGCTGGTCGTCGCCTATCCTGACATTTATCAGTGCGCCGACCATGTGCCCGAAATCATGGCGCACAAGCCCATCGGCCTCGAAGGCTTCGACGATCTTCTCGTCGGCTACACGCGCGCCAAAGGCATCAACTCCGAAGGTCTCGCTCTTCTGCCCGAAGGCGGCGGCTGGCTGATGGTCGAATTCGGCGCTTCATCCGCGCAGGAAGCCGAATCCCAAGCCCGTGGCCTGATGCAGTCGCTCGGCCACAGTGCCAACCCTCCCAGACTCGTTCTTTACACCGGCAAACAACAAATCAAACGCGTCTGGGAAGTTCGCGAATCTGCTCTGGGAGCAACTTCCCACGTCGCCGGCGAAGCCATGAGTTGGGAAGGCTGGGAAGACGCAGCCGTCGCTCCCGAAAAACTCGGCGCCTATCTCCGCGATCTGCGCAGGATGTTTGCCGCCTACGGCTATAAAGGCTCGCTCTACGGCCACTTTGGCCACGGCTGTGTTCACACTCGCATCAATTTCGACCTGCAATCGAAAGACGGCATCGCCAAGTTCCGCAAGTTTATGGAGGAAGCCGCCGACCTCGTGGTCGGCTACGGTGGCTCCATCTCCGGCGAGCACGGCGACGGACAAGCCCGCGCTGAATTGCTTCCGAAAATGTTCGGCCCGGAACTGGTCCAGGCTTTTCGCGAATTCAAGTCGGCTTGGGATCCAGAGTGGAAGATGAATCCCGGCAAGCTGATCGAGCCTTACAAGCTCGACGAAAATCTCCGCCTCGGCGCCGATTACTCCCCCTGGGAACCGAAAACCAACTTCCAATTTCTCGCAGACCACGGCAGCCTCGCCCAGGCCACTCTGCGCTGCGTGGGCGTAGGCAAGTGCCGCCGCGAAGAAGGCGGCCTGATGTGCCCCAGCTACCGCGTTACCCATGACGAAGAACACTCCACGCGTGGCCGCGCCCATCTGCTCTGGGAGATGACTCAAGGCCAAAACCGAAGCCATGGGATCATCCGCGACGGCTGGCGCAGCGAAGAAGTCAAGCAGTCGCTCGATCTCTGCCTCGCCTGCAAGGGATGCAAAAGTGATTGCCCCGTCGGCGTCGACGTCGCCACCTATAAGTCCGAATTTCTTTCCCATTACTACGAAGGCCGCATACGCCCGCGCAGCGCCTACGCTTTCGGCAACATCGACCTGTGGGCGCGCCTCGCATCGCACGCGCCCGGTCTCGCCAATCTCACAACGCAACTTCCATTTCTGCGCGACATTTCAAAGCTAGTCGCCGGAATCCCCGCAGAACGCGATATTCCGGCCTTCGCCCCGGAGACTTTCAAAACCTGGTTCCATCGAACACGGGCAAGAAGGTTCGTATCAGGGTATCGCTTTAGCGATACCGCAGGCTCTTCGCAATCGACCGCCCCTTCAGGGGCTGCTCCACCCGTCCTCCTCTGGCCTGACACCTTCAATAACCATTTCCTGCCCGGCACCGCCAAAGCCGCCGTCGAAGTCCTCGAAGCCGCAGGCTTCCGAGTCGTCGTCCCGCGTGCCAACCTCTGCTGCGGACGCCCGCTCTACGATCACGGCATGCTCGACCGCGCCCAGTCGCTTCTGCTCCAGATCCTCGACGAACTCTCGCCTGAAATTGAAGCCGGTATTCCCATCGTCGGCCTCGAACCCAGCTGCGTCGCCGTCTTTCGCGATGAACTCCTCAATCTGTTTCCCCACGACGAACGCGCCCAAGCCTTGTCGCGCCAAACCTTCCTGCTCAGCGAATTCCTCGAAACCCGCGCCAAAAATCTCCCGATTCCCCGGCTCAATCGCAAAGCCATCCTCCACGGCCACTGCCATCACAAATCCCTCATGAAGATGACCGCCGAAGAGTCCGTCCTGCGCCGCCTCGGCATCGACTTCCAAAGTCCCGCCCCCGGATGCTGCGGCATGGCCGGCTCCTTCGGTTTCGAACGCGATAAATACGACGTCTCCATCGCCATCGGCGAACTCGAACTGCTTCCCGCCGTGCGCCAAGCTCCGCCCGACTGGCTGATCATTGCCGACGGCTTCAGTTGCCGCGAGCAAATCGCCCAGGGCTCGCCCCGCCACGCTCTCCACTTGGCCGAAGTCCTACAAATGGCCCTGCACGGCGACAGCTCCAGCGACTCCCGCCCCTATCCCGAGTCCGCCCGCGCCCGCCAGCGCGAGGTCCAAGTAACACAGTCTATGAAACGCACTGTTTTGGGATTGGCGGCCCTCGCAGCGGGCGGAGCATTACTCTGGAACATGTCCCGAAATCGCTGATTCCACAGCGTTTAACCTCAATTTATAGCTCAACGCTAACCCCCGCCCCTCGCCAGATCGTCCGCCTTCTGGGACAATAGAGCTCTCGCCTCTGGAGCTTGGCGTCCCGGGCTCTGAAGCCGCGGTTACGAATCATGGGTTACGAATCATGGACCGTGAAACCACCATCACCGCGCCCGCCGTCGGCAAAGTCCCCGCCGAGGCCCTGACAACTCTGGTTGCCGCCAAGTCACCCGACGCGCCCCTCTGCGGCTCCGTGCTGGTGCTGATCCAGTTCGACGTTTGCGAAGAAATTCGCCTCGACGAACTCCGCCACATCCTCGGCGCCCGCACCGTCGACGCCAGCTTCAAACACATGGCTCCCGGATACGTCCGCTTCCAGCGTCCTCCAGTCGAGGAGGCCCTCGAACCTGTCACTCTTGAAAGCGGCGAGCAGTTGCAAGGCGAGATCAAGTATTTCGACTACGGCGTGGTCAGCGTGATCTTCGAGCTGCCCTTCTCCGGCGACTGGGACAAACTCGTGCAACTTTCCAGCCGCTGGGTTTGGGACACCAACTTCGAAAGCCTCGCCACCCGCATCGTCAAGCAGAAACTCGAGCGCGCCGCTCCCGCGCTGGTCAAGCCGTACACCACCGAGTGGTTGCAGGAAGACTATTTCATCTTCCACCTGCGCGAAATCGCCGGCTCACCTTCCGCTCTCGATCTGCTCACCACTCAAGGCGACTACGTCTCCCAAGTCGTTCGCGGCGAAACCCAGCCGCTTTCCGACGGCGAACGCCAGGAAATCTTGCAGTCTCGCATCTCCTACTATCCTCACGACCTCGCCGTGATCGGCTGGAACGCCGCCTTCATCTACGACAGCCCTTCCGGCGCCGAAACCGCCATTCAGCTCCTGCAGTACGCCAACTCGCAGCTCCTCGAGTTCCGCCACTACGACGATCTGCTCACCAAGCAGCTCGAAGTCGTCTACGACTTCCTCGATCGCGGAGGCCGCGGCCTCTGGTCGCGCTGGCGCACCGCTCGCGCCGCCTCGAAACTCCATACCGTCCTGCTCGACGTCAGCGAACTCACCGAGCGCGCTGACAACGCCATCAAGTTCCTCAGCGACATGTTTTCCGCCCGCCTCTACAAACTCGCCGCCTCCAAAGTTGGCGTGCCCGACTACAAAGACCTCGTCCAGCAAAAACTGCAAACCGCCGAAGAGCTCTACCGCTTCATGGTCGACGAATTCAACCAAAGCCGCGCCTTCGTCCTCGAACTAATGGTCGTCATCATCCTGATCATCGAACTCGTCTACTTCTTCCGCGGCAAACCCATCTGAAGAAACCGATGGATTATGGATATCTTTTCGAAACAGCGTCGGTCGATCCTGATGTCCCGGATTCGGAGCACAGACACAAAGCCCGAACTGGTCGTGCGGTCCATTCTGCATCGGCTTGGCTATCGCTTTCGCCTGCACGTCAAAGACCTGCAAGGACGGCCAGACATTGTACTTCCTAGACACGGTAAGATCGTTATGGTGCAAGGCTGCTTTTGGCATGGCCATACGTGCAAGCTCGCATCACATCCCAAATCGAACCAATCGTACTGGAATTCGAAAATCAGGCGGAACCGGACACGTGACCGGGCGGTCATTCGAGGATTGGTCAAGGATGGCTGGGCGGTTTTGGAAATCTGGGAATGTCAAATTCGCGCGGGCACGGGAGTCGCCGAAAACCTTCGGGCCTTCATGAAAACTCCCAACCCTCTGTTTCCTTAACCCACTTGTAATATTCATCTTTCTCATAACGCGCTATTTCCAGCAGAAGAGCCGTCGAATCCGTCATTTCCTTTCTCACGGCTTGATCTCGTTCAAGAATGTGGTCAGCATTCACAAGTTTTGCCACGCGCCTGAGCGCCTGGGTTGCGATTTTACATTCGTCGATGCTTTGTGTCGGCTGGCTGACCAGACCGAGCGGGTCGCTCACCCTCGCCAGTCTTGGCTCAAAGCAGAACGCGATTGAGATTAAATCCTCACAGGAGCAATCGCGGTCTACCCGATATCCGATTACGCTCTTAACCTCGGTTTCTGACTGCGGGTTAGTGGACATCGCGAGAATCGCCAGCCACTTGCACAGGCTCGTCAAGAACACGCCCAAGAACCCAGTGGGATTCTTGAGCGCTTCCTCCATCAAAGCGCTGTCAGCGATTGAGAATGCTTCGGTCGAGGCACCAAGAAATTCCTTGCAGTCGACAAGATTTTGCGCATATTTTGGGACGAGCCTATCCAAGGATTCTGCATGCACGTGGCATTGCCCGGCTCGAGTGGTAAGGAGTAGGAGCCAGGGGTGCTTGTTGTGAACCTGAAGAGCAAGCAACTGCGCAACCGCGTTGTAATTTGTATCGTCCATTATTCCTGGGGCGTGGCTTCCAAAACCATCGCAGAGGTCCAAGTTTATGACATCATACGGGCCGAGGTTCCGCGTCCTCTTGAACGCCATCGAACTCTCGTCAGCCAGCCTACAAAAATCGTCAGGTATTACATCCGATAACGGATCGACCAGTTCAAGCTTCTTTACTTCGTCCAGGGATATGTTCAGCTCAACCTGCAAATCATTGCCCGAACCAGCGTCGCTGTTGAACGCGGGACGGGAGGCTCGCCATTTTATTTGGGGTCCCTCGCACGATTTCCCTTGACTTCTCCCGCACGATATCCGATCCTATCCTTTCAGCATAAGTTATTTGAAAACAAAATATCAGCCAGCTAACCTAAATCCTTGCCGCTCAATATTTTACCCCGAAGTCCTTACGGCTCAATATTTTAGCAGGCAAGCCAAAGCCCGGTCGCTGATTCCAAACGACTTGCAAGCTGCGCGATCCGCTAAGTCCTTTATCCGCAATATTTTGCAAGCAACTCCTTTGGATTCAATATTTTAGCCAGATCCCTGACAGATCGAGGAGCGCCAAGTTATTGATTCCAGATATTTTACGAGTTTGATCTGCCTCCTTTTATTAGCGCCCAGATCGACCCGTCCGGCAGGCAAATAATGTATTAGAATCAATAGCTTGCATGTAAAATATTGTTTTTAAATGACTTACGAGACTACCGTGACACAAGGCGTTTAGAATCAGCGGATACTTAGGAAGTCGCGCCGCACTTCCCCCGATGAAGCCCAAGCGGACTGCCCAGCAACTCTGCGCCCCTAAAAGCCGAGCCCCGCACCACCCAACACCCGAGCGTTGCGCAACTCAAAATCAGAAGGCTAAGGTGTTACCATTTCCTGATCTCAAGGCGAGGTTTTGATATGGCCGCGCACCGTCACACCTTGAACCCCCACTCCTGGCCCGAGTTGCCGCTGGAGGCCTGGCAGGATACGTATGCCACGCTCCACATGTGGACGCAGATCGTGGGCAAGGTGCGGCTTGCGCTCAGCCCGCGGCTGAACCACTGGTGGGAAGTCCCGTTGTACGTCAATGCCCGCGGCCTCACCACTTCCGCGATTCCGTATGAGGATCATGTTTTCGAAGTTCAGTTCGACTTCACGGAACACAAAGTGATTCTCCAGACGAGTTGGGGTTCGTCCAAAAGCCTGCCGCTCAGGCCGCAAACGGTGGCTGATTTCTATGCGGAATTCATGGCTGCCTTGCGGTCGCTCGGCATCGAAGTGAAAATCTGGACCATGCCGGTTGAGGTGCCAAACCCCATATCTTTCGATCGCGATACGCAGCACGCTTCTTACGACCCCGAGTATGCCCATCGCTTCTGGCAGATCTCGGTGTTGTGCGAAAACCTCTTCCAGGAGTTTCGTGCAGGCTTCATTGGGAAGAACAGTCCGGTACATTTTTTCTGGGGAAGCTTCGACCTGGCGGTGACGCGCTTTTCCGGCAGACGCGCTCCCGAGCGCGTGGGCGCCGACCGCATTACGCGCGAGGCCTATTCGCATGAAGTGATCAGCGCGGGATTCTGGCCGGGCGGCGGCGAAATCAAAGGTCCTGCGTTCTATGCTTACGCCGCGCCTGAGCCGCCTGGCTTTGGCGAGCAAGCGGTCCAGCCGGCAGCCGCCTTTTATCATCCGCAGCTGCGAGAGTTTCTGCTGATGTACGATGATGTGCGCCGCGCTGCCTCACCCCGGCAGGCGCTGCTCAGCTTCCTGCAGAGCACATACGAGGCGGGAGCCAATCTCTCCCGCTGGGACCGCAAGGAATTGGAAAGAGTTTGATCGAAAGATCGTTGGAGAGTCGAAAATGTCGAAGAAATGCAAGCATCTGGATCAAATCAAAATCACGAACACCGACAAGCGCGTCTGCGAAGACTGCGTGAAGATCGGCGACACTTGGGTTCACCTGCGGATGTGCATGTTGTGCGGACACGTGGGTTGCTGCGATTCGTCGAAAAACAGGCACGCGACCAAACATTTTACGCACAGTTCGCATCCGGTAATGCGCTCGATCGAGCCCGGAGAAGACTGGATCTGGTGCTACGTGGATGAAATGATCGCCGGCGCGGCAGCCGCGTAAAGAGCCCCGCTGGTTGGGAGTGTTCATCGAGCACTAATCTGCTAAAGTGCGCCCACCGGTATGCCCTGGGGCCGCATCGCGTCGGCGGCATTGGCCAGTGGTTTCGTTGCGTCGATGACGGACTGGCTATTCATGCCACTGACAATCGTGAATTCACTGTGGATGAAGCTGGCCCCCCGGGATTGCAACGTCCCTAATGCGTTGGGGTGGCTGGTCAAACTCGCTCTTGCCGCGCTCACGGTGGCGCTGATACTTGGTTAAGCCGGGTGTGTGGGATTTTGGTGAAAGTAGATTCGGGAAGAAGCAATAAGGCGGGAGGGAAAAATTTAAAGGGCCGTGACATTGGTTATGCTCTAGCCGCCGCCTCCTGCGAGGGAGCCAACAGCGTGGACGCATGTACCGTCACAGCCCCTTGATGCGATCACTGCTTTCGCAGTCCCAAACCCCAACTGCTCCTCGCAGAGCCGTCGGTTTTTTCAGGTCTGGCCACCCGGCAAGTTGCCTCGCCAAGCTGATCACCCAGTCTACTTCGGGCCGGCAAGTTTTATTTCGCCAACCCTTTCAACCGTCGACGAGAGTAACCTTAACAGAGCGTCAACAAAAGTCAACGCAAACTATTGGTGCAATCCGGGAGAACTGGCCTGTGTATAACCAAAATCTCAACGTGTTGCAGGACCTTCATTTAGCGATCAGCGTCTTCAATTCTTCCGGATTTTGCACAGAAGCTTGCACAAGGCCCGAAGCGCGGAAAAACTTGTACGGATTCGAATAATCATCTTGACGCGGAAACCTTCTGGGGGCATCTTGCTAGTAGTGGGACAGAAGTGATGTCAGAACTCGTGGCCTACGTGGACGGAGGCTCTCTGGGCAATCCAGGGCCATCCGGCATTGGGGTGGTGATCGATGGCTGCGAAAGCGGCCCCATCCGGATCGCGAAGTGGATCGGCCACCAGGATAACAACGTCGCCGAATACGTGGCGCTGATGGAAGCCTTGCAGTGCGCCCTGTCTTTGAAGGCGCAGACGCTGCATGTCTATTCCGACTCGCAAGTCGTGGTCCGGCAGATGCGCGGCGAATACATCTGCCGCAGCCCGCGTCTCTATTCTCTGCACTGGACCTGCCGCAAGCTGGCTCGCGCCCTGAAATTCTCCATTTCCCACGTCCCGCGCGAGAACAATGCCGAGGCAAACCGTCTGGCCAACGCGGCCGTGCGCGAGCGGCCGGGCAGCAATCAGCAGTCAACGCTCGGCGTCTAATCATTGGGCGCCTCTCTTCCAGCGCACTTTCGGCCTTGAACCTTCGCGTGGCGAATTTCTTGACACTGCGCCCGCTCCGAGCGAGACTCCAAGTAACCGCATCCTGAAAATTGAAGTGAGTTCGCGGTCGTCCGGATTGCGCCCCCGGCTGGCGCCGCGAATTTGAGGCCGGGACCACGCGCCATGGATCATTACTCAATTCTCGACCAGAGTCGTGCGTCGCCTGCGGTGGAGCGAGACATGCCGGGCACAAGCGCAAACCGATCCGAAACCGCGAGCGTTTCCGAGAAAATCGCCGCGGCTAACACGCTGGTGAGACGGTCCACGGAGAAAGCGCCGCGCTTTCCCGGTGAGGACGGCGGGCGCTCACTGAGCGCAATGGCTCACCGCGATCTTGATGCCGCCCTGCAACTGCTCGCCGACCGCGCCCAGTACATTACCGGAGCCAGCGCGGTCGCGATTGCCCTGCGGCGCGGCCAACACAACGACATGCTGTGCCGGGCCAGCATCGGCTCCGCCGCGCCCGAGTTGGGCGCGCTGCTCTCCATGGAATATGGGCTCTCGGGAGAATGCGTGCGCACCCGCCAGGCCCTCCGTTGTGACGACGCCGAGCGCGACCCGCGCGTGAACCGCGAAGTCTGCCGTGAGTTGGGCATCGCTTCGGTGGTGGTGATGCCCATTGCGAGCGAGGAGCATGTGCTGGGCGTTTTCGAGCTTCTTTCCGGCAAGCCGCGCGCCTTCGAGGAGCGCGACCTTTCCGCGTTGCAGCGGCTGAGCGAAATGGTGGCGACTGCGGTGAAGCATGCTGTGGCGGCACAGACGATGCCGGCAGCCAGGGAAGCAGACGCGCACAGTAAGCCACCAGACGCGATCCTGGAGCGGGCCGCGCAAGTCATTTCCGCTACCTTTGTGGGGGATATTGTGCCCGCCCAGACGCGTGAACAGAGCCTTCCTGAGCCTCAGGAAGATGTAAAGCCGGGGGCGGCGCCAAAGAAACCGCTTTTTTGGTCGCTGGCTCTCCGAAGCGAAGGCAGCAGCCAGCCTGATAATGCTGCGGCGTTGACGCCCGTGCCGCCGGTGTTGAGGAAGCTGCAGAAGTGCCAGGCCTGTGGTTTCCCGGTATCGCAGGAGCGGATTTTTTGCGTGGAATGCGAAGAGAAACAATGGCGCGGCCAGGTGCTTCCGCAGCCGGCAGCGGGCGTTCGCCGGGAACCGCCTGAAGGGTGGCGAGAAGAAGCCAGTTCGGAGCCGCAAGTGGTTCGCGCCGCACCGCATAGTCCCGCTCCAGCCGATGCCATCACGGCGGCGATTGAGGTTTCGGCCTCGGCTGCAATCGTGGCGGTCGGCGAAGGAAGCGAAGCCCATGCGATCGCCTCTTCTTCTGATGCGGCAGCCTCAAGTGTGCCGGCCGGGGCACCCGTCTCCGACAACTCCGTTCCGTTCTTGAGTTCGGCGCTGCAATCTGAATCGTGGTTCGCGGCCAACAAGTACATCCTTGGAGCGTTGCTCGTCGTTGCTCTTGTCCTCGGCGCCATCGCCTGGTTGCGCTGAAGATTTCAGACATAACCCTTCTTTTATCTTTGCGACTACTTCTTTTCAATGATTCGCCTGCGCAAGAGATTACAATTTCTTTCCTGACCTCGCAGGTCTCATCCCGGGAGGGTTGATCGTGCCACCAACCAAGCATGTGGTCGTGTCTTGTTGTCTATTGCTTTTGCTGCTGAGCGGTTTGGCTGTGGCCCAGAACGCTGAGCAGCATACGGCGCGATACCTGGAATCCATTCGCAAGCAGCCGCCATTGCTGCTGGCGTTTCTGCGCGACCTGCCCAAAGGTGGAGATCTGCACAATCATCTGGATGGCGCCATCTACGCCGAAGATCTGGTGGACTTCGCGGTTGACGCCCAGTTGTGCGTGGACCGGACATCTTCGCGCCTGGTCGCTCCACCCTGCGACTCCTGCGAAAACTACACAGCCAAACCCGCGGCCCGGTGCAGCTACGGCGATCACGTACTCTACAACCAGATGATTGACGCCTGGTCGATGCGTAACTGGAGGCCGGGTGACGAATCGGGCCACGATCACTTTTTCGCCACGTTCGACAAGTTCGGACTGGCCTCGCACACTCACGTCGCCGAGGCAATCGCCACGACTACGAATCGTGCGGGCATGGATCATCTGCAATATGTCGAGTTCATGCACACCGCCGACGGGGGCACGGCAGCGCAGCTGGCGGCAAAAGTCGATTGGGTTCAGGATTTCGCAAAGATGCGCGAAGCGCTGATGAGTGCAGGCATGAAGGAGGTAGCCGCTGAGACCGGCAAGCGACTCGCCGCCGCCGATGCCCGCGCCCGGGAAATTCTCAAGTGCGGAACTCCGGATGCGCAGCCTGGGTGCACAGTGACCGTGCGCTATCTGTATCAGGTGCTGCGGGGGTTGCCGCATCAAATCGTGTTCGCGCAGATTCTGCTGGGCTTCGAACTGGCGTCGTCCGATCCGCGATTTGTCGGGCTGAATCTGGTGATGCCGGAAGATTGGTACGTGCCCCTCCATGACTTCAACGAGCACATGGCGATGATCGATTACCTTCACAGCGTCTATCCCAAGGTGCACATCGCGCTGCACGCCGGCGAACTCGCCATGGGGCTTGTGCCGCCCGAGGATTTAGCGTTTCACGTTCGAGCATCGATCGAACGCGGACACGCCGAGCGCATCGGCCACGGCGTTAGTGTGATGGACGAAAAAGATCCGATCGGCTTGCTGCACGAAATGGCGGAGCGCAATGTGCTGGTCGAAATCGCGCTGACCTCGAATGACATGATTCTGGGCGTCAACGGCGACGATCATCCACTGCCGGTTTATATGAAGTATGGAGTTCCGGTCGCGCTGGCGACCGACGACGAGGGCGTGTCGCGATCGGACATGACCCATGAATATTTGCGCGCGGTTGAGAGTTACCATTTGTCTTACGTAGATTTGAAACGCATGGCGCGGCAAAGCCTGGAGCACAGCTTTCTGCCGGGCCGGAGCCTTTGGACGGATACGAAGCTGGTGTTTCGCATGGCTTCGGCGTGTGCGGGCGACGCGCCGGGCGCGGAAACTCCTTCGGCGGGGTGCGAACAATTTCTCGCGGCCGGCGAACGCGCGCGAATGCAGTGGAAGCTGGAAGGCGAATTCGCGAAGTTCGAGAAAAAGTACTAGAGCCGTAATTGCGAAACGTAGCCGCCGTGCGGGAGGCTGCCTCTTCGGCAAACTCCGGGCAGGCAGCCATCCCGCCTCCGCTGCCCGAGGCCAAGATGCCGCTCGCGACAGCCGGCAAAGTGCCGGCGCTACCATATGGAGACGAATGCCCCGCAAACCGCGAACCCTGATTGCCTCGCCCCTGGAATGGCAGATGCGCGCCGCACCTGTGGCTCATCCTATCGTGCCCGTGCTGGCCGAGCGCGGCGGGACTCAACTGTGCACGCCGCTGCCGGTCGTGGTGGTCGACACGCGCGAACAGGTTCCGCTTTCGTTCCAGCGGTTCAAAGGATGGTTCTCCGGCATCGAAACCCGCGCCCTGGCGCTCGGCGATTACAGCGTGGCTGGCATCGAAGATTCCTGCGTAGTCGAGCGCAAAGACCTCGCCGACCTGGTGAACTCCTTCACCGAACATCGCGCAGCTTTCATCAAGCGCCTGCGCCGCATGAGCGAGCTTCCTCATGGCCTGCTGGTGATCACCGCTCCACTCAGCCAGATCAAAAGCGTTTATCCCTACGGCCGGGTCAACCCAAACCAGATTACCCAGTCTCTCATCGCGGTGCTTGCGGGGCTGCGCCTGCCCTTTGTTTGCACGGAAACCCACGAGCTGGGGGAAGAAATCGTCGCGTCTTATCTCTATCAAACGTTCTTATATGATTGGCTGGAGCGCAACGGTCACGGGCGGTTTCTGGTGGATGACGACTTGTAAACTCTATGGACGATCAATTCATGCTCGCGGAAACGGCTGCGCAGTCCATGTTGCAACGGACCTCGGTACGGCCAGGGATCGGCTTGGTGTTGGGCTCTGGCCTCGGCGGCTTTGCCGATTCGTTGAGCGAGGCGGTGCGAATACCCTATGCCGAGATCCCTGCCTTCCCTCGTTCAACCGCCATCGGCCACGCCGGACAGATGGTGATCGGCAAGGCGGGCGCTATCCCAGTGGCCGTGATGCAAGGCCGGGTGCATCTCTATGAAGGATATTCAGCGCAACAAGTAGCATTCCCCATGCGCGTGTTCGGGCGCATGGGCATTCGCGCGGTGGTACTGACCAATGCCGCAGGCGGCATCAATCTGAATTACCAGCAGGGCGCGCTGGTGCTGATCCGCGATCACATCAACTTACAGGGGAGCAATCCGCTCGTGGGTGCGAATGACGACCGCTTCGGCGTGCGTTTTCCCGACATGACCCACGCCTACTTTCAGGAGTATCGGAGGATTGCGCGGGAAGAGGCCGTCAAACTCGAGATGAGCCTGCATGAAGGCGTTTACGCCGCGTTGCTCGGGCCCAGTTACGAGACGCCTGCCGAGATTAATTATCTGCGAGTCATCGGCGCCGACCTGGTCGGGATGTCGACGGCCTTTGAAGTGATTGCCGCGCGGCACATGGGAATCAAAGTTCTTGCCATCTCGTGCGTCACCAACATGGCGGCCGGGATCCTCGACCAGCCACTCTCGCACCAGGAAGTGATGGAAACCGGCGAACGTGTCAAGACCAGTTTCGAATCCCTGCTGCGCGCAGTCCTGCCGCGCATCGCACACGACCTAGCTGGCTAAGTGCGGGCGACCAACGGCGCATATCCCTACTTTCCAGATCGTGGAATAAACAACGCCACCGGCGGCGTTACACCATACGCTGCGGAAAAACTCCCCTGATTCACCGCCAGCGCAAGATGCCCGCGCGAGTCGATATATAAGAGCGGCTGTCCCGGCGGCACATCGCTGAAAGTCCTCACGAACTTGATCTTCATCTCTTTTCCGCCAACCTTTACCGGAACTCCCTGCCCGCGCTGGTAGCCGAGGTTCAGAAAATCCTCGGCGTCGAGATTCGTCACCAGATTGCCAAATGGACCGTCGGTTGCGATCACTTCCGCCGTGACCCCGTGATCGTCGAGCCGCGCCGCTTTCAATTCCAAGCGCACCAGCGACGAGACCGCCATCTCCGGACCGACCTTGGTCCAATCCTCGCCATGCGCCACGTGCGCTCCCACGGGAGAAAAGATGTCGCGCCCGTGGAACGTCGACGAGAGCTTGGTGCCAATCATCCAATCCGTATTTGTGATTTCATGCACGCCGTCGATGCCGTCGCGCTGCTCCACCAGTGTGAGCAGTCCGTTATCGGGCAGCACAAAATACTGCCCGCGCTTCGATCTGGCCACGATCGCTTTGCGCGTGCTGCCCACGGTCGGATCAATGACGACGACAAAAACAGTTCCTGCGGGATAGTAAGGCGTAGCGCCATAGAGAAAGCGTGCGCCATCGAGAATGGAAAACGGCGTCACCTGATGCGAGAGGTCGACGATGCGCACATCCGGCATGATCGAATACATCACGCCGCGGCAGATGGCGACCGAATCGTCGACCACGCCGAAGTCGGTCATGAAGACGATGGTCTGGGGATATTTCGCGGCCTGCGCGCCGGCCAGCGCCGACAACGCAAGCATCAGCGCCAGCAGCACAGCCAGCCCCCGGCCTGCACAATCTTCGAAACACTTCGATCCGCGGCTCAGTCTTGAAAGAGTGCGACCTTTAGTCGCGCCGCAAAACCCAAAAAATGTCAACAGCGGCTTCAGCCGCATGGCTCTGCTCCTCCTTGGCGTTGCAATCCGTGGTCTGCAAGAATACTTTGGATTGCCGCCGGGCGGCAAATCCGACCCGTCCGGCCAATCTCTCCCTCACCGATCTATAATGTCCTGTCCATTCCATCGCACCGCCGCAAGGAGGTTTTAAATGTCCGCCGTTATCCCCGAGAAATATCGCGATCTGTTCCAGAAGCGAGCGTTTGCCAGCCTGGGCACGGTCATGCCCGATGGCCGCCCGCAGGTCACACCCGTCTGGTGCGACTTCGATGGCGACCACGTCATCTTCAACTCCGCCAAAGGGCGCCAGAAGGACCGCAACGTGCGCCGCGATCCGCGGGTCTCTCTGGCTCTCATCGATCCGGAAAACCCATACCGCTATCTCGAAATCCGCGGCAGCGTCGTTGAGATCACGGAAGAGGGCGCCAGCGCCCACATCGACAAGATGGCCAAGAAATATCTTGGCGTAGATAAGTACCCCTACGGCCAGCCCGGCGAAGTGCGCGTGCTTTACAAAATAAAACCCGAGCACACCACGGTGATGGGCTAGACGAGGAAACCAATTCGCACCTACAACCTTTGTTTCCTCGGTTTCGGCAATGTGAACCGTACGCTCGTGCAATTGCTGCTCGACCGTGAGCAACAGCTACGCGAGCGTCACGGGATCTCGTGGCGCATCACCGGTGTCGCCTCGCGGCGCCTGGGATGGATCGCCGACCCGAACGGCTTGGATTCCGCAGCCTATGTGGCTGGCGCTGGTGTGGATCGGACACTCCCTTCGACAAGCTCAGAGCTTGCCCTGAGCCTGCCGAAGGGGCAAGCTTTGTCCGATAGAGACCGGGAATCCGATCAGAAGCCGGCAAACGTTCGCGACTGGCTGGCCGCGGCCCGCGCCGATGTCCTCTTCGAAGCTACCTCCCTCAACGTGGAATCCGGCCAGCCCGCGGTCGATCACATCCGCGCCGCCCTTGAGCACGGAGCCCACGCCATCACCGCCAACAAAGGACCCATCGTCCACGCCTACCGCGAACTCCGCGACTTGGCCGCCGCGCAAGGCAAGCGCTTCCTGTTCGAATCCACCGTGATGGATGGCGTCCCTATTTTTTCTTTGTTTGATCAGCTGCCTGTGATTCATCTGCAGGGATTTCACGGGATCCTAAACTCCACGACGAACGTGATCCTGAGCGAAATGGAGAACGGCCTCAGCTTTGACGAGTCATTGAAGAAGGCGCAGGCGCTCGGCATCGCCGAAACCGATGCCACTGACGACATCGACGGCTGGGACGCCGCTGTCAAAACCGCCGCGCTGATTACGGTTCTGATGGATATTCCAGTGCGGTTGGAAGAAATCGAACGCGATGGAATTCGCAACCTGAGCGGGGAAGCCGTGCGCGCCGCTAGAAAAGAAGATCGACCCTACAAACTGATCTGCCGCGCGAAGAAAAACGAGACCGGAGTCACAGCCAGCGTTCGCCCCGAACAAGTCCCGCTCACCGACCCCATGGGGCAAATCGCCGGCACGTCATCCTATGTCTATTTTGAAACCGACATCTTCCCCGGCCTCGCCGTCACCGAAGAAAATCCAGGCCTGTACGCGACGGCGTACGGGATGCTGGCGGACTTTGTACGTGCTGTAAGCTAGTAAACGATTATGCCCCGCCCCGACTTTTCCGAATACGTCGCCCACTTCACTAGGACGCCGAGCCGTGCGGTGCGAAAAAGCACCCGGACGATCCGTCCATTAAGGCGACCGGAAAGGGCTCGGCCAAGAGCAGGTTAGAGAAGATTCTCGACGGCAAGAAGATACTGGCGACGCCGATGCCCTGGACGGATAAGCGAGCGGTCGCTTTCACCGAGTGCCCGTGGGGTTCACTGCTGGCTCATGCAAAGCAATACTCGGGCTTCGGAATCGGGTTCAGGAAAGCACAGCTTTTCGAATCCGGCGGAGGCCCAGCGATATATATGCGAGCAGATCTTTTTGAGAAGCAGAAGGAATTCAAATCGCAAAGTCATCCGACGTGGCAGGGCTTTCACCCCGACATCTATTCCTTCGTGACACCCTTTTCACCCGAATACGCCCCAGCGGACTACAAGAAGACAAATCTGAAAGGCAAGACCGTCGATTACACCCACGAGCGTGAGTGGAGGGTCCCGGGGGACTTTTCATTC
>Ga0302324_100012278_pt1 | contig 17475 bp, 18 predicted proteins | sample Palsa_T0_1_FD_201949 | JGI IMG/M metagenome (GOLD analysis project Ga0302324, IMG submission 201949) | Peat permafrost microbial communities from Stordalen Mire near Abisko, Sweden - Palsa_T0_1 | ecosystem: Environmental > Terrestrial > Soil > Palsa > Peat permafrost | place: Sweden: Abisko...
GAGCCATCCAATCCGCTGGGCCTGGAGTACCTGGAGGCGGCTCCGCCAGAGGACGTTGGAGCGTTTGGGTCAGCCGGAATTCGCCCATCTTGTGGTACTTCGGCTACGCGGTCCGGAGGAAGCCCACGGCGTGGCTGGTCGGCTCAGTCAAGTGTGCCCAGGAAATCCCCCAACGCCGAGATGAAACCCGATGTGTTCTGGCCGTGTACGTTATGGCCGCAATTCGGCACGGTCACGAGACGGCCTCGCGGTAACGCATCGCGGAAGCGTTCGGCGGCGTCGGGTGCGAGGATGTTCGACCGTTCGCCGCGCACAAGAAGCACCGGCAGGTCGAACGATCTCGCGTCTTCGAGCGTGATGTTTTCCAGCGGCCCGACGCCGCGAACAATTCCCAGGCGCCGCGGATTCGAGTCGCACTTGCTGACGAACTTGCCGTCGGCGCGTTGCAGCATATTGTACTTGACGGTGCGCTCGATATGCTCGCGCGGGCGATAGGGATCGTATTTGCGCACGTTCGCGACAAAATGTTCCAGGTCGTCGAACTCCTGGTTCTCCTGCACGAAGCCGGCGATCGCCGCCCTGCCGCGATCGGACAGTTCGGGCCCGACATCGACGATCACCAGCGCCCGCAGTCGCGACGGATCCTGTTTCGTGAGGATCAGGCTGTTGCGTCCACCCATCGAGTGACCAACCAGAACAGGCTTTTCCAATCCCATGGCATCGAGGAACGCTCCCGCGTCCAGTGCCATGGTATGGTTCGTATACTCGACGTCGCGCGCCCATTCGCTGTCGCCATGGCCACGCTGATCCAGCGCCAGAACGTGATAGTGTTGTGCCAGATGCAGACTGACGAGGTCCCATGAATGCGCGGATTGATGGCCGCCGTGCAGGAGCACGATCGGTGGCGCGTCGCGATTGCCCCACTCGAGAAAATGGAACCGCTGCCGGCGCAGGACAACGTTGCATGACCGGTATGAGATTGACGGCAGATGTGGAATGCCGAGATCGGCGGCGCTGGTGAGCAGACTGCGAAACTCATTCGTTCCGGTCATGTCCTCGGGTGTTGACCCGTCGGCGAATTTGTTGAGATACATCCGGTAAGCCTCAGTCGAGTGCCACGAAGATCGAACGGCGCATGGCGCCGCCGACAAATTTGGAGATGTGGCCCTTGCCGGTCGTATCCTCGACCAGCACGATTTCACCGGGTCCGACATACCGGGTCTCGCCATCGCCGGCGGTGATGTGCACGGCACTGTCGAGGTTGATCACATATTGGCGGCGCGGCGCGGGATGCCAGTCGACCGTGTAATCCTTCGTCGTTTCGCGGAAGACGATGCCGGACGCCGGCTGGCGCGCGGAGAATTTATTCGATTGTCGTATTTCGTCCCACTCAACCTCGATATCGCGGAAATGCGAAACGCCCTCGGTGTCTTCATACAGGTTGTGGATGCGCATGTTGCTGTCCCCCGGCTCAGGGGATCAGACCGGTGCGAACGGGTCAAGTGTCGGGACTTCAAGGGGGACAAAATCGCGGACGTTACGGGTCACGACGGTAAGGCCATGGACATGCGCGGTGGCGGCGATCATCGCGTCTTCGATCAGATCGTCGGAGCGGCCGTGCATCAACGTCGCCCAATGCCGGAAGCTCCTCGCGTCCATTGGAAGAACGTTCCAGGTGGCGGCGACCTGATCGATCCAGGCTTCAATTTCCTCGGCTTTGGTTTTGTCCTGCTGGCGTGTGATTTCAACGCCAGCCTGTAGTTCGCCGACCGTGACGGCGGAGAGAAACAGATCGCGGTTCGACACGCCGCGCAACCACGCGATGACGAGAGGATGCGGTCGCGGTTTCCGCAGTTCGGAGACTACGTTCGTATCGATCAGATACACGCTCAGTCGAAGATGACGCCGTGGCGCCGGCGCCGCCCGCCACGGGCCGGGATCTGGAAATCGGCGCGGGCGAAGTCGGATAGCAAAAGATCTTTCAGCGTGGGCGCATCGCCTTGCAGGCGGCGCCACTCGTCGATCGGAACCAGAACCGCGGCGTCCACACCTCGGCGAGAGATCACCTGAGCCCCGTCATTGAGGCAAACGTCCAACATTTCACTGAACCTCGCTTTGGCGTCCTGAACGGGCCAGGTCGGCATGGTTAGCTCCTGGAAGCTTATATCCGGTTAATAGGGGCGATAATTTTTCGCGGTTCGTATGACTGGTCATATAACTGGTCAGATAAGAACATGCAAGGGTCATGCGTCGCCAAATCTCGGTCCGACACCGTCCCCCGGTCGCCGCGCTCAACTTTGAGGGGTGACGGTTCAGCCGCCGCCGTCGATCGTCAGTATCGTGCCGGTCGTATAGCCGGACATCGGGCTGGCGAGGAACGCGACCGCATTCCCGATCTCGGCCGGGCTCGCGGCGCGGCCAAAGGGCATGCTGGCACTCAACTCACGCCACCGCTCCGCGTCGCCGAATTTCTGTTGCGCCTCGGCGCGGCGCAGCATCACGAGGCGGTCGGTCTCCACGGGTCCCGGATTGATGCCCACGACGCGCAGGCCGTCGGCTGGGGCGCCTTTGCCGAGTGCGCGGGTGAACGCCATCAATGACGCGTTGCCGGCCGCGCCGGCGATATAGTTAGTGGGGAATTTCTCTCCCGCCGAGCCGATCACGTTGATGATCACCCCGGCTTTGCGCGCCTTCATTTGGGCGTAGATCACCCGGCAGAACGAGATGTAGCCGAATACTTTAAGGTCCCACGCCTGCCGCCACCGCGCGTCGTCGATCGACAATACGTCGCCCGGAGGAATCGCTCCGGCGTTGTTGACGAGAATGTCGAGGTCCCCCGCCTCGGCGGCGACTTTGCGCACCGCGGCGTCGCTTGAAAGGTCGGCGGCGATGGTGCGGACGTTGACCTGGCGTTTGGTGCGTATGCCGGCCGCGGCTTCATCCAGCGTTGCCTGGTCGCGCGCCACGAGGATGACGTTGCAGCCCTCGCCCGCCAGAACCTCGGCCGTGGCCCGTCCAATGCCCTTCGAGCCGCCGGTGATCAGGGCGGTTTTGCCCGCGAGGTGTAAGTCCATGGTTACGCCGCCTTCCGCAGACCTCGTTGATGCGCGTGACAGGCTTCGCTGAAAGCCCGAAATATCGCGACGCTGGCGGGATTCTCCGCATAGCGCCACTCCGGGTGCCATTGTAAGCCCAGTACGAAGCCGGGAGCGTCAGGAGCCGACACCGCCTCGATGGTGCCATCCTCGGCCACTGCTTCGACGGAAAGGCCGTCGCCTGGCCGGTCGATCGCCTGACCGTGCAGCGAGTTTACCATCATCTGGTCAGCGCCGACGATGCGGGCCAGCGCGCCGGTCACGTTGACGAGATGCTTCGGACCATAGGCAATCTCGATCGAGCCGTTGCCGTTGCCCCGATGGTCGTGCCGGCCGGCGATTTCGTGGACATTCTGAAGCAGGGTGCCGCCAAGCGCGACATTCAGCTCCTGAATGCCCCGGCAGATGGCCAGGACCGGCATTCCGCGCGCGATCGCCGCCCTGATCAAAGGCAGCGTCGTGGCGTCCCGGAGGGGGTCATGCCGGTCGGGCGTGAGGCTCTCGCCTATACCGTAGTAGGATGGGTGAACGTTACTGGGACTGCCTGGGATCAGTAGCCCGTCGATCCGGTCCAGGACACCGATCTGTGCTTCTCCGACAGGGGGGATCGCGATTGGAAGCGCTCCCACCGCATTGAGCAAGACGTCGGCGACACGGGGATTCGTGGTGTAGACCGTGCGTTCTTCGAAGGTTTTAGCGCAGGCGGGAATGCCGACAACGATGGTCATGGGGTCTCGAGGTTGAGTGGTACCGTAAACAACGTATGGCGAGGCACCTGTGTTACGCAAGATCAATTGCTTAGGGATTTCATCAGCCCAGGCCAGCGATTCACGCGGCGCATTTCAGGACCGTGCCTGGGGTGATTGTACGGCTGCCGTCCCGGCCGTGCCCCCTCGATGTTATGCGGCTTGTTTCAGACTCCGGCGAAACACACGGCAGGCTTCGCCAAACGCATGGAAAATCGCGATTCTGTCTGGGTGTTCGGCATAGCGCCACTCCGGGTGCCATTGCAGGCCCAACACGAAGCCAGGCGCATTAGGAGCGGACACCGCCTCGATCGTGCCATCCTCGGCGATCGCATCGACGACCAGTCCATCGCCAGGCCGGTCGATCGCCTGACTGTGCACGGAATTCACCAGGATGCGGTCCGCGCCGACGATCCGCGAAACGGCGCCAGTCACCGTGACGATGTGCTTCGGACCATAGGCCACATCGAGCGGGCCCTTTTCGCCCCGGTGGTCCCGACGCCCTGGGCGGTCGTGGATGTTCTGATGCAGCGTGCCGCCCAACGCCACGTTCAGCTCCTGGATGCCGCGGCAAATGGCGAGGACGGGGAGGCCTCGGGCAACGGCGGCACGGATAAGCGGCAGGGTCGTGGCGTCACGAGCGAGGTCGTGCCGATCCGGGGTCAGGCTTTCGTCGTCGCCGTAGTGCGAAGGGTGCACGTTGCTTGGACTGCCCGGGACGAGCAGGCCGTCGATGCGGTCGAGCAATGCCAGTTGAGGCTCGCCCATGGGCGGGATCATGACGGGCAAAGCACCGGAGCCGCCGATGAGTGCATCGGCGTAGCGTGCGGGGGTGAGGTGCCTCGGGCGTTCGTTGATGTGCCTGGCACAGGCGGGGATGCCGACGACGATGGTCATGGGACTCTTGGCCGTTGGTTACAGAGGCGCATTATGCGCGTTGGAAGAGGGGAGTCGAGATCGGATCGACGATCTTTATAACGGGTCGGCCTGGACTCCGAGCTACGGATAGGTGGTGACGAGACGAGGCGGACTATTACCTTCGACGATCCACACCGTTGTGACGCAAGGATTACTTTCATCAGGCGTACTGATCGAGCAACGTACGGTATACTTCGTTCCGTGATGAGATCGAAATGTCCCTGAGAGGTGGTTGACGGCTGCGTGGTCAATCAGTGCGTCGCGCATTACGGCCCATTTTTCGGGCCGGAAGCCAAATCCGAGGAAATATGCCGCCTTGCCGCCATTCTGGGGATGCCGCGAATTCAAAAGATAATCACAAACCTTGGGCTCTTCGACATTCGCCAAAGTGGCGTTGGTAAGATGGCTCACGTAGCCAGGTCACTGGCCTCGACCGTGACGACAGCGTGGAACGGTTCGAAGACTTCAACTTCGTATCCGCTTCCATCGGCATAAGCCGCGACTATGGTTCCCTTGGTGCCGCTGGGAAGCGAACGTCCACCGACGTCAACGGGGTGGCGCATGACCACGACAGAAAGTTCTGCAAACCGCTGGAGCTGCTCGGCATGTTCGCGGACAGGCGCCCGTCCAGCGGCCTCATTTCGATGCTTCACACTGCTCCTCCTGCGGGCCGCGCTGCTAACCCTACCATACGACGGCCTCGCCAGGTGCTCCGTATTTTTCGTGACACAATATTTGTCCGGTCGGACTTGCCGCCCGAGGTGTTCCAATCATGCATCCGGGGCAGGCGCGAAACTGGCCTGGTTCTTGCGTTAGGTTTGCTCAGACCGGCAACCGCGGGGAGCCAGGCGATCGACAAACAACCGGCGTCGCAATCCAACCATATCCCCGGGGTCACGTCGCATCAGCATCATGCCGGCGGCATCGGGTTCCTCGCGCTGACAGCACTCGGCGTGGTGTTCGGCGACATTGGCACCAGCCCACTCTACGCATTCTCGATCGCGCTCAGCGCGACCGGCCACACGGTGCCGACACCGGCCGACGTCAGAGGCATCGTCTCGCTTATTTTCTGGGCTTTGATGATCATGGTGTCGCTCAAATACGTGCAGCTTGTGCTGCGCGCCGATAACGACGGCGAGGGCGGCATCCTGGCTCTTCTGGCATTGGTCGAGGGCGACCGCCTCGCCGTCGGCCTCCGAATTTCTCTCCCGATGATTTTAGGTATTCTCGGCGCCTCGCTGCTGTACGGCGACGGGGTCATCACACCCGCCATTTCGGTACTTTCGGCGATGGAGGGATTGAAACTCGCCGCCCCGGGCTTCGCATCGTTCGTTTTGCCAGTGACATTGGGGATCCTGGTCGGTCTGTTCACCATCCAGAGCCAGGGTACCCACCGGATCGGCCGGCTGTTCGGCCCCGTCATGGTCATATGGTTTCTGGTCATCGCGTTGCTCGGCGCCGTCAACATCGCCGCCGCCCCGGGGATTGTCACCGCGCTCAACCCGCTCGCGGCGGTGCCTGTCCTGACCGGCAGTCCGGCCATCGCGGCGGGGGTATTCGGCGCCATCTTTCTGGCGTTGACCGGCGGCGAGGCGCTCTACGCTGACATGGGTCATGTTGGTGCTCCGGCAATCCGGTTGGCCTGGTTCGGCCTCGTGGTCCCGGCCCTGGTGCTGAATTATCTCGGCCAGGGGGCGTTGATACTCGCCGATCCCGGAGCGGCCGACAGTCCATTTTATAAACTGGCACCGGGCTGGCTTTTGGTGCCGCTGATCGTCCTCGCCGCGGCTGCCACGGTGATCGCGTCGCAGGCGCTGATTTCCGGGGTGTTCTCGCTGACCCGTCAGGCAATGCAAATGGGGTTTGCCCCGCGTGTCGCGATCGTGCCGACGTCGAGCGACGAGGCCGGGCAGATTTACGTGCCGACCGCCAATTGGCTGCTGATGGCCGGCACATTGCTGATCGTCGTGACGTTCAGGACGTCGGATAATCTCGGTTCGGCGTATGGGGTCGCGGTGTCCGGCACCATGCTGGCGACCACCGTGCTGCTGTACTACCTCGTCACACGCCGCTGGCACTGGCCGTTGCTCGCCGCGGTGCCGGTGATCGCCGTCTTCGGCGCGGTCGATAGCGCTTTCCTCGCCGCCAACTCGCTCAAGATATTCGAGGGCGGCTGGTTTCCTTTGACGATCGGCGGCGCGCTCGCGGCACTCATGTGGTGCTGGCGGCGTGGCACGGTGGAGGTGCGGCGCCGGTTGCTCGAAATGTCGATGCCGATTGCCGATTTCATGAGGCATATCGACGATTTGGTGGTCGCCCGGGCGGCCGGCACCGCGGTTTGGTTGACCAAGGTGGAGCACGGCATCTCGCCGATGCTGCTGCATTACGTTCGGCACAATGCCGTGCTGCATCGGACGGTCGTGCTGCTTACGGTGGTGCCCGACCGTCGGCCGCGGGTGCCGTTCCACGAACGCCATACCGTGAAGCGTCTCGGACATGGGTTTCACCACATCACCGTGCGGCTTGGGTTCATGCAGCGCCCCGACATTCCGATGACGCTCCGTAACTGCGAGTTACTGGGCTTTGACGCCGATCTCGACCACGTTCATTACCTCATCGGTCTTGAACGCGTGGTCCGCCGGCCGCGGAGTTCGAAGATGGGACCGGTGTCGTTCGCGATCTTCACGTTCCTGATGAGAATCGCGAGCCGCGCACCGGATTTCTTTCGCATTCCACGGGACGGATTGACGGAGATCGGGTTTCGGCTGGAGATTTGAGGGGGCGACGGCCACGGCATCGCAATGTCCCGGATCCGCGCGCCGAGGAATTAACAAGACGAAAACGCCGCTGATAGTACTTCGTCAATCAGCCCAAGGATAGAAGATCGTGCGAAACCTGGTTGGCGCCTGGAACCACAGGGACGGCGATGGCGACTCATCTGTTGGTAAACGGCTCGAGCCTGGTGCCCGAGACTTCCGAGCCCGATCAGTTGGAGTTCCGTCTGGCTTTGCCGGCACGAGAAATACGGTTGATTTCCGGCTATGCCCGCCCAGCGGACCTGTCCGCCACACATGATCGGCGTCGTCTTGGCGTGGCATTGCGTGGGTTGCGCTGGCGGCAAGGCAAGAAGGTGCTGGAAGTTCCTATCGATTCGCCCGCCTTCATTGACGGCTTTCATGTCGTGGAGTGCTATGATGATGAGGAAGGTTCGTTCCGATGGACAAACGGAAACGCCGCTCTCCCGCCAACCCTCGTTCCGCGCTGGCGTGGTGAAACTCTGCTTCAGATTCCGCTGATTCATGAGCGCGGTTACGAGGTCCCGGTATCGCCGGAACCTGAAGCCGCATTGATGAGCGCATTCGAGAGTCTCGGCGATAATTGCGAATTCGCGTTCGCTCAACAGCATTTTGGCGTCGAGCTTCCGCTGACGCTGTTACGTTGGGCTGGCACCAGCTATGAGAAATTGCTGCGCGGTCTGGAGAATCGATTTAGCGGGATTGGCGACCCGGGCACGACGGCGGCTGTTTGGAGAACAACCGACTACCGCCTTCAAACGCCGTATCTTGGTTTCCACACGGCGGCGAACCAGCAGCGGGATGAAGCGGGCGTTGCCGAAATTCTGGATTGCGGTTGCGCCGCGCTTCGCCTTCTGCGCCGCAAGCTGCTGCGCGATATCCGTGATGCCAGGCGCATCTTTGTCTACAAGGCGACCAACCCAGCTTTCGGAACAGCCGAGATGCTCCAGCTGCACAAGGCACTGCGCGCCATCGGCCCGGCATCGCTGCTGTGCGTGACCCTCGGCCAACCGCGCCAATCGGATTTGTGCGTGGAGCAACTCGGCACCGGGCTCTACGCGGGATATTTGCAGAAGTTCGTGTTTCCGGATGGGCCGTTCGATGAATGGCTGGCGCTCTGCTCGCGCACGCTGGAATTGCATTACGGCGGTTAATCCCACGGCGTTGGGCCGACAGTACAGCAGGCAACCAGGAAATCGATCATGACAGAGCTTAGCCAGGACATCATACTCGCGGAGCTTGCCAGGTCGCTGCGACGCATTTGTGAGCTTTCACAGCCCGAGCTTCGCGCCGACATGGTGCTGGGGGACCTCCCCGGGATCAACAGTTTGCGGCTGCTGCAGGCCGTCGCGTACTTGGAACAATACTTTCATGTCGAGATCGATGTTGTCGCACTCGACGAACTTACCCGCGTGCAGGACATACTGAACGCGGTTTCGCAGGCGCGTCCGGTGAACGATGTTGGATGTGGCCTGGAGCACGTATCCAATTGACCGCCGCATGGTCTCTCGGAGACATCGTATGGGGGTTGCCCGGCGCGATCGTCGGCACTCCGATGGATGGGGCAGAGGCCTTCTCCACAACGCCGGTGTTTGAGTTGCTGCGGGACGCGACCGCGCGCGCGCCGCGAGCGACCGCGTTGACCGGTCAAAACAGCAGCCTGACTTATTCGGAAATGTTTCGTTTGGCGCGGAATTCGGCCGGCGCTCTCGCGGCGGTCGTGCCTCCGGGTGGCTCCGTGGCGTGCCTGTTGCCGCGCACGCCTGAAGCCACTGCGGGATTGCTCGGCTGTCTGATGTCCGGCCGCTTGTGCATGATCCTCAACCCGCTCAGCCCGGCGGAGCGTCTGGCCGATGTACTGAGCGACGCCGTCCCCGATGCCTTGCTGTTGGACGAGCCTCTGCCGTTCCCTCATGCCGCGCCGGCACTCACCCTCAAGGCTGCATTGGCCGGATCGGACAGAGATTGGCGGCCGGACCATCGCTGGGATCCGGATGCGCCATTCGTCGTCCATTTCACGTCAGGCAGCACGGGCCGGCCAAAAGGCATCGTGCATTCGGCCCGGTCGATGCTCTTTCGAGCCTGCGATGCGACCGAGATCTTTCCGACAGGGCCGCATGACCGGGTCTTCGGGCACGCCGTTCCCGTGGAAATCAATGGACCAGCGGTTTTGCTGCACACTTTGGCGCGCGGTGCTCGCCTCGTGCTGGGGAGCGTCGCGGTCGAAGGTGCCGGCGGTCTGCTGCGGTTGCTGGAACGGGAGGCCGTCACTTCAGTCATGGGAGCCGTACCAATTTTCCGTCTGCTGTTTAAATTGGATCGGGCCAAGGATGCGTTTCGCGCATTGCGCGCGATGCGGACCGGGTCGGCATCGCAACAAAAGGCCGAACTTACGGCGTGGCGTAAAATGCTGCCGCCTGATTGCATCTGTGGACACGCCTACGCCTCAACCGAGGCACTCATCATGGCGCAATGGACCGTGCCACCGCACGATGCGCATCCGACCGGCGACTCCGGCCAGGAAGCAACGATCGCGGGCGGCATGGTGCGGCCCTACCACGACTACGCGATACTGGACGTTGACGGACAGCCAGTCCCGTTTGGCGACATCGGAGAACTCGTGTTGCGCAGCCGTTACATTGCCTTGGGCGAATGGCGCTGTGGCAGGCTGGTGTCCGGCCGGATGACCCAGGCTCCGGGCCGCCCGGGATGGCGGATCTTTCGAACGGGCGATCTGGTGAGGTTGCAAGCGGATGGAATGCTGCGCGTGGTTGGCCGAGCCGATCGGCAGGTAAAAATTAACGGCGTCCGAATCGAACCCGCCGAAATTGAAGCCGTACTGCGAGGCGAGCCGAGCGTAACCGACGCCGTTGTCGTGGTTCACACCGAGACGGCCGACGTGACGTTGCACGGGTTCGTCGTCGCGACAGCGGTCGATCATGCGGAACTTATCGCGGCACTTCGGCAGCGCCTGACGGCGGCTCTACCGAGCGCCATGCGGCCTTCCCGAGTGACTGTGTTGGACCGGTTGCCGGCATTGTCCAGTGGGAAGGTCGACATGGTTGCGCTTTTACACTGGACGCCGGTTCAAGACCCACCGACTACTGCAAGCTGAATAACCCGCTTGCTGCATCGCGGAACGCCGAGCGTGACGCGTCCTCGGAATAAAACATGTGTCCACCTGGATAGACCACAAGCTTCACGCGCTCCGCCGAAGCGGCATCCGGCAACTGATTTAACATCCGTACAGTCCCGAAATATGGTGTGCGAAGGTCGAACAACCCATGCGCGATCAGCACATGCATCCGCGGATCGAGTGCCAGTGCCGATTGCAAGTAACTTAAACTTTCGGGCCGCCCCATGCCGCGGCCCCAGTTCCATTCCTTGAACGCCTCGTCGTTCTCGAGCCGATACACGCCGTCCGGTCGCCAGTTCAACTGTTCGGAATAAATCGCCATCATCGCACTGGTCACCGGCGCCTTGAGCGCTTCAAGCACCGGATCCGGATACTCGCTCAGCGGGCGTCTTGGAAAAGGATCGGTGCTGCTCACGGTTGTGTCATAGACGCTGTTGACCCGGCCTTGCCCGCGCTCCAGTTCGTGCAGGAACACATCGCCGTCGAGCCGCCCGGAGTAGCGGGCCACAACAGCGCGATCGATGCCGGTCAGCGCCGCGATCCGATCGCTCATGCGAGAGACCGCCGCCGTATCGCGAATGCCGCGCATCATATCGATCAGGTAATCGGTCGCCGCGTATTGCTCGACATCCGCCATATCGGCGCGGGTCACCTTGCCCTTGAGGGCACGAGCGGCGGCGACTTCCGTTGGCAGTCCGCTGACCCAGCTCAGCGGATCGTTGTAGCCGCTCTCGGCATGCACATCGAGCAGCGGCGACAGCAACACCATCCCGCTGATCCCAACTCCGAAGTTGGATTGCAGTGCACGGGCAAGGCGCGGGGCACGGAATCCACCGTAGCTCTCACCGACCAGGAATTTCGGCGAGACGGTGCGTCCGTTGCGGTCGAGCCAGCGGCGGATAACCTCGGCCATCGCATCGATGTCGCCGTCGACCGACCACAGGCGCCGGCGGGCGTCATCGCCTTTGCCCAGGATCTCGGAATACCCGGTGCCCGGTGGATCGATGAACACCAGGTCGGTGAAATCGAGCCACGTGTCGGCGTTCGGCATCGGCTCGGGCGAGGCCGACGGAACGCCGGCCGCGCCGCCGATTGATATGCGCCAAGGCCCGATGCAACCCGCCTGCAACCATCCCGACGCCATCCCCGGGCCACCATTGAAGATGAACGCGACCGGGCGGCTGCGCTTGTCGGCACCCTCGAGCTGATACGCGACGAACGCCACGTCGGCCCGCGGAACGGCCTCGTCGTTGCTGAGCCGGATCGCGCCCGCGGTGGCCGCGAACGCCAGCGTTCGACCAGGCAGCTCCAGAGTATGATGGCTCGTCTGGTCGGGCGGCAGCCTTGAAGTCTCCCGGCCACCGTCTTTGGGTGCCTCCCTGGAAGCGTCCGTGGGCATGTCCGCGGGAGGCGGCGACACCCTCCTTGGCGGACCTTGTCCTTGGGCGTTCAACATCAGCGCGCCCAATACGGCGGTGGCGGCGAAAAGGCGGTGAATTGCTCGCATGAGGCGGCCATCTACCAAATCGTGCAGCCCCGGGCCATGGCCGAACCCGATCGCCGGCACGTCGCCTCACTCGGGCTCGACCCCCCGGCGCTTGAATTAATCGATCCTGGGCGACGATGTACCCGTCATCCCCCCGCCGCTGACCTGGTCGGGGGATCGTCCGGAAGACCTCTCCAGGCACTATGCTGGTCGCTCATGTGGAGCCCGAGCATGACGAGCGACGGACAGTGCCGACGCGTCGCACCGCTACTTTAGCGCACATGGATCGGGCCCCAAGGGGACGACCGAGGACTTCGGCCGGGCGGATCTTTACTCAGTCTTAGCTTGCTTAAGTGATCGCAATCGCTTAGGTCCCCGCCCAGGTGGGAAGATTCAAGTCGATACGGCCGGAATTATCCGGGGGTGTTCCCACACCAAGGGCGAGGGAGCGAAACAGGATGGTCCAAAAAGTGTTATCAGAATCAATCGGCCGGCGGCCATTGCTACTTGGCGGTGCGGCGATCGGCGGCCTGCAACTCGCCAGCCCCTTTCTCATAAAGGCGCGCGGCGAAACGCCAGTGAAGATCGGCTTCATCGATCCGATCACGGGCAGCCTGTCCGCGCTCGCCGTCTCCGAGGTTGAAGGTGCCAAATGGACGGTCGAACAAATCAACAAAGCCGGCGGCATTCTGGGCCGGCCGGTTGAACTGCTGGTCGAAGACAGCGCCAACGACACCGGCACCGGCGTGCAGAAGGCCCACAAACTCATTGAGCGGGATAACGTCGACATCATCATGGGCGACGTGAACTCCGGCATCGCTTATGCGATCATGGGCGTCACCTCGGCCAAGGGCATCTTTCACATCGTCCCGGGCGGCCACACCGACCCGATCACCGGCTCGGACTGCAAGTGGAACACATATCGCACCTGCAACACGACCGCGATGGACGCCTCCGCCATCACCCCGGAGTTGGTCCAGCGCTTCGGCAAACGTTGGTTCTTCGTCACGCCGGACTACGCCTATGGCCACACTTTGCAGGAAAACTTCGTCAAGCGCCTGAAAGCTCTGGGCGGCGAATACGACGGCGATATGCTGCCTATCGCCAACTCCGACTTCTCCGCCACGCTGATCAAGGCCAGGGCGTACAAGCCCAACGTGCTGCTGAACAACATGGGCGGCACCGCGCAGATCAATTGCATGAAGCAGTTCGTGCAGTTCGGCATGTCCAAGGAGATGACGCTTGGCGGCGCTCTGTATGAGATTGAGAGCGTGAAGTCCGTGCCGAAGGAAGCGCAGGCAGGCTGGTGGTGCCAGGAGTGGTGGTGGCAAAACCCAGCCGTACCCGCGGTGAAGAATTTCGTGGACGCCATCTCGCCTGCCATCGGCAAGAAGCCCTCGGCGCGGCATTGGATGGCGTATGTGTCACTGCACGCAGCCCGGCTCGCGGCGGAAGCAGCGAAGTCGCTGGACGGGCTGAAGATGGCACACGCTTTGGGCGATCTGCCGCTGCCTCAGGAGGTGTCGCTGATGTCCGGCAACATCCGCTACCGCGCCGGCGATCACCAACTCATGAGCAACATCTTCGTCGGGGAGATCCATCCGCCGGAAGGCGATCCCGACGCGCTCTACAAGGTCGAGGCCACGATCACCGGCGACCAGGCCGCCGGCACGGTGGAGGAGACCGGGTGCAAGATGGTGTTCCCAAGCTGAACCATCGGCGATGCGCCGCGCGGCCCGGGCCCGCGGCGCATGATTGCCGCGTGTTGCCCGGGATCTTTTTTGAACCGAGTGTCTTTATTCCACGTTTCTCGTCCCTCTGGCCGGATCGGTCGCATGCTGCAACTTGTTCTGTTCAATGTGACCAACGGTCTGATCGTCGGCGCATTCTATGTGCTGATGGCGCTTGGTCTGTCGCTGATCATCAATCTCAGCAACGTCGTGAATTTCGCGCATGGCAATTTCCTTGCTCTGGGCGGTTATTTCGCGTTCACGCTGACGCCCTATATTGGGTTCTGGGGCGCCTTGCTGATAGCGCCCTTTCTGACCGCGATATTCGGCTATACACTCGAGCGATTGATCATCCGACACGTTTACATGCGCAATCACATCTACAGTTTGCTGCTGACGTTTGGTCTGGCGTTTATTTTGCAGGATTCCTGCCGCTATATCTGGGGACCGAGTCCGTTGCCGTTGACCATCCCCGACGCGATGTCGCAGCCGATCACGGCCGATCTGTTCTTCGTCACCTGGTATCGTGTTTTCATGGTCGGGGTCGTCGTCATCGCCGTCGCCGGATTGTTCGCATTTTTGCGCTATACACGGATTGGCATGCGCATCCGCGCCGGCACGCTGGATCTGGACACGGTATCGGCTCTGGGTGTGAACGTGGCGATGCTGCGATCGTACAACTTCGCGGTGGGGAGTTTTCTCGCCGGTCTCGCGGGGGTGCTCGCGGCTGGTCAGATCGGCCTCAATCCGAACATGGGCGACGATCTGATCATGCCCAGTTTCATCGCGATCATCGTAGGGGGCGTGGGGAGTTTGACGGGGACGCTGTTGGGCGGCCTGCTGATCGGCGTCGCTTCGGCACTCACTACCGTCGTCTATCCCGCCGCCAGTGACGCGGTGATTTATGTGATCATGGGGCTGGTGCTGCTGGTTCGTCCACGCGGGCTTCTGGGCGAAGAGGGCATGCTGACGTGAGCGAACTGACGGAGACCGGCCTGAGCGGGCCGGCCATCGGCACGGCGGCGAAACCTGTCGCGTTCCGCTATCTCCCGTTCGTCATCTGGGCTTTGCTACTGACGGTGCCGTTCTGGCTGCCGATGTTAGGCGGTTACACCGCGCTCGCGGGCCGCGTCCTGGTATTCGCGTTGGCGGCGATGAGCTTTAACATCCTGCTCGGTTTCACTGGTGTGATGAGCTTCGGCCACGCCGCCTATTTTGGTCTCGGCGCTTATGGCGCTGGGCTGTGCCTGAAATACATCGCCGCTTCCACGCCGCTGGCGATGCTTGCCGGCACCTTGCTGGGAGGCATCGCCGGCACGCTGTTTGGCTTGCTGTTGGTGCGCCGCCGCGGCGTCTATTTCGCCATGGTCACGATCGCGTTCGGCCAGGTGTGTTTTTACATCGCGTATAAGTGGGATGCCCTGACCGGAGGTTATGACGGCCTACGCGGGTTTTCGCGTGTGCCAATAGATCTCGGGCTGTTCAAGATCGACATCACCAACAACGAAACGTTGTTTTATTTCTTCGTCCTGTTCGTCTTCGGCATCGCCGCCGGACTGCAAGGATTGATTTTGCGATCGCCGTTCGGCCGCACCCTGCTCGCCATCCGGGAGAATGAGCGGCGCGCCCGTTTCCTCGGCATTCCGGTGGAGCGGCATATCTGGCTGTCGTTTTCAATCTCCTGCTTTTTCACCGCGCTGGCGGGATCGCTTTACGCGCTGCTGAATAATTTCGCCGACCCGCTCGGCCTGAATTACATCATGTCCGGCAATATCGTGATGATCACGGTGATGGGCGGCATGCGCGTGTTCTGGGGCCCGCTGGTCGGCGCGGTCCTGTTCGTGATGCTGCAGGACTATGTCTCGTCCATGACGACCAATTGGATGTTCTTCGTCGGCGTGGCATTCGTGTCGGTCGTGTTGTTCTTCCCGCGCGGCTTGCTCGGCATGCTGCAGCGACGGTCGAGCTCATGAGCGACACGATTCCGAAGCTCGAGGTCCGTCACGCCACCAAGAACTTCGGCAGCCTGACAGCGGTGTCCGACGTTTCGATGCGCGTCGAGAACGGTGAGCTGCGCGCGGTGATCGGTCCGAACGGGGCCGGAAAAACCACGTTCTTCAATTTGATCACCGGGTTCTTTCCCCCCACTGCCGGCGAAATCCTGTTGGACGGGAAGGTCATCAATCGCATTCCCGCCGCCGGCCGGGTGAAGCTCGGCATGGGCCGCACGTTCCAGATCACCGAAATCTTCCCGGAACTGACGGTGCGCGAAAACGTGCGTATCGCGGTGGAAACCGGCCTCGGGTACAGCCTGCGCGCCTGGCTCAACCGTGCCGATCGCCAGCACGTCGCCGATGCGTCGGATGAGGCGATGACGCTGGCCAACCTCACCTCCAAAGCGGATCGGTTGGTGGGCGAATTGTCGCATGGCGATCAACGTTCGGCCGAGATCACCATGGCGCTTGCCCTGAAACCGAGCCTGCTGCTGCTGGACGAACCGACCGCCGGGATGGGGGAAGAGGAAACCTATCACATCACCGGCCTGGTGCGCCGGCTGCATCGCGACTCACGCTATACAATCGTTCTGATCGAGCATGACATGCGTGTGGTGTTCCATCTGGCCGATCATATTTCAGTGCTGGATCAGGGGAAGCTGCTCGCCGAGGGAACGCCGCCGGAGATCGCCGCCAACGTCCACGTGCAGAACGCCTATCTTGGGAACCCGGAATGAACGCGATCGAGGTCAGCGGGCTCAACACGTATTACGGCAAGAGCCACATTCTGCACGACGTGTCGCTGGCGGCGGCCGAGGGAAGCATCACGACGTTGCTGGGACGCAATGGTGCGGGGAAGACCACGACATTGCGCAGTATCATGGGGCTGACGCCGGCTCGTACCGGGCATGTTCAGGTCTTTGGCAAGGACAGCACGCGGTTGGCACCGTTCCGGGTCGCGAGGCTCGGCGTGGGATACGTGCCGGAAGGCCGCCGCGTGTTCGCGAACCTGACCGTGGAAGACAATCTGAAAGTGCCGGAGGGCAAGACAGGCCCGTTCACGATTCCTCGCATTTACGAGCTTTTCCCGCGCCTGGAGGAACGCCGCATGAACCGCGGCCGCCAGTTATCCGGTGGCGAACAGGAGATGCTGTCGATCGCGCGCGCTTTGCTGCTGAACCCAAAAGTCCTGATCCTTGACGAGCCGTCGCAGGGTCTCGCGCCGCTTATCGTTCGGGATGTGTTTCGGATCGTGGCCAGCATGAAGCGGGAAGGTATGACTGTGCTGCTGGTCGAGCAGAATGTGCGGCTGAGCCTGGAGATCGCCGATACGGCCTATGTACTTGATCATGGCGTTGTCGTGCACGAGGGGCCGGCTGCGGAACTCGCGGGTGATGATGCGCTGATACAGTCGTTGGCAGGGGCGTCGGCGGAGGCGTGGGATCTCGACAAGTAACTCGGATTCAATTTGCCGGAGCCTGTCCGTAAATCTGTGTGCGGGGCATAACCAACGCCAAGGAGGCGTATTATGCCAGGCCGAACCAAGAAGCTGGACCGCGCCGTAGCCGGTCTGCC
>Ga0302324_100012281_pt1 | contig 17474 bp, 19 predicted proteins | sample Palsa_T0_1_FD_201949 | JGI IMG/M metagenome (GOLD analysis project Ga0302324, IMG submission 201949) | Peat permafrost microbial communities from Stordalen Mire near Abisko, Sweden - Palsa_T0_1 | ecosystem: Environmental > Terrestrial > Soil > Palsa > Peat permafrost | place: Sweden: Abisko...
CGCGGCCACGGGCTGGCGCACGAGCTGACCGCCGCGGTCGAGGCGGCGGCGCGCGCCGCCGGCTTTCGCGTGCTCAATCTCGACGTCCGCGAGACCCAGGCTCGCGCAATCCAGATCTATGCGGCGCGCGGTTTCGTACGCTGGGGCAGCCATCCGCGCTACGCCCTGGTCGACGGCGCGTATGTCCAGGGCCATTTCTATACCAAGGAGCTGTGACGCGCACATGCGGCCGCGCGCCCCCACCGCGATGATCCAGCGATGATCCTCTACCCCGCCATCGACCTGAAAGGCGGCCAGTGCGTCCGGCTGCTGCGCGGCGAGATGGCGAGCGTCACCGTGTTCAACGAGGATCCGGCGGCGCAGGCGCGCGCCTTCGCCGACAAGGGCTGCGAGTGGCTGCATCTGGTCGATCTCGACGGCGCGGTCGCCGGCAAGCCGGTCAACGGGCCGGCGATCGAAGCGATCCTGCGCGCGATCACGATCCCGGCGCAGCTCGGTGGCGGCCTGCGCGATCTCGAGACCATCTCGACCTGGCTGGGCGCCGGGGTGCAGCGCGCCATTCTGGGCACCGCCGCGCTGCGCAATCCCGAGCTGGTGCGCGAGGCCTGCAAGCGGTTTCCCAAGCGCGTCGCGGTCGGCATCGACGCGCGCGACGGCTTCGTCGCGATCGAGGGCTGGGCGACCACCTCGACGGTGCGCGCGATCGAGCTCGGGCTCCGGCTCGAGGACGCCGGCGCGGCGGCGATCATCTATACCGACATCAGCCGCGACGGCGCGATGACGGGGGTCAACGTCGAGGCGACGGTCGAGCTCGCCTGGGCGTTGACCACGCCGGTGATCGCCTCGGGCGGCGTGGCCTCGCTCGACGATCTGCGCGCGCTCAAGGACGAGGCCGGCGCCGGCATCGAGGGCGTGATCTGCGGCCGTGCTCTCTATGACGGGCGCATCGATCCGGCGGCCGCGATCAAGCTGCTCAAGGCATGAGCCGAGAGGGACCCGAGAGGACCATGCTGAAGGCGCGCATCATCCCCTGCCTCGACGTCAAGAACGGGCGCGTCGTCAAGGGCATCAACTTCGTCGACCTGGTCGATGCCGGCGATCCGGTCGAGCAGGCGCAGATCTACGACGCCGCCGGCGCCGACGAGCTGTGCTTCCTCGACATCACCGCCTCGGCGGAGAACCGCGCCACGCTCTACGACATCGTCGCGCGCACCGCTCGGGTCTGCTTCATGCCGCTGACCGTCGGCGGCGGCGTGCGCCAGGTCGAGGACGTCCGCAAGCTGCTGCTCGCCGGCGCCGACAAGATCTCGATCAACACCAGCGCGGTGACCCGGCCCGAGCTGGTCGCCGAGGCGGCGCGTAAATTCGGCAGCCAATGCGTCGTCGTCGCGATCGACGCCAAGCAGGCGGCAGCAGGACGCTGGGAGGTGTTCACCCATGGCGGCCGCACGCCGACCGGCCTCGACGCGGTCGCCTGGGCGCAGCGCATGGCCAGCCTGGGCGCCGGCGAGATCCTGCTCACCTCGATGGACCGCGACGGCACGCGCGCCGGCTTCGACATCGAGCTGACCCGCGCCGTATCGTCGGCGGTGCCGGTTCCCGTGATCGCCTCGGGCGGCGTCGGCACGCTCGATCATCTGGTCGACGGCGTCCGCGACGGCGGCGCCTCGGCGGTGCTCGCCGCCTCGATCTTCCATTTCGGCCTGTTCACGATCGCGCAGGCGAAGGCCCACCTGGCTGCCGCCGGCGTCCCGGTCCGCCTGGTGGGATGATGCCGCGTATTGCAAACACCACCACGTCATCCTCGGGCTTGTCCCGAGCATCCACGCCTTTCCACCATCGTGATGGCTCCGCGCAATGACATTGCGGTCATGCCCGTTCCGCGGACGGTAAGACGTGGATGCTCGGGACAAGCCCGAGCATGACGGTTTAGGGTGCTGAAAGGCGAGCAAGCCCGACCGATGAAGGTGCTGTCATGAGTACGCCGACGAGCGAGGTTCTGGAGCGGCTGTACGGCGTGATCGCGGCGCGCAAGGGCGCCGATCCCGCCGTGTCCTACACCGCGAAGCTGTTCGGCAAGGGCACGCCCAAGATCGCCCAGAAACTCGGCGAGGAGGCGGTCGAGCTGGTCATCGAGGCGCTGCGCGCCGACCGGCCGCGCATCGTCGCCGAGAGCGCCGACCTGCTCTACCATCTGCTGGTGCTGTGGGCCGATGCCGGGGTCGCGCCCGCCGAGATCTGGGCCGAGCTGGCGCGCCGCGACGGCATTCCGGGGCATCGCCGGCACGATCAGGGAGAGCCGTGAGATGGCCTACGACCCCACCAACGTGTTCGCCAAGATCCTGCGCAGCGAGATCCCTTGCGACAAGGTTTATGAGGACGCGCATGTGCTGGCGTTTCGCGACATCAATCCGCAGACGCCGGTGCACGTGCTCGTGATCCCCAAGGGCGCCTATGAGTCGAGCGACGATTTCGGGGCCAACGCCTCGGATGCGGAACTTGCCGGCTTCCTGCGTGCGGTGTCGAAGGTCGCCCGCATGGTCGGGGTGGCCGACAGCGGCTATCGGATGCTCGCCAACCACGGTCGCGACGCCAACCAGGAAGTGCCGCATTTCCATGTCCACATCTTCGGCGGCCGCCGCATCGGCGCGATGGTGCCGAAGGCGCCCTGACCGATCCCCGCATGCCGACGATCGAGCTCGTCTTCGCCGACGGCGAGCGCTTCACCATCGACGCGAAACCGGATGAGACCGTGCTGGCGGCGGCGCGCCGGCACGGACTCGTGCTGGCGTCCGATTGCGAAAGCGGCGAATGCCAGACCTGTCGCGCCAGCCTGCGCGCCGGCGTGGTCGCCTATCCCGACGGACTCGCGTTGTCGCTGAGTGACGACGATCGCGCCGCCGGCGCGGCGCTGTGCTGCGTCGCCGCGCCGCGCTCGGACCTGGTCGTCGAGCTGCCTTACGGCCGCGCCGCGCTGTTGCCGGTCAAGAGCGCGTACCTGTCGGTCAGCGCGGTCGAGCGACTGTGCGACAGCGTGGTGGCGCTACGCGGCACTCTCATGCGTAACGCCAAGCTCGCCTTCTATGCCGGCCAGTACGTCAATTTGACCGTACCGGGCACGACCCATCAGCGCGCCTATTCGATGGCGAGCCCGCCCGAGGACGACGCGGCGCTCGAGTTCCTGGTGCGGCTGATCGACGGCGGCGCGATGTCGGACTTTTTGCGGGCCGCTCTGCAATCGGAGCCGCCCGCCGGCACCGTGATCGCGCTCAAGGGACCGCACGGCGTGTTCTATCGGCGCGAGAGCCTGGCGCCGCTGCTCCTGATCGCCGGCGGCACCGGGCTCGCCCCCATGCTGTCGATGCTGCGCCAGCTGGCGCGGCGCGGCGCCTCGCGCCGCCGCATCACGCTGTGCTTCGGCGTTACCGCGCCGCGCGACCTGTTCGGTCTCGACGCGCTGGCCGGGCTGGCCGATCGGCTGCCCGGCCTCGAGCGGCGGCTCGCCATGCTGCGGCCCGAAGCAAGCTGGACCGGCGCCGCCGGCCTGGTGACCGATCTGCTCGAGCCCGCCGACATCGGCGCATCGCCCGATGCCTATCTGTGCGGCCCGCCGCCGATGATCGCGGCCGCCCGCGCGAAGCTGGCCGCGCTCGGCCAGCCGCCCGCGCGCATCTTCGCAGAGGAATTCGTGCCGAGCGGCGACTGATGTCGGCCGGCGCCGATGGGAGGCAAATTCATGTTCGAGGGCTTCGAGCGGACCGAGATCGACACTGGCGGCGCGCGCATCCATCTGCGGCACGGCGGCAAGGGGCCGCCGCTGCTGCTGCTGCACGGCAATCCGATGACCCATGTCACCTGGCACAAGATCGCCAACCGGCTGGCCGAGGACTTCCACGTGGTCGCCGCCGATCTGCGCGGCTACGGCGACAGCTCGGCGCCCGAGCCCGGCGAGAACAGCGTCAACTTCTCGTTCCGCGCCATGGCGCAGGACCAGGTCACGGTGATGGAGCGGCTCGGCTATCGCGAGTTTGCGGTCGCCGGCCATGATCGCGGCGCGCGCACCGCGCACCGCATGTGCCTCGATCACCCGGCGCGCGTCCGCAAGGCGGCGCTGATCGACATCCTGCCCAACTACCACATCTGGACGCATGCCTCGCAGAAATGGGCGATGAGCTCGTGGCACTGGCTCTTCATGGCCCAGCCCGCGCCGTTCCCCGAGCGCATGATGGAATCGGTGCCGGCCCAGTGGTTCATGGAGCGCAAGCTATCCAAGCCGGGCATCGGGCTCGGCTTCTTCGATCCGGCCGCGTTCGCCGAATATGTCCGCTGCTTCACGCCCAAGACGATCCGCGGCTCGTGCGCCGACTATCGCGCCTGTGCGACCTGCGATCTCGAGATGGATACCGCCGACCGCACCGCCGGGCGGCGTGTCGCCTGTCCGCTGCTGGTGCTGTGGGGCGCCCAGAGCCACACCGGCAAGGTCTATGACGACGTGCTGGCGATCTGGCGCGACTACGGCACGGACGTCGCCGGCGGACCGCTCGACTGCGGCCACTACGTCCAGGAGCAGGCGCCCGATGAGACCTACGACCGGTTGATCCGCTTCTTCCGCTGAGCCTCAACCCTCGGCGCGGTGGCGGTCGGCGAGCTCGGCCATGCTGGCGACCTCGAGATCCGGGGTCGCGTCGCCGGCGGCCGGCGGGGTCGCGCCGCCGCCCGGACGGCCCTTGCGGCGATTGACCCACACGGTGCTGAGGCCGAGCGCCTTGGCGGGCGCGACGTCGTGAAACAGGCTCTGCGCGACGTGCAGGATACGGTCCTTGGCGATGCCGAGCCCGGCCAGCTCGGTCAGCAGGCGCTCGAAATTGCGCCGGTCGGGCTTGTACGAGCCGACATCCTGCGCGGTCAGCACGAGATCGAAATCGACCTGCAGCTTGGCGTTGCTGCGTGCGAACGAGCTGCGGTCGACGTTCGACAGGATGACGAGCTTGAAGCGACGCTGCAGATAGGCGAGCGCTTCGGCGCTGTCGGGAAACGCCGGCCAGCGGCCGACCGAGCCGCCGAAGGCGATCGGCGCCACCTCGTTCATCTTCAGCCCCCAACGTCGGCCGAGCGCGCGGTAGACGTCGGCCAGCACCGCCGGATAGGGCTTGTCCGGCGTCGCCGCCTCGCAGCGCGATTCCTCCGCGCCGAACGCCTCGAGGATGGCATCGTCGCTTAGCCCGGTGGGCGTCGCCCACGGCCGCAGCTCCGCCAGGATGCCCCGCTCCCAATCGATCAGGGTGCCGTAGCAATCGAATGTCAGGGCGTCGAAGTCGGCCAGCCTCATCGCGCCGCTCCTCAAAACCGCGTGCCGTCCTTGCGCGTCCAGACGCGCTGCCCATCGACATAGACGGCGGCGAAATCGTCGTCGGGATAGTTCGGCAGGTCGCCCGGCGTGCGGTCGCCGACCTCGAGATAAAGCACGTCGCGCGCCGTGCGGTTCACCAGATGATGCGCGTCTCGCTTGCCGGCGGGAAATCCGGCGGCGATGCCTTGTGTCAGAACCTGCTCGCCTTGATCGGTGACCAGCACGATCTCGCCCTCGACGACCCAGATGAACTCGTCCTGCAGCGTGTGCCAGTGGCGCAGCGCCGAGCGCCCGCCCGGATTCAGCCGCACCAAATTGACGCCGTAATTCTTCAACCCGAGCGCGTCGCCCAGCGGATGCTTGTGGCGGCCCGCGATCACCGTGTCGAACGGCGGCGGGTAGGCGCCCGGGCGCAGCGGAACGCTGTGCGGATCGAGCGCCGGGGCTCGGGGCTTGGATCTGGTTTCGGGCATGGCGGACCTCGCGCCGGTGGCGGGCGCTGCAACCTAGAACTGGGGCGCGCGGCACGCAAGCCGTGCGGCGTTGCGCCGACCGGTTCGCGCGATCATGCTGCGCGCGTGAGCAAAACGCCCGATCCCGCTTATGAGCTGCTGCGCCGCGAGCTGGTGCGCGCGCAGGCGCGGCTCAAGCGCGCCGAGCGCGAGCGCGACCAGGCGCAGGCCGCTGCCGAGCGGCTGCGCGCGCTGCTGCGCGACCACGGCATCGAGCCATCCGAGGACATTTAGGCGCTGCGGATGTTGGTCAGGAAGTCGTCGACCTCGGAGCGCAGGGTCGCGGCGCGGCGTCCGAGCTCGCCCGCGACGTTCAGGACCTGCGCCGCCGCCGCGCCGGTCTCGCCTGCCGTCTGGTTGACCCCGGCGATCGTCTGGGTGACCTCGGCGGTGCCGCGCGCCGCCTGCTGGGTGTTGCGCGTGATCTCCTGGGTGGCGGCGCCCTGCTCTTCAACCGCCGAGGCGATCGCAGTGGCGATCTCGCTGATCTGGCCGACCGTGCGGTCGATCATGCCGATCGCCCGCACCGCCTCCTGGGTCGCGCTCTGCATGGCGTTGATCTGCTGGGTGATCTCATCGGTCGCCCGTGCGGTCTGGTTGGCCAGGCCCTTGACCTCGCTCGCGACCACCGCGAAGCCCTTGCCGGCCTCGCCGGCGCGCGCCGCCTCGATGGTCGCGTTGAGGGCGAGCAGGTTGGTCTGGTTGGCGATGCCGCTGATCAGATCGACCACCCGGCCGATCCGCTCGGCGGCCTCGGCCAGCCCCAGGATGCGCTGGCTGGTCTCGGCCGCCTCGCTGACCGCCTTGCCGGCGATCTCCGCCGAGTCGGCGACCCGCCGGCCGATCTCGCCGATCGAGGCCGACAATTCTTCGATCGCGGTCGCGACCGTCTCGACATTGATCGCCGCCTGCTCGGAGGCGCCCGCCACCGTGGTCGCCTGGGCGGTCGTCCGCTCGGCGGCGGCCGACATCACCTCCGAGGTCTTGCGCATGCTGCCGGCCGAATCGTCGAGCGCCGCCAGCGCATCGCGCACCGTGCCTTCGAACCTCGCGATCTGGCGCTCGATCGCGGCCTGACGCTGCGCGCGCTGCTGCTGGTCGGCCTCGCGCTCCCGCTCCAGGCGCTGCTTCTCGACGCCGTTTTGCTTGAAGACATCGAGCGCGTGGGCGAGCTTGCCGATCTCGTCGGCGCGGTCGCCGAACGGCACCGCGACCGCGAGATCGCCCTCGGCGATGCGCAGCATGGAGTCGGTCAAGCCGCGGATCGGCCGGGTGACGCGTCGCGTCACCATGGCGAGCGCGACCGCCGCGACGGCGATCGCTGCCGCCAGCAGCGCGAGCTGAAGGTAGAAATGGCGCGTCGCAACCGCGGCACGCGCCGCCGCGGCCTCGTGGGCGGCGGCGAGCGCCGCATTGGCCACCGCGATCAGGCTCTCGAGCTGCGGGTTCGACAGCTTGACCCACTCGCCGCCGGTCATCGGCGCCTGGTCGGTTTCGACCAGCGCCTTGACGATCGCGGCGCGCCGCTCGGCGAAGCTGCCGAAATAGCCGATCTTGGCGGTCTCGATGGCGGCCCACACGGCGGCCGGCAGCTCGCCGGTCGCGGCACCGAGCAGAGCCTCCCAGGCGGTTGCCGCGCCGGCGCCGAGCTCGGCGATCTCGAGCCGGCGCGCGGGGGCGAGGCGCTCGCCCGCGGCCAGCGCTGCGCCGATCCGCAGGCGCTCGGTGCCGGCACGGTCGCGCACGATCCAGCCAAGCTGCTTCAGGCTCATCAGCTTCAGGATGGTCGGGCTGGCGTCCTCGATCTCGGCCGACAGCGCCTCCGACAGCTTGTCGATCGCGCCAACCAGCTTGCCGACATCGGCGATCCACACCCGCGACAGCGCGGCATCGCGCTCGGCCTTGGGCAGCCCGAGCGCGGTGTCGGCGGCGCGCCGCCGCTCCGTCACGATCTTCTCGCCGTCGGCCACCGCGGCGACCAGGCGCGTCTTGTCGGTCAGCTCGACGGAATCGACCGCGGCGAGCGCCTGCGCGATCGCGGGCGTCGAGAGCTGGCGCAGCGCCTGGATGTCTTCTCGTGTGCCGGCGTCGATCGGCGCGGCGGTCGCCAGCGCGGTGTTCACGGTGCCGCGCTCGACCCGCAGATTCTGTAGCGCCAGGAACAGCGGGTTGATCACGCCCGTGATGGCATGGACGCGCTCGGCCAGCCGTTCCTCGCGCCAGGCGTCATAGGCGGCCAGCGCGAAGCTCGCGACCAGTGCGGTTGCCAGCAAGCCGATGAGGGATTTGAGCAGCGTATTGATCGAGATGGTCTGCGCAGTCATCCCAAGCCTCCCAGAGTCTTCTCGCCGTCCCCGCCCGTGACGCGCTTGCGGCGTCATCGTTGATAAATTACTTGAACCAAATTTCTTAAGATCTACATACTGGAAATTAGTTCAATTGTCATACGTTACGGGCCGACCTTCCATCGTGCGACAACCGTCGCCCAAACATTAAATGTTCACGATCATATAATCAGGCGATTGCCGTTCGATGCGTATCGCCGCGCCCGCCGGCCGCCCGCGAGCTTAAGTCTGTCCTAAGCTCAACCGGTTAAATCACCGCGCTGCCAGAATGGATCTGCCGGCGCCACCATGATCGAACACCGTGCCACCGACTTCGCCGCGCTCGACCTCGCCGACATCCCCGAGCTGGCGGTGTTCGACGAGCAGCCGCTGCTGGTGCTCCGCGAGATGGTGGCGTTCGACAGTTTCATGGGCCTGATCGAGAACTGGTTCGCCAGCCTGGCGAGCCGGATCGAGCGGCTGGTCGGCGCCGCCGCGACCGCCGACCTGACCAAGCTGACCGAGACCGCCCACGACATGGCCGGCACCTGCGGCTGTTTCGGGGCGCTGCGCCTGGGCGAGCTCGCCTGGCAGCTCGAGCAGGTCTGCCACGCCGGCGATCTGCCGCGCGCCCGCGCCCTGGTGCGCAACATGGTGCCGGTCACCGCCGCCACCCGCGCCGCGCTGCGCCGCCGATATCTCTATCACTGATTTTCGCGCGCAGCTCGTTTTCGCGCGCGCCGCCGCCCAACAGGCTTGGGGTTGGTCTGGCCGGCCAAGCCAACCCCAGACTCTGCGCGCGCAGGGTCGGCCTTGCAGGCCGACGCTAAGCGCCCGAGATCAGCACGTAGCCGAGGCCGCGGCGGGTCTCGATCCGCACCGTCGCGCCGGCTTCCTTGAGCCGCTTGCGGACATGGTGGATATGCACCTCGACCGAGTTCGAGGCGACCTCCTCGTCGAACCCGTAGAGCCCCTCCTCGAGCCGCGCCTTCGACACCGGCATGCCGGGGCTGCGCATCAGATGCTCGAGCACGCTGAGCTCGCGGCGCGGCAGGCTGATCGGCCTGCCGTCGACCAGCACCTCGCGACGATGCGGCGACAGCCGCAGATTGCCGCAGGCGAGGTCGCTGTTGAGCATCTCCTTGGGCCGCCGCATCAGCGCGCGCAGCCGCGCGGTCAGCTCGCCCAGATCGAACGGCTTGGGCAGGAAATCGTCGGCCCCGGCATTCAGCCCGTCGATCCGCGAGCCCAGCGCGCCGCGCGCCGACAGGATCAGGACCGGCGCGCGGACCGGCCGCTTCCGCAGGCTCTTGAGAACCTCGATGCCATCCATGTCGGGCAGGCTCAGATCGAGGATCAGGGCGTCATAGTCGATGGTCTCGGCGGCCGCGAGCCCGTCCTCGCCGCCGTCGACATGGTCGACCGTGAAGCCGTGCGCCTGCAGGCCGACCCGGATCAGCTCGGCAAGGCTGGCATCGTCTTCGATCAGCAGGATGCGCATGGGATGAGACGCGCTGGGATGACAATCGGGCGAGCCGGCGGTTCGTGCAGCGATTGACCGAGCCGGACATTCCGTTGCGGTCGGCGCCTCGCCGGGGTTCTATCCCCTAGCACGAAACATCTTACTCTTGGGTTTTTCCGCGCGTCCAGCACGCGCCCCGACGGAGGCTCCTGCCCATGACCACCCCCCCTTCCGGCGCGCCGGCGGCCGGCGCGCCAGCCGGGGTCGCCGCAGCCCGCGTCGCGCTGGTCACCGGCGCCTCGCGCGGCATCGGCCGGGCCGCCGCGCTCGGGCTCGCGGGCCGTGGCTTCGCCCTGTTCGTCGCCGCCGACGGCACGGCGGACGAGCTGGCGGCGGTCGCCGATTCCTGCCGCCGCGCCGGCGCCCCCGATGCCGCGTCGGGCCAGTTCGATTTCGCGCGCGCCGGCGAGGCCGAGCGCATGGTCGGCGCCGCGCTCGAGCGCTTCGGGCGGATCGACGTGCTGGTCAACAATGCCGGCATCCGCTGCCGCAAGCGCTTCGGCGCGTTCACGCGCGACGATTTCGACCGGGTCGTCGCGGTCAATCTGGCGGCTTCGTTCTTCGCCAGCCAGGCGGTGCTGCCCGCGATGCGGGCGCAGGGCGGCGGCCGCATCATCCATGTCGCCAGTCAGTTCGGCTCGGTCACCGGCGAGGGCCAGGCGATCTACGGCCTGACCAAGGCGGCGCTGATCCATCTGACCAAGACGATGGCGTACGAGTTGGCGCGCGAGAACATCCTGGTCAACTCGGTCAGCCCGGGCCCGATCGCGACCCAGTTCAATCGCGACGCCTGGGATGCCGATCCGGCCTATCGCGATGCGCTTTATGGCAGGGTGCCCGGCGGCCGGCCCGGCACCCCCGAGGAGGTCGCCGAGGCGATCACCTTCCTGGCGACCTCGGAGGGCCGGTTCATCCAGGGCCATGACCTGGTGGTCGATGGCGGCTTCATCATTCATTAGGCGCGTCGCGCCCTGGACCGTGTCGGGGCAGGCGCCTCGCCGTTGGGGCCGAGCGTGTCGACCAGCTTTCTCAGGGTGCCCATGAAGCGCCGGCGCTCGGCTTCCGGCAGCGACTCGAGCAGGCGCGCTTCGGCGCGCTCCATCGCGGGATGCATCGCGCGGGTCAGCGCGCGGCCGGCCGGCGTCAGGGCCGCGAGCATCATGCGGCGGTCCGCGGCGCCCTTGGTCCGGCGCACCAGCCCGCGCTCGGCCAGCCGCTCGAGCACGTCGGCGGCATTGGTGCGATCGATGCCGACCTCGGCGCCCAAGGTCGCCTGGTCGATATTGGGCCGATGCAGGAGCGCGGTCAGGACGCCGTACTGCACCGGCGTGATGCCGTAGGTCTTGCATTCCTCGGCGAAGATCGCGGTGTGGCTCTGATGCGCGCGGCGGATCAGATAGCCGGGACGGCTCCACAGCTCGGTGTGTTCCGTCGCCGTCGAGCGAGCTCTGCTGGTGCGCAATTCCGACAATTCCGTTGACCCTTCGCGCCGCACACGCTCAGTATACCGCCTAGTTTGCGCGAGCGGAAATTCCGACGCGACGTGCACGCGCGCAATGCGCGCTGCGGGGGAAACCATCCAGAGCACGGCGCGGCCACAAGCGGACGGGAGAGGTCTATGAAACGGCGCAAGTTCATCACCGTTGCGGCGACCGGGCTGGCGGCCGGCAGCCTTGCTGCGCCCGCGGTCGCGCAGGCGCCCGGCGCGGTGCGCTGGCGCCTGACCACGAGCTGGCCCAAGAGCCTCGACACCATGTACGGCTCGAACGAGGCGTTTGCCAAGCGCGTGTCCGATCTGACCGACGGCAAGTTCGAGATCCGCATCTTCGCCGCCGGCGAGATCGTGCCCGGCCTGCAGGTGCTCGACGCGGTGCAGAACGGCACGGTCGAGGCCGGCAACACGCTGACCTCGTTCTTCATCGGCAAGCGGCCGGCCTACTCCTTCGACGCCGGCCTGGCATTCGGCATGAATTCGCGCCAGCAGAACGCCTGGATGTACGCCGCCGGCGGGCTCGAGATGGTCCGCGAGGTCTTCAAGAAGGACAATCTGCTGCTGTTCCCCGCCGGCAATGTCGGCGTGCAGATGGGCGGCTTCTACCGCAAGGAGATCAAGACCGTCGAGGATCTCAAGGGCCTCAAGTTCCGGATCGGCGGCATCGGCGGCACGATCCTCCAGAAGCTCGGCGTGATCCCGCAGCAGATCGCCCCGGGCGACATCTATCCGGCGCTCGAGCGCGGCACGATCGACGCCGCCGAGTTCGTCGGCCCGCACGACGACGAGAAGCTCGGCCTGCACAAGATCGCCAAGTTTTACTACACGCCCGGCTGGTGGGAAGGCAGCGCGCAGGACTCGACCCTGGTCAACCTGACGGCCTGGGAAACCCTGCCGCCGCAATTCAAGAGCGCCTTCGAGGTCGCCGCGCTCGAGCAGAACCTGATGATGATCGCGCGCTACGACGCGCTCAATCCGATCGCCCTCAAGCGCTTGATTGCCCAAGGCGTGCAGGTCAAGCAGTTCCCGCGCGCCGTGATGGATGCCTGCTACAAGGCGACCCAGGAGACCTACGACGAGCTGTCGGCGCAGGACGAGGACTTCCGCCGCATCTACACGGCCTGGCGGCAATTCCTCGCCGAGTCGAACCAGTGGTTCCGGGTTGCCGAGTTCGTCCTCGATTCGTATCGCTTCGCGGCCAAGCCGTTGTGACGGCGGCCGACGGGGGGTCCAAGCAAGGCATCGGCGCCAGCGTCCAGCGCAAGGAGGATGCGCGCTTCCTGCACGGGCGGGGCAACTACGTCACCGACATGATCCTGCCCGGCCAGCGCGAGGTCGCGTTCCTGCGCAGCCCGGTCGCGCATGGCCGGATCGTCCGGATCGTCAAGCCGGCCGGCAAGGAGAACGTCGTGTTCACCCGCGCCGACCTCACCGGGCTCAAGCCCGTGATCGCCGAGTCGAGCCTGCCGGGCTACAGGCTGTCCGAGCACCCGCCGCTGGCGGGCGACAAGGTGCGGTTCGTCGGCGAACCGGTCGCCTTCGCGATCGCGCCGACGCGCGCCGAGGCCGAGGATCTGCTCGAGGGCATCGAGCTCGAGATCGAGGATCTGCCGGCGCTGGTCGACGCCCATGAAGCGCGCGCCGACACGTCCGTGCGCGTGCACGAGGACTGGCCCGACAATCTGTACCTGACCCTGAGCGTCGATAGCGAGTTCGAGGCGCGCGCGCGCGGCGCCGCGGTGGCCGTCGAGCGCGAGGTCACGCTGTCGCGCCAGGCCATGGTGCCGATGGAGGGCAAGGCGATTCTCGCTTATTGGGAGGATCGTCACGACCAACTGATGGTCTATGCCTCGACCCAGGTGCCGCATGTGCTGCGCATCGGCCTGGCCCAGACGCTTGGGCTCGGCGAGGAGAAGGTTCGGGTGGTTTCGCCCGATGTCGGCGGCGGCTTCGGCTACAAGGTGATCGTGTTCCCCGAGGATGTCTGCGTCACCTGGCTGGCGCGCAAGTTTCGCCGGCCGTTCCGCTATATCGAGGACCGGCGCGAGCACTTGGTCGCCGGCGCGGTCGCGCGCCAGCACCATTACAAGCTCAAGGCCTATGCCGACCGGACCGGTCGGCTGCTCGCGCTCGACGCCGAGGTCACGATCGACGGCGGTGCCTATTCGGTGTGGCCGTTCACGATCGGGCTCGAGCCCGGCCAGGCGCTCGGCAACCTGCCGGGGCCCTACGACTTCCGCGGCTATCGCTGCAAGGTCTACTGCGTCGCCACCAACAAGCCCGGCTTCATGCCCTATCGCGGGGTCGCGCGCACCGGCGTGTGCTTCGCCATGGAGCAGATGATCGACGCGATCGCGCACGCGGTCGGCCGCGAGCCCTGGGAGGTGCGCCACGACAATCTGGTGCCCGCCGAGGCGATGCCCTACGACAATGTCACGCGCAAGCATTTCGACAGCGGCGACTATCGCAAGAGCCTGTTGATCGCGCGCGACAAGATCGGTTTCGATGGCGTGCGCAAGCGCCAGGCCGCCGGCGAGCCCGACGGGCGGCTGATCGGCGTCGGCTTCGCGACCTATTGCGAGCAGTCGGCGCACGGCTCCAGCGTGTTCTCGGCCTGGGGCCTGCCGCTGATCCCGGGCTACGACCAGGCGACCGTGCGGCTGGTGTCGGGCGGCGGGCTCGAGCTGCGGGTCGGCGTGCATTCGCACGGCCAGGGCATGGAGACCACCATGGCCCAGATCGCGCACCAGGTGCTCGGCATCGACATTTCGCGCATCCAGGTCGTCCATGGCGACACCGGCCTGACGCCGTTCTCGACCGGCACCTACGCCTCGCGCAGCATCGTGATGTCGGGCGGCGCGGTCGGGCGCGGCTGCGAGACCCTGATCCCACGCTTCGTCGCGATCGGCGCCCATCTGATGCAGTGCGCGACCTCGACCGCGCGCTTCGAGAACGGCCGCGTGGTCGGTCCGCAGGCCTCGGTCACGCTCGAGGAGATCGCCGCCGCCTGGTATCACCGGCCCGACCGCCTGCCGCCCGACGTCGATCTGGGCGGGCTCGAGACCACGATCGCGTACAAGCCCGAGCGCGACAGCGGTGCCTTCAGCTACGCCTCGCACGCCGCCGTGGTCGCGGTCGACACCGCGCTCGGCCATGTCGAGATCCTCGATTACGTGATCGCCGAGGATTGCGGTGTTCTGGTCAATCCGATGGTGGTCGACGGCCAGACCTTGGGCGGCGCCACCCAGGGCCTCGGCACCGCCTTGTACGAGGAGAGCCCGTACGACGCCAACGGCCAGCCGCTCGCCTCGACCTTCGCGGATTACCTGCTGCCCGGCCCGACCGAGGTGCCGACGATCCGCATCTTCCATCTCGAGACGCCGTCGCCCTACACCAAGTTCGGCATCAAGGGCATGGGCGAGGGCGGCGCGATCGCGCCGCCGGCGGTGATCTTCAACGCCGTCAACGACGCGCTGCGCAAGCTCGGCGTCGAGCTCACCGAGACGCCGCTGACGCCGCGCCGCCTGCTCGCCGCGCTCGAGCGCGCGCACGCACGCCACCCGGTGCGCGCGTGAAGGCTGCCGCGTTCGACTATGTGCGGCCGCGCGATCTCGCCGAGGCGGTCAGCGCGCTGCGCGGCGCGCCGGGCGCCAAGCTGCTGGCGGGCGGCCAGTCGCTCGGGCCGATGCTGAACCTGCGGTTGGCGCGGCCGCGGCTGCTGGTCGACATCGCGCGCCTGGAGGCGCTGCGCCGGATCGACGACGACGGCGCTGGCTGGCGCATTGGCGGCGCCGTCACCCATGCCCAGATCGAGGACGCGCCGGCGCTGCGCGGCAGTCCGCTTGCCGTCGTCGCCGCCGGCATCGCCTATCGGGCGGTGCGCAATCGCGGCACCATCGGGGGCAGCCTGGCCCATGCCGATCCGGCCGCCGACTGGCCGCTGGCGCTGGCCGCGCTCGACGCGACGGTGCTGCTGCGCGGCCCGGGCGGCGAGCGGCGCGTGCCGGCCGACGGGTTTATGCAGGCGGCCTTCACGACCGCGCTGGCCGAGGACGAGATCGTCGCCGCCGTGCTGGTCCCCAAGCCGTCGTCGGCGGCGCGCTTCGGCTATTTCAAATTCTGCCGCAAGACCGGCGAGTTTCCCGAGGCGAGCGCCGCCGTGCTGCTCGACCCCGAGCGCCGCCTGGCGCGCTTGTTCGTCGGCGCGCTGGCCGGCGCGCCGCAGCCGCTCGCCGGCTTGGCCCACGCGCTGGCCGAGACCGGCGCCGCCCCGACGCAGGAAACCATCGCTGCCGCGCTCGCGGCGGCCGCGCCGCAGCTCGATACGGTCGACCGGCGCATGCATATCGGGGTGCTGACGCGCGCGGTGCGGCAGCTGTTCGCATGACCCCGATCACCCTCACGATCAACGGCGAGCGCGTCGCTGCGCAGGTCGAGCCGCGCACCCATCTCGGCGACTTCCTGCGTGATCAGCTGCGCCTGACCGGCACCCATCTGGGCTGCGAGCACGGCGTGTGCGGCGCCTGCACCGTGCTGATCGACGGTCAGCCGGCGCGCGCCTGCATCGCCTTCGCGGTCGGCTGCGACGGGCTCGACGTGCGCACCATCGAGGGCTTCGCGGACGACGAGGCGATGGCGCAGCTGCGCGACGCCTTCTCGCGCGAGCACGGGCTGCAATGCGGCTTCTGCACGCCCGGCATGCTGATCGCCGCGCGCGACATCGTGCTGCGCGTGCCCGACGCGGACGAGACGCGCATCCGGGTCGAGCTGTCGGGTAATCTGTGCCGCTGCACCGGCTATCTCGGCATCGTGAATGCGGTGCGCAGCGTGCTCGAGGCGCGCCGCGGCACGCCGGTCGCCGTGGCTGCCGCCGCGCCGGCAATCAAGCCGCTGCGCTTCACGCCGGCCGCGCCCGTCCCCGCCGCTGCCGCGCCGGCGCGCGACACGGCCGCCGAATCCCACAAGGGCTGGACCCGCTTCGAGGAGATCGTCGTGATCGCGCGACCGCCTTCGGTCGTGTGGGCGGCGCTGGCGGATTTTTCCGTGGTCGCCGCCTGCCTGCCGGGCGCCGAGCTGCTCGAGCATGACGGAAGCACGGTCAAGGGCCGGCTCAACGTCAAGCTCGGCCCGATGGCGGCCGCGTTCGCCGGCTCGGCCGTGATCGAGCGCGACGATGCGGTCCTGGTCGGCACCGCCAAGGGCGCCGGCGGCGACAACGCCTCGCGCTCGCGCACCCGCGGCGAGCTGACCTATCGTCTGACGCCGGGCGGCGGCAACGACACCAGGCTCGCGATCACGGTCGAGTACGATCTGCAGGGGCCCCTGGCCCAGTTTTCGCGCTCCGGCCTGGCGCAGGATCTCGGCCGCCGCATCCTCGGCAGCTTCGCCGCAAACCTGAACGCCCGGCTCACCGGCACCGCGTCAACGGCGGACACGTCGCTGAGCGCCGGCCGCCTGCTCTGGCTGGCGCTGTGGGGATGGATCAAAAGATTCTTCGTCCGCTCCACCTGAGATTCCCTCTCCCCGGAGGGGAGAGGGGCATGAAGGGGCGGCCGCCCTACACCGGATAGATCAGCGCGGTGTCGATGATCAGCGAGTCGTAGACGCAGTGGCGCTCGCGCAGGCGCAGCGCGCCGTCGTGACGCACGAAGCGGTCGTAATAGCGGCCGACCTGCAGCAGGGTCGTGCGCTGGTCGACCAGGGTCTCGTAGAGCGCATAGTTCGCGGTGGCGGTGATGAGGCCGGCGCCGTCGAGCGCGAGCACGCGCTCGTTGGTGATCTGATGCAGCAGATAACGCGGCGCGAACATCATGGTGCGCGCGATAGCGAGCGCGCGGTCCTTGAGCATGCCGACGCCTTCGCAATAGACCAGCCCGACCGGCAGGCCGGCATCGGCGTTCTCGCGGCCGGTGATGCGGTAGAGCGCGTCGTCGACGAAGAAGCCGGGCCAATCCTCGACCCTGCCGTCATCGAGCGCCGTGGCATAGGCGCGGTTGAACGCCTCGATCTCCCAGCACAGCGCGCGCGCCTCGCCGGCCGGCACCGCGCCGTCTTCGAAGCCCTTCAGCACTTAGGGGGTGTGGACATATGCCGGCATGGGCTGCGCCGGGCACATTTGACCGTGGGATAGGAAGGCGGCGCAGCGCGCAAGCCGGCTGACACGGCCCACGGCCAAATGCGCCCGGCCCTCCGGGTTGGGCAGGGAAGCCGTCTGGCGTCGTCGAAGCGGCTCACCGATGCGCCGCATCGCTTTCGCCGCTTCTCTAGCCAGACG
>Ga0302324_100012282_pt1 | contig 17473 bp, 14 predicted proteins | sample Palsa_T0_1_FD_201949 | JGI IMG/M metagenome (GOLD analysis project Ga0302324, IMG submission 201949) | Peat permafrost microbial communities from Stordalen Mire near Abisko, Sweden - Palsa_T0_1 | ecosystem: Environmental > Terrestrial > Soil > Palsa > Peat permafrost | place: Sweden: Abisko...
GACCGCGCCCGCTGCCGCTCGGTGTCCGGCGAAATGCATTCCGGCTTTTCCAATCTGCGCTCGGCGCTGCCGATGAACATCAAGGGCCACTACCCCGGCTTCAAGGTTTGGGCAGGCGCCCAGGCGGACATCGACCGCATCACCACGATCTGGCGGGAGTGCCTGGCCGCCTCCGGCGGGCCGTTCCTGTTCGGCGGGTCGCCCTCCGAGGCGGACGCGATGTATGCGCCGGTTTGCACCCGTTTCCTCACCTATGACGTGAAGCTCGACAGCGAATGCTCGGCCTATTGCGCCACCATCATGGCGATGCCCTACATGAAGGAATGGGTCGCCGCCGCCCTGGTCGAGCCGGACGAGGTGCTGGAGCTCGACGTGGAGTTTTGAGAGGGGCAGACCCGGCGCCGCTGAGGCGGTCCCCGCATTACTTGCGCGTGTCGGTCGGGTGTATCCGAATGAGCCGATGTCCGAAGAGCCGGCATCCACGGGCTCGGTGTCCGTTTGAACCTGATGGCCCCTATGTACTCGCTTCAAGTCAATGCGGATCAGTTCGGAAGCGCATACCTTGGCGGACGAGCATCTCAACGCGAGCCATTCGACAATCGCACGCCTCGATGCCATATTTGAGAGGGCTAATGGAAGTGTTATGGCACAGCAACGAACAAAGCAGGTCGTTTCTCCCTCCGGTGGCAAGAGGCGACGCAAGGTCCGGCAGAGCAAGACCTCGACGAAGAGTAAGCGCGTCAAGCTCCGACCTAAAAAGATCGTCAAAGTTCTTGCGATGCGGAGGGTCAAATCTCCACGCCAAATCGACGCCGCTTTGATTCCGGTGGCGCAGTCACCCGCTGTCCAGGAACTTGATGGCGCACGGTTGGCGCGTATTTCCAATTTGGCGGAAACTGTGTTTGGGGACCGGGAAAAGGCGTTGCGTTGGTTGGGCAATCCGAAGCGGGCTCTAAATGGGAACACGCCGCTTTCGTGCCTCACCGATGAAACCGGCGAGCAGACAGTTCAGGACTTGCTTTATCAAATAGATTACGGTGTTTATTCTTAGGCTTGGCGGATGTTGCTATGGCGCATCTCCAACCACGCAAACCTTTCCGGTGAGGGCGGGATACTTGCGGACGGCCGGTGGCACGAAAAGGGCCAGCGAGTTGTCTATCTGTCTGAGCATCCAGCGCTGGCATTGCTTGAGGTCCTTGTACATTTCGACGACCCCGAGGAGGTGCCTGCTTCCTACCAGCTCCTTACGATTGAAACGCCGGAGACGGTGAGGTGTGAACGCCTGACAGAGGAGGAACTTGATAGGAATGCAGTTGGTTGGCGGCGTTCGCTTTCTGAATGCAGACGAATGAGTGCTCCCTGGTTCTACACCCAACCGACGGCTCTCTTGCGTATCCCCTCGGTGATCGTGCCGGGTAGCAATTATCTGCTCAATCCGCTCCATCCAGAGGCTTCGCAAATTCCGGCCCCAAAGGCTGAAAGGTTGAACTTCGACGAGCGCCTCTTCTCCTCCCGAGTATCCCGGCGCGCAGCCCCCTGACGGTTAGTTGAAGATAGGTGGCGTCCTCTCGACCGAACCTTAAGCGGTTGCGAACGAAGACCGAACGTGGTTCCTCTTCGCTTGCTCCAGCAAAAGCGATTCGCCCGCTCGATGTCCGCGGCCTATCTTGACAAGCTCAACCCCGACCAGCGCCGCGCCGTCGAGCACGGTATTTGCGAGCATGGTGTTGGCGAACCGGCGGCCGATGCCGCCCCTGCCTTGCTGGTCATCGCCGGGGCCGGGTCCGGCAAAACCAGCACGCTGGCCCACCGGGTGGTGCATCTCGCCGCCAGCGGCATCGATCCCCGCCGCATTCTCCTAATGACGTTCTCGCGGCGCGCCGCGGTCGAGATGACGCGGCGGGTCCAGCGCATCGGCAACGAGGCGTTTGGCGCCAAGGGGTCCGCCGGCGGCGCGCTGAACGCGCTGACGGCAGCGCTGAGCTGGGCCGGCACCTTCCACGCCATCGGCGCGCGGCTGCTGCGCGAATATGCCCGCCGGATCGGACTGGAGCCGACATTCACCATCCATGATCGCGAGGATTCCGCCGACCTGATGAACCTGGTGCGTCACGATCTCGGTTTCTCGGCCAAGCAAAGCCGGTTTCCGACCAAGGCGACCTGCCTCGCCATCTACTCCCGCGCCGTCAATGCCGAGCAGGAGCTCGAAGCGGTGCTGGCGAAATCATTCCCGTGGTGCTGCCCCTGGGAGGATGAGCTGCGGGCGCTGTTTGCGGCCTATCTCGACGCCAAGCAGCGCCAGCACGTCCTCGACTACGACGATCTCCTGCTCTACTGGGCGCAGATGATGTGCGAGCCCTCGATCGCCGCCGACGTCGCCGGCCGGTTCGACCACGTGCTGGTCGATGAGTATCAGGACACCAACCGTCTCCAGGCCTCGATCCTCCTCAAGCTCAAGCCGGACGGGCGCGGACTGACCGTGGTCGGCGACGACGCCCAGTCGATCTATTCCTTCCGCGCCGCCACCGTCCGCAACATCCTCGAATTCCCCGCGCAATTCCGGCTGGCCGCCGCGGTGGTGACGCTGGAGCGCAATTACCGCTCGAGCGAGCCGATCCTGGCCGCGTCCAATGCGGTGATCTCGCTCGCGGCGGAGCGCTTCACCAAGAACCTGTGGTCGGGACGCGCCTCGAGCGAGCGTCCCGGGCTGGTCACGGTCGCCGACGAGACGGACCAGGCGCACTATGTCGCCCACCGAGTGCTGGAAAACCGCGAAAGCGGCAGCGCCTTGAAGGCCCAGGCGGTGCTGTTCCGCGCCTCCCATCACAGCGCGGCGCTGGAGATCGAGCTCGCCGTGCGCGGCATTCCCTTCGTCAAGTTCGGCGGCCTTAAGTTCCTCGACAGCGCCCATGTGAAAGACCTGCTCGCCTGCCTGCGCTGGGCGGAAAATCCGCGCGACCGTGTCGCCGGCTTCCGCGTGCTCCAGCTGCTGCCGGGCATCGGCCCGGCCAAGGCCGGCCAGATCCTCGACCAGGCCGGGAGCCCCGATGCCGTCGCGGCGCTCGCCGAACTGCGGTCGCCGGCCGGCGCCAAGGCGGACTGGTCCGCATTCGCGGATACCATGCGCGGCCTGTCGCTGCGGCTCGCCGGATGGCCGGCGGAGATCGAGGCGGTGCGGTGCTGGTACGAGCCCCATCTCGAACGCATCCACGACGACGCACCGGCCCGCAAGGCCGACCTGATGCAGTTGGAGCAGATCGCCGCGACCTATCCGAGCCGGGAGCGTTTCCTCACCGAGCTCACCCTCGACCCGCCCGACGCCACCAGCGACGAGGCCGGCGCGCCGCTCCTCGACGAGGACTATCTCATCCTGTCGACCATCCATTCGGCCAAGGGACAGGAGTGGTCGGCAGTGTTCGTGCTCAACGTGGTCGACGGCTGCATCCCGTCCGATCTCGCCGCCGGGGAAACCGAGGAGATCGAAGAGGAACGCCGCCTGCTCTATGTCGCGATGACGCGGGCGAAGCACCAGCTCGACCTCGTGGTGCCGCAGCGCTTCTACGTCCACCAGCAATCGAGAGGCGGCGACCGGCATCTCTATGCCTCACGCACGCGCTTCGTGCCGGACGCGCTGCTCGCGTTGTTCGAGCAGCGGACCTGGCCGGTGCATGCGCAGGAGCCGGACCGGGCCGCCGGGCGCTCGGACCCGCCGATCGACATCGCGGCGCGATTGCGCGCGCGGTGGCGGTGATCGCCGACCGCGAGTACTCGATTGTCCGGTCAAGCCCACGGCTGTCCGATCCGTCTCTCGAAAACAACAACGCGGTCATTCCGGGGCGGTGCGGAGCACCGAACCCGGAATCCAGATTTCCTTGCCGTCCGCGCCGCAGCCTGGATTCCGGGTTCACGCGAAGGCGCGTGCCCCGGAATGACGATTCTGATCTGAGGCAGATGGCGCCTTGGCCTGCTTCTTGCCGATTGATGGTCGACATCGGAGATTTTGTCTGATTGGCGACAATCCCGATCCGGCAAAGCCCCGCTCGCATTGTTTGCATCAGAGTTTCGTCGGGAAACCATCATGACTGACATGGCCGAACTGAAAAAACGCAAAGAGCCGCTCAATCTTGCGATCGTTCACGTGGATCCCGATGCGTTCATTGCGAATTTCGTCGGCTGGCTGGAAATCACCGCGTTCATCAAGGCGCAGCGGCTCGGCGAAGCTGAGGTTCCCGCCGACGGAATAACCCCGGCACTATCGCCCGACGAGATGAGAAAGGCCGGCGTGCATGATGTCGGCAATGACGCGGTCTTCGCCTTCTGCATGGCGGCGGCGATGAAAGGGGACAAGGCCGCGGTCGACAAGGTGGAAGCTGCTTTCATCGAGAGCATGGGGAAGGAATTCCCGGGATCGGTCGGATTATGGCATTTTCGCGCGGCCATCGACGCTCCCGTGACGCTGGAGGATTTCGTCGGCCAGGCCGGCAAGAAATTGCTGCTGGGCGACATTCCCCCGCCCCCGCTGCGTGCCAAGGAAAACTGGAATGCGGGCCTGCGCTTCTTCGAGAAGGCGCGCAAATCCAATTTCATCTACGAAGTCATGTATCCCCTGGCAAAGTGGACCCGCGAGCGCTGGACCGAGACCGCGGAGAAAGGCATCGCCTTCCTCCACCACATCGAAGACAACGTGCCGGTCCTGCGCGAGGCCTTGGCGGATACCCGCAACGATCAGCACTTCGTCGCGAACCTGCTGCTGAAGGTGGCGCCCGCCGTGGATATGGAACTCAACGACGAATATCAGGGATTCCTGCGATCCCTGGCGCGGCGGAATTAGATTGTCGGGGAGTCGCTCGCCTCACCCCCGCCGCAGCCAGCCCGCGATCCGCTCCACTCCCTCACACATGTCCTCGGTCGCGCCCGCATAGCTGAACCGGATGTATCGTCTCCCGTGCACGGGATCGAAATCGATGCCGGGGGTGGCGGCGACGCCGGCTTCCTCCAGCATGCGGCCCGCGAAAGCGAAGCTGTCGTCGCAAAAGCGCGAGATGTCGGCATAGAGGTAGAACGCGCCGTCGACCGGCAGGAACGTGTCGAGCCCCGCGGGCGGCAGGCCGTCGACGAGAACCCGCCGGTTGTCCTCGTAGCCGTGCTTGACGGCCTCCATCTCGTCGGCGCCGTCGAACGCCGCCAGCGCCGCGACCTGCGACAGCGTCGGCACCGAGATCGCGAGGTTCTGCTGCAGCCGCTCGATCGGGCGCACCAGCGCGTCCGGTGCCACCATCCAGCCGACCCGCCACCCGGTCATGCAGAAATATTTCGAGAACGAATTGATGACCATCGCATGGGCGGAGAGCGCGAGCGCGGTCTGCGCCGGGAATGCGTAGTCGAGGCGGTGATAGATTTCGTCGGAGATGCAGCGGATGCCCTCGGCTTCCGCCGCCGCGATCAGCGCGCCCAGCGCCTCGGCGGTCATCATGGTACCGGTCGGGTTGGCCGGGCTCGCGAACAGGAGTCCGGCGAGCGGGCGCGCGCGATGGGCGGCGAGCAGCGCCTGCGGCGTGAGCGCCCAGCGGTTGCCGGCCGAAATCTCGATGGGCACCGGCTCGCAGCCGAGCGCTGCGAGGATGTTGCGGTAGGGCGGATAGACGGGACAGGCGACGGCGACGCGGTCGCCCGGCTCGAACATGGCCAGGAACGCGAGCAGGAAACCGGCGGAGGAGCCGGTCGTCACCACCACCCGGCCGGGATCGAGGTCGATGCCGTAGCTCTCGCGGTAGTGTGCGGCGATGCGCCGGCGCAGCAGCGGGATGCCCAGTGATTCGGTGTAGCCGATCCGCCCCGACGCGAGCGCCGCCTGGGCCGCCGCCCGCGCGGTCGACGGCGCGGCCGCCGCCGGCTGGCCGACTTCCATGTGGATGATTCGCCGGCCCGCCGCCTCCAGTCGCGCCGCCGCCGCCATCACGTCCATCACCATGAATGGCTGCACATCGCTGCGCAGCGATGGAGTCACCAGCCGCTTGGCGAAATCGAGCATCGGTACCGGCCTCCGCAGACGATGTCCCTTGCCGTCGCCCACCCCGCCCCTCTCCCGCCGCATTTGCCGGATTGGTACCGGCCCGGTGGATACTCGAGTTGACGGTGCATAGGCGCGTCCGTAGCTTGGCGCAGCGGGGTCGAGCAATAGCAATTCCAGATGACACCAGATAATTTTCCTCATAGGTCGCGGGTCCGGCTGCGGCCCTCGCGTTTCGTCGCGGTGGTGGCGGCCTGCGCGGTCGTGACCGCGAGTGTTCCGGTGCGCGCCCAAAAGGAGGGCGGCGGCCTGCCCGTCATTCGCGACGCCGAAGTCGAGCAGGTGCTGCGGGATTATTCGACGCCGATTCTTCGCGCCGCGGGCCTCGGCCAGCGCAACATTCACGTCGTCATCATCAACGATCGCGCCTTCAACGCCTTCGTGGTGGACGCCAAGCGCATCTTCGTCAATGCCGGGGCACTGATGGATGCGGAGACGCCGAACCAGATCATCGGCGTGCTCGCCCACGAGACCGGCCACATCGCCGGCGGTCATCTCTCCAAGCTGCGCGCCGAGCTCGCCAATGCGCAAACCGCGGCGATCATCGCGATGCTGCTCGGGATCGGGGCCGTGGCCGCCGCGGCGACATCGAAAGGCAACAGCACGGTGGGAGGAAACCCCGCCGGGGCGATGATCGGCGCGCAAGGCGTGATCCAGCGCTCGCTGCTCGCCTATCAGCGCCAGCAGGAGGAGCAGGCCGACCGCGCCGGCGTGCACTTCCTCGACCTGACCGGGCAGTCCGCCAAGGGCATGTACGACACCTTCAAGCGGTTCGCCGACCAGATGCTGTTCTCGGCGGGCCGCGCCGACCCCTATCTGCAGTCGCATCCGATGCCGACCGAACGTATCGCCGCGCTGGAGGAGATCGCGAAGACGAGCCCCAATTGGAACAAGAAGGACCCGCCCGAACTGCAGGCGCGTCACGATCTCATGCGGGCCAAGCTGTTCGGCTACATGGAGCGCCCCGATACCCTGCTGCGACGTTACCCGCCGAGCGACACCAGCCTGCCCGCGCGCTATGCCCGCGCGGTGTCGACCTATCGCCATGCAGATCTGCGCAATGCGCTCGCCCAGATGGACGGATTGATCCAGGCGCAGCCCAACAATCCCTATTTCTACGAGCTCAAGGGCCAGGCGCTGGTGGAATCCGGCCACGCCCACGAAGCCGTGCCGCTGCTGCGGCGGGCAATCTCGCTCGCGCCCGACCCGACACTCATCCGCGTGATGCTGGGCCAGGCCCTGGTCGAGACCGGCGACCCGCGCCTGCAGGACGAGGCGGTGGCGACGCTGCGCCACGCCGTGACGGCCGATCCCGACATCCCCGACGCCTACGACCAGCTCGCGATGGCCTATGGCCGCAAGAACGACCTTGCCGAGGCCGACCTCGCCGCGGCCCAGGCGGCGCTCGCCCGCGGGGAAATGCCGACCGCCCGCCAACTTGCGAGTCGCGCCAAGGGGCGTTTTCCGATAGGATCGCCCGGCTGGGTCAAGGCCGACGACATCGCGACCATCAAACCGGCACGGCAGGCCCGAGGGCCGTTATGACTTGCATCCAAGGCTTCCAACGAGGACCCGAAACCATGATCACGAAGATGATTCGCCTGGCCGGAGCAACCTGCATCGCCTCGCTGATGCTGATCGCCGCGGCGCCGGCCGCAGAGCCCAGTTTTTCCGAACCGCAGAAGACGGAGATCGAGAAGATCGTCCGTGACTATCTCGTCAGCCATCCCGAAGTGCTGCAGGAGGCCATGGGCGAGCTCGAAAAGCGCCAAGCCGCGGAGGAGAGCGAAAAGGCCAAGGCCGCCGTGGCCGCCAATGCGGAGACCCTGTTCAATTCGAACCGCCAGGTGGTTCTCGGCAACGCCAAGGGGGATGTCACGCTGGTCGAGTTCTTCGACTACAATTGCCATTTCTGCAAAGGCGCGCTGCCGGCCCTGATGGACCTGATGAAGGACGACACCAAGCTGCGGGTCGTGCTCAAGGAGTTCCCGGTGCTCGGTCCCGGCTCGGTGGAAGCGGCGAAAGTCGCGGTCGCAGTGCGCATGCAGGACAAGACCGGCAAGAAATACCTCGAATTCCATCAGAAGCTGCTGGGCGGCCGCGGCCAGGCCGACAAGGCCCACGCGCTGGCGGTCGCCAAGGAGGTCGGGATGGACATGACCCGGCTCGAAAAGGACTTGGGCAGCGACGAGGTCAAGGTCTCGCTGGAGGAAAGCCTCAAGCTCGCCGAGACGCTCGGCCTCAACGGCACGCCGAGCTACGTGGTGGGCGACGATGTCGTGGTCGGCGCGGTCGGTCTCGATGCGCTGCGCGGCAAGATCAGCACCGCGCGTTGCGGCAAGGCATCCTGCTGACCGGACACGCATGTTGCCGAGAGGTTGCAGGCTTTTCGGACCGGACCGTGCGCAAAATCAAAGTGATCGGAAGCACCGGGAGACACAGTTTCCCGGTCACCGGTTGGTGGTGATCGCGCGTCCCGCCGTCCCGGGCCGTCGCGAAGATGGGGTGCGATGCCGGACACGCTCTACGTCATCAATGGGCCCAACTTGAACTTGCTCGGCACCCGCGAGCCGGAAAAATACGGCCGGTCGACACTCGCCGATGTGGAGGCTTTGTGCCGCGGCGCCGCCGCGCGCCATGGCTATGCGGTCGAGTTCCGGCAATCGAACCACGAAGGCGAACTGGTCGACTGGATCCAGGAGGCCGGACACAAGCGTGCCGCCGGCATCGTGCTCAACGCCGCCGCCTATACCCACACATCGGTCGCGATCTTTGACGCCATCAGTGCGACCAAGGTGCCGACCATCGAGGTCCACATCACCAACATCCATGCCCGCGAGCCGTTCCGTCACAAGTCCTATGTCTCGATGGCGGCCAAGGGGCTCGTCTGCGGGTTCGGCATCGACGGTTACGCCCTCGCCATCGACGGCCTTGCCGCCCTCGTCAAAGCCGGGCGGAGCTGACAAGTGGCGGGCGATTCCGACAAGCTTGCGCCACGCGCCACCGTCGATGAGGAGATGGTGCGCTCGCTGGCGCGCCTGCTCGACGAAACCCGGCTGACCGAGATCGAGATCGAGCAGGGCGGATTGCGTGTCCGCGTCGCCCGCCAGGCCGCGCCGGCGCCGGTCGCGTTCGCCGCCCCGGAAAGCCCGCGGGCGATCGCAGCCGTCAATGCGCATTCCGGCGCGGCCGATCCGGCCGACCATCCCGGCGTCGTGACCTCGCCCATGGTGGGCACCGCCTATCGATCGCCCGAGCCGGGCGCCAAGGCATTCTGCGAGGTCGGCACCGTCGTCAAGGCCGGCGACACGCTGCTCATCATCGAGGCGATGAAGACGATGAACCAGATTCCCGCCCCCAAGGCGGGCACGGTCATGCAGATCCTGTTCGAAGACGCCCAGCCGGTGGAATTCGGCGAACCGCTGATGGTCATCGAGTGAGAGCGCCGTGTTCGAGAAAATCCTGATCGCCAATCGCGGCGAGATCGCGCTGCGCATCCTGCGCGCCTGCAAGGAGCTGGGCATTCCGACGGTGGCCGTGCACTCGACCGCCGACGCCGACGCCATGCATGTGCGCCTCGCCGACGAGAGCGTGTGCATCGGGCCGCCGCCGGCCCGCGACAGCTACCTCAACGTTCCCGCCCTGCTCACCGCATGCGAGATCACCGGCGCCGATGCGGTGCATCCCGGCTACGGCTTTCTCTCCGAGAACGCCCGCTTTGCCGAAATCCTGATCGAGCACGGCGTCCATTTCATCGGGCCGAAGCCCCAGCACATCCGCCTGATGGGCGACAAGATCGAGGCCAAGCGCACGGCGCTGCGGCTCGGCATCCCGGTGGTGCCGGGATCGGAGGGCGGGATCACCTCGCAGGCCGACGCGCTCGCCATCGCGCGCCAGATCGGCTTTCCCGTGCTGGTGAAGGCGGCAGCCGGCGGCGGCGGGCGCGGCATGAAGGTCGCCCACCGCGAGGCCGATCTCGCGGTCGCGCTCGCCACCGCGCGCGCCGAGGCCAAGGCCGCGTTCGGCGACGACGCCGTCTATTTCGAGAAATACCTGGAGCGGCCGCGCCACATCGAGATTCAGGTGCTGGGCGACGGCCACGGCCGCGCCATCCATCTCGGCGAGCGCGACTGCTCGCTGCAGCGCCGCCACCAGAAGCTGCTCGAGGAAGCCCCCTGCCCCGCGCTCAACGGCCCGGAACGCGAGGCGATCGGCGAGACGGTGGCCGCCGCCATGCGCGAGCTGAAATATACCGGCGTCGGCACGGTCGAGTTCCTCTACGAGGGCGGCCGGTTCTATTTCATCGAGATGAACACGCGCATCCAGGTCGAGCATCCCGTCACCGAGATGATCACCGACATCGACCTCATCCTGGAGCAGATCCGCATCGCCAACGGCGATCCCCTGACCATCGAGCAGAAGGACGTGAAATTCCACGGCCACGCCATCGAGTGCCGCATCAATGCGGAGAGCCCGGTGTCGTTTCGCCCCTCCCCCGGCAAGATCGTGCATTACCATCCACCCGGCGGCATGGGGGTGCGGATCGATTCGGCGGTCTACCAGGGCTACGTGATCCCGCCCTATTACGACTCCCTGCTCGGCAAGCTGATCGTGCACGGCAAGACGCGCGGGGAATGCCTGATGCGCCTGCGCCGCGCGCTCGATGAATTCGTCCTCGACGGCGTCGAGACCACGCTGCCGCTGTTTCGCGCTTTGGTGCGGGAAAACGACATCATCAACGGCGACTACCACATCCACTGGCTGGAGCAGTTCCTCGCCAACGGGGCGAGCCTGCCTTAGGACTGGTCCGCGAAATTATCGATCTCCGTGATCGAATGGAATTTGCGCGATTGGATGGCCTTTTTTGCTCCCTCTCCCGCTTGCGGGGGATCGGGTAAAACTCTCTGAGACATTGGCGCGGCAAGCCGCCGGCCGCCTTCGAAGGAGAAGCCCCATGAGCACCCCCGTCGTTCTGATCACCGGCGCCCTTACCGGCATCGGCCGTGCCACCGCACTTGCATTCGCACGTGAGGGCGCACGGATCGTGGTCTCCGGCCGCCGCGAGGAAGCCGGCCACAAACTGGCGGCCGAGTTGCGCGGTCTCGGCGCCGAGGCCGAGTTCGTTCGAACCGACGTGCGCCACGACGACGACGTGCGTGACCTGGTGGATCAGACAGTGGCGCGATTTGGCCGCCTGGACGTGGCCGTCAACAATGCCGGAACCGAAGGAAAGCCCGGTCCGCTGACGGAGCAGTCCGCCGAGAGTTACGCGGCCACCTTCGACACCAATGTTCTCGGCATGGTACTGAGCCTGAAACATGAACTGCGGGTGATGCAGCCCCAGGGAAGCGGCAGCATCATCAATCTGTCGTCTGTCGTGGGCCAGCGCGGCGCCGCGGGCGCTTCGGTGTATACGGCCAGCAAGCATGCGGTCGAAGGGCTGACGAAGGTGGCGGCGCTCGAAGGCGCGGCGTTCGGAGTACGCGTCAACGCCGTAGCTCCCGGTCCAATCGAAACCGAAATGCTGACCCGCTTCACCGGCAGCGCCGAGCGCAAGGCCGGCCTGGTCGCGGGCGTGCCGTTCAAGCGTGCCGGCACGCCGGACGAGATCGCCCAGGCCATCGTTTACCTCGCATCGGACAAGGCGTCCTACGTCACCGGTCAGATTCTCGGCGTCAACGGCGGAAAAACGGCGTCGTGATCCCCATTTATCAGCAGATGAAGGAGCCCAAGCCATGACGACCAACACGACGACGACCAGGACGAAAAAGCTCCCCGGCCCGGATCATCCCATCACCGTCGAGAAAAGCCCGGCACGTGTGGTGGTCTCCCTCGCCGGCCGCGTCATTGCCGATACCAGAGATGCCCTGACGCTGCGCGAGGCCTCGTATCCGGCGGTCTTGTACATCCCGCGCAAGGATGTCGACATGGCGCTGCTGGAACGCACGGACCACGGCACCTACTGCCCCTACAAGGGAGATTGCGCCTACTACAGCATCCCCCTGGGCGGGACGCGGTCCGCGAATGCGGTATGGACGTACGAGATCCCGTTCGCCGCGGTCGCGGAGATCAAGGACCATCTCGCCTTCTATCCCGATCGCGTCGACGCGATCGAGGAGCGGCCCGCAGCCTGAAGGCCTCAGACGGTCCTGGATCGCGGTCTCAAGCGGCGTGGCGCCGCGTGACCATCCGCTCCACCGCCGCGCAGGCCTGGGCGAGGATGAACGGCTTGGGCAGGAATGCCGAGCCTGCGAGTGCATTCTCGACCTGGCCATGGCGCCCGGAGGAATAAACCACCGAAATGCCCGCGCGCAGCGCACGGATGCGGCGGGCCAGTTCGACCCCGTCGATGTCGCCGGCGATGTCGATGTCGGTGAACAGGACATCGGCATGGCCGCCGGCCGCGAGATAGGCGAGCGCATCGCGGCCGTTGCTGAACGTGTGGACCGAAAAACCCGCCTCGGTGAGAGCGTCCTCGATCATCAGGCTGATGAGCGCCTCGTCCTCGACCAGGAGCACTTCCGGTGACGACACCGGCAAAGCCTCGCCCATGGAGTCTCTCCTTTACAAAACGCCGCAGGCGCAGCGCCCGCGCTCGGAACAGTTTGCAAAATCGATTAAAATTTAAGAACACATTGATTAAGTTTGGGTTAACCGGATGTCCGATAGCGGGGGGCAAAGCGCCGCACATCTGCGCCTTCGTCTTCGCCGTTCGTCCCACTTACGGCGTCATCGCCGGACTTGTTCCGGCGATCTCGCTTGGAAGGGCACGGCCGTGCCCCTATGATCGAATGGCCGGAACAAGTCCGGCCATGACTGCGAAATGGGAGTCGCGGCGCGGCGGCTCACATCTCCGGCACGCGGCTTGCTAATCAAAGCGGTGAACCTGCGGCGCAAATCGCTTGCGGATTGCGCGCGAAAGGGCCAGTTTTAACGACCGCTCCGCGACGCACACAGCATGGCCAGCCGCGATTCCGCCCAGGTCGAGATCACTCCCGAGGTGCTGCTGAAAGCGTACGCCTGCGGCATTTTTCCCATGGCGGAAAACGCCGACGATCCCGCGCTGTACTGGATCGAGCCGGAACTGCGCGGCATCATTCCGCTGGACACCTTCCATGTGCCGTCGCGGCTGGCGCGCACGGTGCGCGCGGAGCCTTTTGCAGTGGTCTGCAACCGCGACTTCGAAGCGGTGCTCGACGGCTGCGCCGAGCCCGGCCCCGGCCGCACCCGGACCTGGATCAACGGGCGGATCCGCAATCTCTATCGCAAGCTCTACGACATCGGCCATTGCCACACGGTCGAGGTGTATGACGGCGTCGACCTGGTCGGCGGACTCTACGGCGTGAGCCTCGGCCGCACCTTCTTCGGCGAGAGCATGTTCCATCGCGCCCGCGACGCGTCCAAGGTCGCGCTGGTGCATCTCGTGGCGAGACTCAGGGCAGGTGGATTCCGGCTGCTCGACACCCAGTTCGTCACCGACCACTTGCGAACCTTCGGCGCTACCGAGGTGCCGCGCCGCCAGTACCACAAGCTGCTGGCCGAGGCCCTGGTGGGCGAAGCGGACTTCGCGGTGTTTCCGCTGGGCGAGCCGATATCCGGTGCCACAGCGGTCTCACAGGCGACGGCGACGGCGCTCGTCTAGGGCGTTCTTCGTTCCGGCTGACGCGCGCTTCGCTGTCATCGCCCGGCTCGACCGGGCGATCCAGTAACCACCGACCGTGAGTACTGGATTGCCCGGTCAAGCCGGGCAACGACACCAATAGGGTGCGCGCAATCGGAAAATGCCATGACGACGATCGAGGGACTCAGCGGATCAGCGGCGGCTGCAGCACGGCACCGGTCGACGGCTGCCGCGGCGGACGCGCTGGCGCCGGCTGGCGCTGGGGCGGCGCGGTGCGTGCGGCGGGCGCCGCGGCCGGCGGGGGTGGCGGTGGCGGCGCCTCGGCGACGGCCTGGGCGCCGCCTTTGCAGTCGGTGAGCCAGACATCGTAAATCGCATGCTCGACCGCGTGCAGGCCGGGGCTCGCCGCGAACATCCAGCCGGTGAAGATGCGCCGCACCTCGCCCTGCAGGGTGACCTCGTCGACCTCGACGAAGCCGTCGGTGAGCGGGGTCTCGGTCGGAGGCCGCGTGTAGCAGGCGCGCGGCGTCACCTGCAGCGCGCCGAACTGCACGGTCTCCCCGATCGCCGCGTCGAATGACGTGATGCGCCCGGTGATCTTGTCGAGGCCGGAGAACATGGCGGTGGGATTGACGATCTTCTGGGCGGGCGGCGGTGTTACGACGTCATCCGCCGGCGGCGGCGCGGCGGCGGGCTGGTTGGCGACGCGCGGCGGCGGGCGTTGGCCCGGTGGCTGGCCTGGTGCCGACGGGAGCACCTGGGCGGGGCCCGCCGGCACGGCTTGGGCCGGCGCCGCTGGTGGCCGCGGCAGCGCGGCCGGCTGCGGATCGGGGGGCGCGAGCGTGCTGCCGGGCGGCGGCGGCAAATCCTCGCTCTGGATCCGGCCCGGCGGCGGCCCCGGCGGCAACAATGTGCCCTGGGTGAACGGCTGGGCGGGCTGGGACCGGGTCGGCGGTTGCGGCTGCGCCGGTGCCGGAGGGCTGCCCGGCACGGCGGAGGGCGGGCGCGGAGGCTGATCGCCGCCGAATATTCCGAACTGGGCCGCGGCCGGGCCGACCCACAGTAGCGCGGCGCCAAAAACTGCAGCGCTACGCACGGCGGCGGATACCCGGCAAGCAATCATCGGTCGAAAGCCTCGAGAACCGGCGCAATTGCCTGCGCCCCCATCCTCCGCCGGTTAACACCGTGATTGCGGCGCTGAAAGGGCGTATCAAAATTCGCTGAGGACTCTCCCCTCTCCCGCCTGCGGGGGAAGGCTAGGGAGGGGGAAATTCCACGGCCCAGACTCGCCTCGAGAGCCCCCTCCCCAACCCTCCCCCGCAAGCGGGAGAGGGAGTCCTCGTGGGTTTTGCCGCGTCAGCGGCCGGGAACCCAGGGCTTGTAATCCCCGGTCGCCTTGGGCCGGCGATTTTGCGCCAGGGTCGAGCCGGTCGGGCGATAGGCGGCGGGCGTGCCGGTGAGATTGGGCCGGTGCGGCTTCCACCACGGCTTGGGCGTGACCTTCTCCAGGGTCGGGGGCGTATCGACGGTGTGATGCATCCAGCCATGCCAAGCCGGGCCGATGGTCGAGGCTTCCACGAGGCCTTTGTAGATCACCCAGCGCCGCTCGAAGCCGAGCGTGGGGTCGATCTTGCCGCCCTTGGTGCGGTAGTAGCGATTGCCGTAGTCGTCGGTGCCGACGAGCTCGCCGAAACGCACGGTCCACAGCATCGTCCCGAACGTCGCGCCGTTCCACCACGTGAAGAAACGGACGATGAATTCCTTCGGCGTCATCGCTCGGATCCAGTGTTGCGGAGCCTGCAGAGGCACGGCTCGAGCCGGGTCGAAGCCCTGCCGGGTCGTTGATGCCATTGCACCCACCCGATGTCCATAGCCGTCGGCGGCGCGGAACCTCACCGATTCTGCAACCGGAGAACGAAAGGGCAGCGTCGGAGCCGGTCGGCCCCATCCAGCGGAAACTTGTCCCCGGCGATTTTCGCCTTACCATTCTACCGGTTCTGGAGTTTTCCCGCCCGATGACATCCACATGAATTTTTCATGGCGAGAACATCGCCGCACCCCCTTCCGAATCTCTTCCGGATTCCCGATACTTGCGTGGCCTCCCGAAAGTTGTCCCCTTAATTCCCAGCGGTCACACCATATTTAGTATTTGATTCAGACTCGCTCACTAATGCTTGACGGCGGCGACGGAGTCGTCCTAGCTTTCTCGGGTGCGGCGGGCGTGTACGAAGTTTCCTGCCGGGCGTTTCCCCGAGACGGCTTGAGAGACTTCCCCGCCATGGCCAGATGGTTTGGAGGGACGGCATTGTGCTGTCCCGGCGGTCTTGGCTGAGCAGGTGCGAGCGGCGTGAATTCAAAGAATGACCGGAACCGCGCGGGTCGCGGCAGCCGGCCGGCAGCAGGGCGTAAGTTGCAGGGCGTAAAACGAGACGACGAGCGGAACGGCGCGCAGCGGACAGAGGCGCACCGCGGTGGAAGGGGCCGGTGGGTCAACTCCGACACGGAGCGGCCGCCGGACAAAAGGGGCAGGACGATGCGAATCGAGCGGCGCTATACCAAGGACGGCCAGTCACCCTATGCGGAGATCGCGTTTCGCCTCACCACGAGCGAAATTCGCAATCCCGATGGGTCGGTGGTGTTCCATGCCGATGATGTCGAGATTCCCGCCGCGTGGTCGCAGGTCGCGTCCGACGTGCTGGCGCAGAAGTATTTCCGCAAGGCCGGGGTGCCCGTGCGCCTCAAGAAGGTCGAGGAGGAAACCGTTCCGTCGTGGCTGTGGCGCTCGGTCGCCGACGACGCCGCGCTCAAGGAGCTCCCCGAAAAAGAGCGTATGGTCGGCGAGACTTCCGCCAAGCAGGTGTTCGACCGTCTCGCCGGGACCTGGACCTATTGGGGCTGGAAGGGCGGCTATTTCGACTCGGAGGACGACGCCCGCGCCTTCTTCGACGAGCAGCGTTACATGCTCGCCATGCAGATGGTGGCGCCGAACTCGCCGCAATGGTTCAACACCGGCCTGCACTGGGCCTACGGCATCGACGGCCCCAGCCAGGGCCATTTCTACGTCGATTTCGCCACCGGCAAGCTGGTGAAGTCGAAGACCGCCTATGAGCATCCCCAGCCCCACGCCTGCTTTATCCAGTCGATCAAGGACGACCTCGTCAACGAGGGCGGGATCATGGATCTGTGGGTGCGCGAGGCGCGCCTGTTCAAATACGGCTCCGGCACCGGCTCCAACTTCTCGCGCCTGCGCGGCGAAGGCGAGCGGCTGTCCGGCGGCGGCAAGTCGTCGGGCCTGATGAGCTTCCTCAAGATCGGCGACCGCGCCGCCGGCGCCATCAAGTCGGGCGGCACCACGCGCCGCGCCGCCAAGATGGTGATCGTCGACACCGATCACCCTGATATCGAGCAGTTCATCAACTGGAAAGTGGTGGAGGAGCAGAAGGTCGCGGCGCTCGTCACCGGCTCGCGGATCAACCAGAAGCACCTCAAGGCCGTGCTCAAGGCCTGCGTGAACTGCGAAGGCTCCGGCGACGACTGCTTCGATCCCGACAAGAACCCGGTGCTGCGCCGCGAGATCAAGGCGGCGCGCCGCAGCTACGTGCCCGACGGCTACATCAAGCGCGTGATCCAGTTCGCGCGCCAGGGCTACAAGGACATCGATTTCCCGATCTACGACACCGACTGGGATTCGGAAGCCTATCTCACCGTATCCGGGCAGAACTCCAACAACACGGTGCGGGTCACCGACGAGTTCCTCAAGGCGGTGGAGGCCGACGGCGACT
>Ga0302324_100012284_pt1 | contig 17471 bp, 12 predicted proteins | sample Palsa_T0_1_FD_201949 | JGI IMG/M metagenome (GOLD analysis project Ga0302324, IMG submission 201949) | Peat permafrost microbial communities from Stordalen Mire near Abisko, Sweden - Palsa_T0_1 | ecosystem: Environmental > Terrestrial > Soil > Palsa > Peat permafrost | place: Sweden: Abisko...
TGCTTCGGCAGCGCGAGAGCCGAAACCTGACTGGCGGCGTGTACGCAATGAGGTACACTGGGCAGGTGGCAAAGATCGTGCCGGTTCGAGAGTTCCGGACCAACCTCAGCGAACTGTTGAGCGACGTCGCCGACCGGCGCGACCACGTGCTGGTGACGCGGAACGGCAAGCCCGCCGCGGCGCTCGTCCCGATCGGCGAGTACGAAGCCCTCGAGGAAACCGCGGAGATCCTGTCGGATTCCGCGACGCTCGCGGCGATCGAGGCCGGGGTGGCCGAACTCGCGCGCGAGGAGACGATCACGCTGACCGCTCTACGCGTAGAGCTGGCCGAGCGTCGCGCCGCCCGCTGAGCGCGTGGCCAGCGTCGTCATCGCGCGTCGCGCGCGCCAGGAGCTGCTCGACCTCAACTGGCCACTGATCGATGCCGTCGAAGGCGCGCTCGGCCTCCTCGAACGCGAACCGCTGGCCGGACACGAGCTCCGCGGCCGGTTACGAGGCCTACGCTCGCTACGGGTCGGGACCTATCGCATCATCTACCAGCTCAGCGAGGACCAGCGCACCGTCCGCGTCGCCGCGATCCGCCACCGCTCGATCGCCTACCAGACCGACCCTCGGTAGCCGCCAGGCCGCTGAGCAACATCCCGGACCCTCCCCGACCTCGCAGGTGAATCGATCGAATAGCGACACCAGTTCGCGTGCAGCCCTACTGAGAATCGCCCGGTTCGGCGCTGTCCGACCCTGAGCGTGCCGGAGGCGGGGAAGAAATCAGCGCCGTAGTGGGGGCAGATCACCTGCGTCTCGACGCGATCGGCGAGTCGGCTCCGCGGCGCGGGAACGCGCTCGACATCGTGCGGTGTCGGCTCGAGCCGTTGTGAGTGACGAAGTCGGTGACGGAGGTCCCGCACGCTGAGCCGCGTCGCCTCGGTCGTGCTTCCCTCACCGCCGTCGACCGGCGTCGTGGTCGGTGAGATCGTGTTCGGGCTGCTGCTGGCGGTCGCGTTCGCGTGGTCGTACGCGCGGGCACGGGCGCGGACGGCCCCGGTCACCCGACGTCGGTAGGACCGATTCGCCCCGTGAAACGGGCGATGTCGGCCGCTCTCATCACCTTCCGGCCGCTCCGGCGCGAAGCGACCATCGTCTCGATGCCGCGGCGACCGGCTCCAGCCGTTGCTTGCGGACAGCCGGAAACCACGCGACCCGACGAAGAACAGACTGCCGCTTTCCACGGACGCGACAGTTCCGGTAAGTCTCCATATCTGACCGGTTCTCTTCCGCTCGAGCTGGTACGGCTTACGGTTTCGCCTAGCGCGTCGGCGGCGCATAGCGGCTGCGTGTTGAGCGCGATTAAGCGCACCCACATCGTGCTGCCGTTGCCCGCGCGAGCGGTTCGTCGGGCTCGCACACACAGCCGATCAGACCCGCAGCACCAGCCTCACAAACAGCTGCTCGAGCGTGGCCGCTGGGTCTTCGCACAGCCCGGTGTGAACAGGGCCGGGCTGGACGAGCGTGCTGGCCGGCGCGACGAGGAGGCCGAAGCGCTCTCCCGCCGGTAGCGCCGCGACCGGCCCGGCGGCTTCGTCCCCTGCAGCGACCGAGGCGCGGTGGTGGAGGGCCGAGCCCAGCGCCGGGAGGTCCAGCTCGGGGGCGAGCGCGAGCAGGCGCGGCTCGTCGATCGCGGTGCGCGCGCCGAGAAAGCGCAGGCGCGGGCTGTAGAGGACAACACCCACGTTCAGAGACTCTCCGCGCTGCGCGTCGGGGACGACTCGCCAGAGGGCATATTGGTACGCCTCGCTCACGCGTGCCACGAGCTCAGCCGTCCGGGCTCGCCGAAATGGAGGCCGCGTGAGTCATCCGGCTCGGGCCTCCCCGAGCCACGGTGCCGCCTGGAGCCTGGCGCGGAGAAACTCCGCGTAGGCCTCGCGGGGATGAGAGACGAGCCAGCTCTCGGGAACCATCGCCACAGCATCTTCGATCGCCGCCATCGCGGGCGCCGCGAGCCGCTCGTGCGCTGCGGGCAAGGGCTCGGCCGCCGCCGCGAGCACGTGCTCGCGGAGCGCGGGGAACGGTCGCTGCGCCTCCCCGGCGAGGTCGCGCGTCCCGTGCTGCGGGTACAGCGCCGCGCCGAAGTCGATCAGCCACATCTGCCGGTGCCAGCTGAGCAGGTTGGGATTTCTGGCAGTGCGGTCTACGTTCATCAGCCAGCCGTCGAGCCAGACGACCTCCGCGGCCACGGCAGGCGGCGCCGGCGGCTCGAATGGGACTGAGCCGGGCAGGAAGTCCACGCCGAGATTGATTCCCGCGCTCGCCCGGAGCAGGTCCTGGATCTCCGGATCGGGCTCCGCTTCGGCCAGTCGCTCGTCGACATCGACGAGCGCGAGCTCCGGCACGCGAAAGCCGAGCGCCCGAGCGAGCTCGGCGCCGATCACCTCGGCGACGAGGGCGAGCGGCCCCTGGCCGGCGCCGGTCCACTTGACTACGTAGATCCCGTCGTCGTCGGCCTCGAGCAGACCGGGCAGCGATCCGCCCTCGCGCAGGGGTGAGACGTAACGGGTCGCGGCGATCTGAGGTAGCGGCGACACGTCGGCGGGGCTGTGTGCCCTCAGGCCGTGTACGACGGCGGCGGGGGCGGATCGCCTTGCGCTCCCGAGATCTGCGCGAGCAGCCCCGCCGGGGTCGTGCCGCCCAGCACGCGGAGGCGGTGCAGCGTGTAGAGGTCGTCGGTCGGGCGCGCCCAGCCCGGGACCACCGTCGTCGAGCCGACGAAGCCGGCGGCGCGAACGGCCGCGATCACGGTCGCGTCGTAGTCGCCCGACGGGTAGCAGAACCAGTTGACCGGGACGTGGAAGCGCCGCTGGATCGTCCTCCTGGCGACGGCCACCTGGTCGTGCAGCTCGGACGCGTCGAGGGTGACCAGGTCGGCGTGGCTGATGCCCTGCGTGTCGAGCTCCCAGCCGGCGGCGACCATGGCTCGGATCTGCGCGTTGGTGAGGCCGCCCTGCGACGGTGGCAGCCCCGTCAGCTGCATGTTCTCGTTGCCGACCCAGCCGAGCGCTCGGAGGATCGGGAAGGCCTCTGCGTACTGCGAGTGGTAGCCGTTGTCGAACGTCAGCACGATCGGCTTCCCTGGACCGAGCGGGACGCCGCGCGTCCAGTACGCCTCGAGCTGATCAAGCGTGACCGCGTGCCACCCGGCCGCCTTCAGGGCCTGCATCTGCGCCGCGAACTCGCTCGCGGGAACGTAGAGCCCGGGGAACGGCGCCCCCGGCGGCGGCGCCGCGATCACGTGGTACATCAACACCGGAACCGGCGTCGTGCCCGGCGCGCCGCTGCGTGCGGTCGACGAAACGGTCGAGATCACACCGCCGGTGCTCACGACATGGCTCGCGGCGGAGACCTTCGGACTCCGAGCACGGCCACGCGGGCTGGTGCCCACCTGGGCGTGCTTGGCCACTGCCGCCGTCGAACCGCCGCCGCTCGAGAGCGCAACGACGATGACGATGGCAGCCACGAGTATGACCACCACCGCGAGCGCCGACCGCTGCCGACCAGCGCGCCGCCGCCGCGCCTGCTCCGCCCGTCGGGCCCTCAGCTCAGAGGAGTCCATCGTTTCAAAGCCTAGCTCCCGCCAGAGCCTGCGGGCGCCAAACGCTCAAGAGAGGGCGAGCGGCACGAGCGTCCCCGGCACCATTGCGTTCGAACCCAAGCCGCCGCGTGAGCCCTCTCATCGCGAGCCTGGTGCCGGGACGCTCGTGTGCTCGCACGCCAGCCTGGTGCCGGGACGCTCGTGCGCTCGCACAACCACGGCTAGAGTTACGTGGTTCACCCGAGCTCAGGAGACTGCATGTCCGCCAACAGCTTCGATGCGAAGGCCACGCTCGCCGTCGGCGAGCGGTCCTTCGAGATCTTCCGCCTCGACGCGCTTCAAGCCTCCTACGACGTCGCTCGGCTGCCGTTCTCGCTCAAGATCCTGCTCGAGAACCTGCTGCGCAACGAGGACGGCGAATCGATCCGCGCGCGAGACATCGAAGCGCTCGCGAGCTGGAACGCGAAGGCCGAGCCGAGCCAGGAGATCGCTTTTACTCCGGCGCGGGTCGTGATGCAGGACTTCACCGGCGTGCCTGCCGTCGTCGATCTGGCAGCGATGCGCGACGCGATCACCGAGCTCGGCGGGGACGCGGAGAAGATCAATCCGCTGGTGCCGGCACAGCTCGTGATCGATCACTCGGTGCAGGTGGACGTCTTCGGCACCCACCAGGCCTTCCAGCGCAACGCCGAGCTCGAGTTCGAGCGCAATCAGGAGCGCTACGCGTTCCTGCGCTGGGGCCAGGGCGCGTTCGACAATTTCCAGGTCGTCCCGCCCGACACGGGGATCGTTCATCAGGTCAACCTGGAGTACCTCGCCAGGGTGGTGTTCGTAGACGAATCCGGACCCCACCCACCCCTCGCCTACCCCGACACGGTGGTCGGCACCGACTCGCACACAACCATGATCAACGGCCTCGGGGTCCTCGGCTGGGGCGTCGGGGGAATCGAGGCAGAGGCGGCGATGCTGGGCCAGCCGATGTCGATGCTGATCCCGCAGGTGATCGGGTTCCAGCTGACCGGCGAGCTGCCGGAGGGCGCCACCGCCACCGACCTCGTGCTCACGGTCACGGAGATGCTCCGCCGGCACGGCGTCGTCGGCAAGTTCGTGGAGTTCTACGGCCCCGGGCTCGCCAACCTGCCGCTCGCCGACCGCGCCACGATCGGAAACATGTCGCCGGAATTCGGCTCCACCTGCGCGATCTTCCCGATCGACGCGGAGACGCTGCGCTATCTCGAGTTCTCCGGTCGGCCCAAGGAGCTGATCGAGCTGGTCGAGGTGTACGCCAAGGAGCAGGGGCTCTGGCACGACGAGAGCTCCGAGGAGCCGACCTTCAGCGACACGCTCGAGCTCGATCTCGCGGGCGTGGTGCCGAGCATCGCCGGGCCCAAGCGCCCACAGGACCGCGTCTCCTTGACCGATTCCAAGGCTGCCTTCCGGGCGGCGCTCGACGGCTATCTGCCGGACGACTCCGCAGAGGACGAGGCGCTCGAGGAGAGCTTTCCCGCGAGCGATCCTGTTTCGTCGCACCGCCCCAACGGCGTCGGGCACGAGCCCGTCCACCCCGGCGGCTCGGCGCAGGTCGCCGAGCGCAAGCGCACCGTCGTCCCGGTGACGCTCGCGGACGGCACCGAGACCGAGCTCGACCACGGTCACGTGGTGATCGCCGCGATCACGAGTTGCACCAACACGTCGAATCCGTCCGTGATGGTCGGAGCCGGCATTCTCGCCCGCAACGCCGTCCAGCGAGGCTTGAAGGCCAGGCCCTGGGTCAAGACCTCGCTCGCGCCCGGGTCCAAGGTCGTGACCGAGTATCTCGACCGCGCCGGTCTGACCGAGTACCTCGAGGAGCTGGGATTCAACCTCGTCGGCTACGGCTGCACGACGTGCATCGGCAACAGCGGCCCGCTCCCGGAGGAGATCTCCGAGGTCGTCGGCGACGCTGATCTTGCGGTCGTCTCCGTCCTGTCGGGCAATCGCAACTTCGAGGGCCGGATCAACCCCGACGTGAAGATGAACTATCTCGCCTCGCCGCCGCTGTGCGTCGCCTATGCGCTCGCCGGCACGATGGATATCGATCTCTACGAGGAGCCGCTGGGCGAGGACGAGCACGGCCAGGCCGTGTACCTGAAGGACGTCTGGCCGACCGCGGCGGAGGTTTCTGAGACGGTCCTGGAGGCCGTCCAGTCAGACATGTTCCGCAAGAGCTACGCGGAGGTATTCGACGGGGACGACCGCTGGAAATCGCTCGAGCTCCCGGGCACCGCCGGCGAAGCCGGTGCTCGCGACAGCTTCGAGTGGGAGGAGCAGTCGACCTACGTCCGCCGGCCGCCGTTCTTCGACGACTTGCCTCCGGAGCCCGAGCCGACCCGGGACATCGACGGTGCGCGCGTGCTCGCCGTGCTCGGCGACAGCGTCACCACCGACCACATCTCGCCGGCCGGGTCGATCAAGCGCGACGGCCCCGCCGGCCAGTACCTGATCGAGCACGGCGTCAAGCCGAAGGACTTCAACTCCTACGGCTCACGTCGCGGCAACCACGAGGTGATGATGCGTGGCACGTTCGCCAACATCCGCCTGCGCAACGAACTGGCGGGTGGGCGGGGTCCGCTTCCCGAGGGCGGGGTGACACTGCACCTTCCCGACGAGGAGGAGATGTCGATCTACGACGCGGCCATGCGCTACCAGCAGGAGGGAACGCCGCTGGTCGTGCTCGCGGGCAAGGAGTACGGCTCCGGCTCCTCGCGCGACTGGGCGGCGAAGGGGACGCGGCTGCTCGGCGTGCGCGCGGTGATCGCGCAGAGCTTCGAGCGGATCCATCGCTCGAACCTGGTCGGGATGGGCGTGCTGCCGCTGCAGTTCTCAGACGGCGACTCGGTGCATTCGCTCGGGCTGACCGGACACGAGGTGTTCAGCGTCGGCGGCCTCGCCGGCATGGACACGATTCCGCGCGAGGTAACGGTCACCGCCGACTCTGGGGCCGGGGCCCCGTTGGAGATCACGGTCACCGTCCGGATCGACACTCCGAACGAGCAGCGCTACTTCCGTCACGGTGGGATCCTCCAGTACGTGCTCAGAGAGCTGCTGGCGAGCTGATGCCCGCCCCCGAGCTCCTTCAGCAGCTGCTCACGGCCGCCGGTCCCTCCGGCCACGAGACCGACCCCGCTCGCGTCTGGCGTGAGGGGTGCGCCGGCTTCGCGCAGGAGGTCCGTGCCGACCACGTCGGCTCCTCGCTCGCGCGGGTAGCCGCCCGCCCGCCCGGGGGCGGTCCCGTGCTCGCCGTCGTCGGGCACATCGACGAGATCGGGCTGCACGTGACCCACATCCACGAGGACGGCTACCTGCACTTCGGGCAGGTGGGGGGCTGGGATCCGATCATCCTCGTCGGCCAGAGAGTGTCGGTGAGCACCCGGGACGGCGCGATCCCGGGGGTAGTCGGCCGCAAGCCGATCCACCTGCTCAAGGACGAGGATCGCAAGAAGGTCCCCGAACTCAAGGAACTGCACATCGACATCGGTGCGCGTAACGCCGAGGAGGCGCGCGAGCTGGTCCGGATCGGGGACGTCGCGGTGATCGACGCCGCGCCGGTGGAGCTACCCAACGGACGGCTCGTGTCGCGCGCGCTCGACAACCGGGTCGGGTGCTACGTCGCGGCCGAGGCGGCGCGGCTGGTGGCGGCCGCGGGGGGAGCACCCGGCGACGTGGTCGCGCTTGCGGTGGCCCAGGAGGAGACGACGTTCGCGGGCTCGCGGACGAGCACGTTCGCGCTCGAACCCGACCTCGCGATCGCGGTCGACGTCACCTTCGCGACCGACCAACCCGGGGTCGAGCTCGGTGAGAGGACCAAGCACACACTCGGCTCGGGACCGGTGGTCGCCCGGGGCACGACGCTGCATCCGCGCATCTTCGAGCTGCTCTCCGAGGCGGGCGAGCAGGAGGGGATCGCGTTCACCGTCGAGTCACTCGGGAGGGGCACCGGGACCGACGCAGACGCGATTCACATCACCCGTGCGGGCGTGCCCACCGGCCTCATCTCCGTCCCGCTTCGCTATATGCACTCACCTGTCGAGCTGGTCTGCCTCGACGACGTCGACGCGGCGGCGCGGTTGATCGCTGCGTTCGCCCAGCGGCTCGAGCCGGGCATGTCGTTCGAGCGCTGAACGTCCGGCTGCGTGCTGCTCCTGTTCGACATCGACGGTACGCTGCTCGCCGGCGCGACCGAGGCGCACCGGGACGCTCTGGACGCGGCGCTGCGCGAGGTCCACGGCGTCGAGGCTCCGGGTGCGCTGCGTCAGTCCGTGCAACCGGCAGGGCGCACGGACGGCGAGATCGCCCGCATGCTCCTGCTGCTCGCCGGGGTGTCTGCGAAGCGGATCGACGAGGGCGCGGACGCCGTACGCGAGATCTGCTGCCGCGAGTACGCGCTCAGGTGCCCGGCCGATCTCACGCGCACGGTGATCCCGGGCGTGCCCGGGCTGCTCGCGTGGCTCTTGCCCCGCGCCGACGTCCGGCTCGCGCTGCTGACCGGGAACTACGAGCCGATCGCCCGGCTCAAGCTGGCGCGGGCGGGCATCGGTGATCAGTTCGGACCGGGACAGGGCGCATTCGGCTCCGATGCGGAAGCTCGCGCCGCGCTCCCGCTGATCGCGCGGCGCCGGGCCGGGGACGGCGGTATGCCGTTCCCGCGCGACCGCACGATCGTGATCGGCGACACCCCGCTGGACATCGCCTGCGCGAGGGCCGATGGGGTGCGTGCCGTCGCGGTGGCGAGCGGTCGCTTCGGGGTCGAGGCGCTGGGCGGAGCCGACGCCGTCGCCGCCGACGCCTACGAGCTGATGGACGTGCTGAGCGGCGAGCTCAGCCGCGGACGAGCTTCTTGTAGGTGATCCGCTTCGGCCGGTCGGCCTCGGCGCCGAGCCGCTCGTGACGGAAGCTCTCGTAGGCCTCGAAGTTGCCCTCGAACCAGCGCACCTGCGAGTCGCCCTCGAAGGCGAGCACGTGGGTCGCGATCCGGTCGAGGAACCAGCGGTCGTGGGAGACGACGACGGCGCAGCCGGCAAAGGCCAGCAGCGCCTCCTCGAGCGCGCGCAGGGTGTCGGTATCGAGGTCGTTGGTGGGCTCGTCGAGCAGCAGCAGGTTGCCGCCGCTCCGCAGCAGCTTCGCGAGGTGCAGGCGGTTGCGCTCGCCGCCGGAGAGCTTGGCGACCTTCTTCTGCTGGTCGGAGCCCTTGAAGTTGAAGCCCGCGACGTAGGCGCGGCTGTTCACTTGGCGGTCGCCCAGGGAGATCTGCTCCTCGCCGCCGGAGACTTCTTCCCACACGGTCTTCTCCGGGTCGAGCGCGTCACGCGACTGGTCCACGTAAGCGAGCTCCACGGTGTCGCCGATGCGCAGCGCGCCGCTGTCGGGCTGCTCCTGTCCGGCGATCATCCGCATCAGTGTGGTCTTGCCGGCGCCGTTCGGGCCGATCACGCCGACGATGCCTCCGCGTGGGAGCTTGAAGTCGAGGCCGTCGATCAGCAGCCGCTCGCCGTAGGCCTTGGTCAGGTTCTCGGACTCCACCACGACCTCGCCGAGCCGCGGACCGGCGGGGATGTGAATCTGGACCTGATCGAGCTTGACGTTGCGGTCCTGGGCCAGCAGCGCCTCGTAGGCGTTCAGGCGAGCCTTCGGCTTGTTGCGCCGTGCGCTGGCGTTCATCCGCACCCACTCGAGCTCGCGCTCGATCGTCTTGCGGCGGGTGGTCTCCTGCCGTGACTCGGTCTCGAGGCGCTTCTGCTTCTGCTCGAGCCAGCCCGTGTAGTTCCCCTCGTAGGGGACGCCGCGGCCACGGTCGAGCTCGAGGATCCAGCCGGCGACGTTGTCGAGGAAGTACCGGTCGTGCGTGACCGCGACCACGGTGCCCGGGTAGTCGCGCAGGTGGGTCTCGAGCCAGGCGACCGACTCCGCGTCGAGATGGTTGGTCGGCTCGTCGAGCAACAGCAGGTCGGGCTGGCGGAGCAGCAGCCGGCACAGCGCCACCCGGCGCCGCTCCCCGCCGGAGAGCGTCGCGATCTCAGCGTCCGGCGGCGGGCAGCGGAGCGCGTCCATCGCGACCTCGAGCGTGGTGTCGAGGTTCCAGCCGTCGACCGCGTCGATGCGTTCCTGCACGGCCGAGAACTCGTCTGCCGTGTCCTCGGAGTAGTTCATCGACAGCTCGTTGAAGCGATCGAGCAGGGCGCGGGTCTCGGCGACGCCGTCCTCGACGTTCCCGCGTACGTCCTTGGCCGGGTCGAGCTCCGGCTCCTGCGAGAGCATTCCCGCGGTCGCGTCGCCCGCGAGCTGCGCGTGGCCGTCGAACTCGGTGTCGAGCCCGGCCATGATCCGCAGCAAGGTCGACTTGCCGGCGCCGTTGTAGCCGAGCACGCCGATCTTCGCGCCGGGCAGGAACGAGAGCGAGATGTCGCTCAGCACCTGTTGCGCAGGGGGATAGCGGCGCGAGAGCTTCTGGGTGGTGAAGATGTACTGGGTGGGCATGGCTGCTCAAGCATAGGCTCAGGCGGGGAAACGCGACCGCGGCGATCGCGGGAGCTGCGCCCCGTCCCTGGTCAGTCGCTACATTGCGACAGCCGTTTCTCATGCTTTGGAGCCTCCTGATGTCTCGCGTGCCACGCACGCTCGCGTTGGCCGCGTGCGCCGGTGCGCTGGCCGCTGCCGTCACCGTCAACCCGGCAGCTGCCGCGTCCACGGGCGGCGTTCGCGTCGGCTCGGTGCCGCTCCTGCCCGCCGCGTCGCGCGCGATCGGACCGCTGGCCGACGGCACCCGGTTGCACGTGACGGTGGCGCTGGCGCCACGCGACCCGGCGGCGCTGGCGGCATTCGCGAGCGCGGTGTCGACGCCGGGGTCGGACCTCTACCGCGACTACATCACGCCGGCGCAGTTTGCGCGGCGGTTCGGCCCGACGACGGCGCAGGTCGCGGCGGTGCAGTCCTCTCTGCGCTCGCACGGCCTCGACCCCGGGACGGTCAGCGCGAACGGGCTCGCGATTCCGATCACGGCGACTGCCGGCGCGGTCGCGCATGCGTTCTCGATCTCCTTCTCGCGGCTAGCCGCCTCAGGTCGCAGGATCGCGTTCGCGAGTAGTGCGTCGCCGCTGTTCGACGCGAGCGTCGCCGGGCTGGTCCAGGGTGTGGTCGGGCTCGACGCATCGTCGGTCCCGCAGCCGCTCGCGCTGCGCCCGCGTGCCGGACGCGTCGCCCACCTGACGGTGCCGCACGTCGCGACGGGCGGACCGCAGCCTTGCACTGCCGCGATCGTCGCTGCTCCCGGTCAGGGCGCTTACACGGCTGACCAGATCGCCTCGGCTTATCGCTTCTCGAGCCTGTACGAGGGAGGGAACGAGGGAGCGGGCCAGACGATCGCGATCTACGAGCTCGAGCCCGATGCGGCGACCGACATCGCGGCGTATCAGTCGTGCTACGGCACGCACGCGTCGGTGTCGGATGTCGAGGTCGACGGCGGCGCCGGCACCGGCCCAGGAAGTGGCGAGGCGGCGCTCGACATCGAGGACGCGATCGGGATGGCTCCGAAGGCGAACATACTTGTGTATCAGGGGCCCAACTCGAACTCGGGGACGCCGGGCGCGGGGCCGTACGACACGTATAACGCGATCATGAGCCAGGACCGGGCGAAGGTGATCACGACGTCCTGGGGCCAGTGCGAGTCGACCGAGGGGGGGGCCGATGCGGTGGCGGAGGGCACGCTGTTTCAGGAGGCCGCCGCGCAGGGCCAGACGATTCTCTCGGCTTCCGGCGACGACGGCTCGGAGGACTGCTACGCCGCCGGACAGAACCTCGACGTGGGGGCCGCCGTCGACGACCCCGCGAGCCAGCCTTACGTGACAGGAGTCGGCGGCACCTCGATCGGCTCGCTCGGGCCGCCGCCGAGCGAGACGGTGTGGAACAACGGCGCCGGTCTCGGTGGGTTGCTCGGGTCGAGCGCGGGCGCGGGCGGCGGCGGGGTCTCGGCGCTGTGGAGGATGCCGGCCTACCAGGCCGACGCAGCGTCCTCGTTGCACGTGATCAACTCGCTCTCCTCTGGGAGCCCATGCGGGGCATCGGGCGCCTACTGTCGCGAGGTTCCCGATGTCTCCGCGGATGCGGATCCCTACAGCGGGTATCTGATCTATTACGAAGGCAGCTGGATCGGGATCGGCGGCACGAGCGCCGCATCGCCGGTCTGGGCTGCGCTGGTTGCGCTCGCGGATGCATCGCCCGCCTGCGGCGGCACGTCGGTCGGGTTCGCGAATCCGGCCCTGTACCGCGCCGCGGGCTCTGCGTACTCCACATATTTCAACGACGTCACCTCCGGCAGCAACGATTTCACCGGCACCAACGGCGACCATTTCGCTGCCGGCCCCGGGTACGACATGGCCACCGGGCTCGGTACTCCGATCGCCTCGACGCTCGCGGTCGCGCTGTGCGAGACCGTGACCGTCGAGAACCCTGGCTCGCAGACCTCGACGCTGGGCCAGAAGGTGAGCCTCCGGACCAACGCGACCGACGCCGCCAACGCGACCGTGACCTACCTCGCCTTCGGGCTGCCGGCGGGTCTGTCGATCGACCGCTCGACCGGTCTGATCACGGGAACGCCGACGCGGGCCGGCAGCTCGAAAGTCGAGCTCGAGGCGACCGATTCGGGCGGGCGGACAGGGACTGCGTCATTCAAGTGGACGATCAGGTTCCCGACCGTGCTGTCGACCACGCCGCCATTGGCAAGATGCTCGCAGCTGCTCTCGCGCCGGCTGACGGATCAGACCGGCCGGCTGCGACTGATCGGCAGTCTGCGCCGTGGCTCGGTCGCGGTCGCCGACGCACGTGGGACGCTGGTGTCGGTCAAGCTGGCAGGTACCACGGTGACGGTCAGCGCCGGCAAGAAGGTGATCGGCACGGTCCTGGACGCCACCGGCGGGCTGCGCGCGCTCACGCTGTCCACCGGCCAGGTCGCGCTCTCCTCCGGCGACCGGCACTTCCGAATCGTCGTCGGCTACGACGGGCCGAGAGGCACCGTGGTTTCCAGGGGCCTTGTGTGCTCCTACGTCGCCCCACGCAGCCAGACGATCCTCACGCAGTCGGGCTATCGGGCTCGCGGGAGCCTTTACCTGGTGACGTCGAACGGTGCGTCAGTCGCGGGCGCCGTGGTGTCGATCACCGACGGGCGCAACACGCACAGGGTGCGCACCGGGCGTTCGGGGGTGGCTTCCTTCACGCTCGCGACGGGGCCGAACCGGTCCGTGCGCGCCATCTACGCCGGCGCCTCGAACTTCGCTCCGGCGAGCATCAGCTTCCGGGTCCGCAATCACGGGTAAGACCGCGCTCGTGGCAGCGTCGACATCAGCCGTCCCGCTAACGTAGTCGGGTCATGCCCCGAATCCTCGATGTAGAGCAAGCGCTCAACCTGCTCGAGCTCGAGCCCCCTTTCGATCAGCGCACCGTACAGCTGGCGCGACGGCGCATGGCCAAGCGCTGGCATCCCGATATTGCGCCCCCTGGGCGCCAGCACGAGCACCAGCGCCACCTGCAGGCGATCAACGAAGCCGCCGACCAGCTCGAGCGGCTCGCCGAAGGCTCGCGCGGTGGTCGCGTCAGCCGCAACGCGGTCAAGGTGTCGGCCGCGGCGACGCGCCGGGCTCGCGCGGAGGAGGGTCGGCGCGCCTACGAGGAAGAGCAGCGCAGCCGTGCGGCGGCCGAGGACCGCTCGCGGAACGATCCCTTCGGCTCGCGAGTTCCCGACCACTCGGTCGTGCACAGCTATGCGCGCTGCCTGTCCTACCCCGAATGGGGCGTCGGAACCGTCACCGGCATCTACTTCTCGGGTGACGACGAGGACGTCCAGCAGTGGGCTCGGGTCACGTTCAGCCTCGGCGTGCGGACGATCCCCGCCGGATCGCTGCAGTTCGTCGACTTCTCGAGGCCCGACCAGGCGGCCGATCGGGTGCAGCGATTCATGACCGCGGCGCAGCACGCGCTCGCGGAGGGCAACGCTGAGCTGGCGGCGCAGCGGCTCGTCTACGCGCGCGATGCCGACCCCTCGAACCCGATGGTGTTGCGCCTGCTCACCGTGTCCTTCTGGCAGGCAGGCAACCTTCCCGCCGCGGCGCGGGCCGTCCGCGACTGGGCGCGGATCGACATCGACCGTCCCACGCCGGAGCGGTTCGCCTCGCGGATCTACGCGGACATGGGCGCGATCGACCTCGCGGCCGAGGCGGCGGCGCGCGCGGCGGAGCGGGCGCCGGCGGACGCATCTGCCTGGGAGCGCCTCGGGCGCCTGCGTCTGCGCCTGATGGATCGTGCCGGCGCGCTGGCGGCGCTCGAGCGGGCCCGTCTGATCGCGCCGTCGGTCGACGGTCTGCTTGACCTCGCGCTTGCCTACCATCTCGCCGGTGACCTTGGCGCCGAGGTGTCTGCCTGCGAGGCGGCGACGCGGCTGGCCCCGGATTCGCCCGCGGCGTGGTCGCGCTACGCGCACGCGCTCGCTCGCACGGATCGCTCGACCGAGTGCATCGCGGCGTGTGAGCGGGCGCTTGGGATCGGGGGCGATCCGGAGGTCGCCGAGCTGCTCGAACGCGTGCGCGCCGCGATCCCCCGCGAGCTGGGGGAGCGGAGCGCGGCTTAGTCGGGATCCGGGCCGTCGACCACGGCGGTGACCGCGTCGGTCGGTCGGGTCGGCATCTGAGCTGCCGCGTAGGCGTCGATCTCGTCGAGCGTCTCGTGCTCGAGTAGCGCGCGGGCGAGCGTCTCGAGCTGATCGCGGTGCGCGGACAGGGCGGCCGTGACCTCAGCGTGCGCGGCGTCGATCAAGCGGCGCATCTCCTCATCGACGATGCGCTGGGTGGCTTCCGATGTCTCGCTCGTCTGGAACGGCCCGCGTCCCTCGGCGGGCAGGACCGTGATGAAGCCGATCGCTTCGCTCATTCCCCAGCGGCCGATCATCTGGCGCGCGATCGCGGTGACGTGCTCGATATCCGACTCGGCGCCGGTCGTCACGGTCCCGTAGACGATCTCCTCGGCGACGCGGCCACCTATGGCCACTTCGATCTTGCCGAGCAGGTCCTCGCGCGTGTAGGAAACCTGGTCGTCGTCGGGCGCCGACAGGGTGACTCCGAGCGCGGAGCCGCGCGGGATGATCGAGACCTTGCGCACGGGGTCGGCGCCCGGAGTGAGCATTCCGACCAGCGCGTGGCCCGCTTCGTGGTAGGCGGTCCGCTCGCGGTCGGTCGCCGAGAGCACGATCCCGCGCGGAGCGCCGAGGAGGATCTTCTCGAGCGAGTCGGTGAAGTCGCTCGTCTGCACGCAGTGATGGTCGCGGCGAGCGGCGAGCAGCGCCGCCTCGTTGGCCAGATTCGCGAGGTCGGCACCGACCATTCCCGGCGTCGTCGCGGCCAGTGCAGCGAGGTCGACCCCGTCGGCCAGCGGGATCGAACGCGTGTGCACCTCGAGGATCTGCCGTCTCCCGATCCGGTCCGGCGGCTGGACCGCTACGCGACGGTCGAAGCGGCCCGGACGTAGCAGCGCGGAATCGAGGATCTCGGGCCGGTTGGTCGCCGCGAGCACGACGACCGCCTCGACCGACTCGAACCCATCCATCTCCGTCAGGATCTGGTTGAGCGTCTGCTCGCGCTCGTCGTTGGCGCCGGCGACCGAGACCGAGCCCTGCCGCGAGCGACCGATCGCGTCGAGCTCGTCGATGAAGATGATCGACGGCGCCGCCTCCTTCGCCTTCACGAACAGGTCGCGGACACGCGACGCGCCGACGCCGACGATCGCCTCGATGAATTCCGAGGCGGAGATCGAGAAGAACGCAGCGTGGGCCTCGCCCGCGACTGCGCGGGCGAGCAGTGTCTTGCCCGTCCCGGGCGCGCCGGAGAGCAGCACCCCATGGGGCATCCGGCCCCCGAGGCGGCCGTAGCGCTGGGGGTTGCGTAAGAAGTCCACGATCTCCGTCAGCTCAGACTTCGCCTCGTCGATTCCCGCGACATCGGCGAACGTGACCGTGATCGTCGCGGGGTCGATCCTCCGTGCCTTCGAACGACCGAAACTGCTGAGTGCGCCCATGCCGCCGCCGCCCTTGGCCGCACGACGCATGAACAGGATCAAGATCACGACGATCAGCAGCGTCGGCCCGAAGCCCAACAGCAGCGACGACAGCAGCGATGTGGTCTGCACCGTCGACTGCGCGTTGATCTGCACCCCGTGAGCCACCAGCAGCGCCGCCAGCTGGTCGTTGTTCCAGAACGCCGGAACCTGGGTCGCGAACAGGGTCGTCGGCGTGGCTTTCTCATCGGTCGCCGGGTAGCGCACCTTGGCCTTGAACGTGCCCTGGATCGTGTCGCCCTTGGAGGCGATCGATGCGACATGCCCAGCGCTTACCTCGGACACGAAGTACGGGCTGAACGGGACGTTCACCCGAGGCTGGCCGCTGGGCGAGACCAGGAGCAGTACTCCCCAGTTCAAGATCAGCAACACAAGCGCGAACACCATGAACCCGCGCGTTCGGTGGGGGGCTCGCGCCGGCGGCGCCTCAGGCATGCCTCGCCCATCCGGGGCTGGAGCCACGCGCCAGCCGCGCGGGTCGCGCGGTATCGGCTTCCTCGAGTCCGCCTGGTGAGAGGCCATTTCAGGTCTCAGCTGACCGCGACGACGGCGGCGTCCGTTGCGGCAGGTGGCCGCCGGGTAATCGTCGACGCGCTGGTCCGCGGCAGGAAGACGACCGCGAGCGCGACGCCGGCGAGCGCGACGCCGGCCGATATGACCAGCGCGAGGTCCATTCCGCTGACGAACGCGGTGTGAGCGGAATCGAGCAGTTCCCGCGCGTGGAGCTGGTGCGCGACTGCGATCGCCCCGAAGATGCTTTCCCGGGCAGCCGACGCGGCCGCGGCCGGCAGCCCGGACAGGTCCAGGTGCGCGAGGTAGGCCGAGCTGAGCACGCTGCCGAGCACCGCGGTGCCGAGCGGGCCGCCGAGCTTGTTGACCGCCTGCAGCGCGGCAGCCCCGACGCCGCTTTGCTCTTCGGAGAGCTCAGACAGCGCGGCCGAGAGCGAGGTCGCCAGCGCGAGACCCATGCCGCCCCCGACCAGCGTCATCCACGCCGCGACGAAGAGACCGCCGGAGCCCACGCTCGTGGTGGCCCCGACCAGCAGTCCTGCGGCGAGCATCGCGAACCCGAGCGCGACGACGACCTTCGCGCCCAGCAGACGAGCGATCCGGTCGGCGGGCACCGCTCCGAGCACGAGCCCGCCGATCAGCGGCAGAAGCCTCAAGCCCGATCCCATCGCGCTCTTGCCGAGCACTCCTTGAAAGTACTGCGGCATCGTGAACAGGACCCCGATCATCGCGAAGATCCCGACCGCGGCAAGGATCACGCCCCAGGTGTAAGACGGCGAGCGAAACAGCGCCAGATCGAGTACGGGCTGACCGCCCGGCGTGCGGCCCAGTCGGCGCTCCCAGACGAAGAACCCGGCCAACATCGCCACACCGCAGACCATCTCCAGTAGGGCCCCGGCGTCGCCCCACCCATGCTGCCCGGCTTCGATCAGACCGTAGATCAGTGCGACCAGGCCGAGGACCGACAAGGCGACCCCGACCAGGTCCAATCCGGGGCGCTCCCCGGCCCGGGACTCGGGCACGAGCGCGAAGGTGGCGATCAGCCCGAGCAGCGCGACGGGCACGTTGATCAGGAACACCCACCCCCACCAGAAGTGGGTCAGGAGCCAGCCGCCGAGGATCGGACCGATCGGCAACGCCACGAAGGTGGCCGCCCCCCAGATCCCGACCGCTCGCGGGCGCTCCTGCTCGCTGAACAGGACCGCCAACGCCGACAGTGACATCACGATGATCCCCGCCCCGGCAAGCC
>Ga0302324_100012287_pt1 | contig 17470 bp, 15 predicted proteins | sample Palsa_T0_1_FD_201949 | JGI IMG/M metagenome (GOLD analysis project Ga0302324, IMG submission 201949) | Peat permafrost microbial communities from Stordalen Mire near Abisko, Sweden - Palsa_T0_1 | ecosystem: Environmental > Terrestrial > Soil > Palsa > Peat permafrost | place: Sweden: Abisko...
AACGAAGAGAAACGGAGGCGAGTCAAAGAGATCCTCGGAATCCGCTGAAGCCTGTCAATTCCGCCTAATACCGCTCAATTCCGGTTAATACCGCCCAATACCGCCTTCAAAAAATAAAAAAATGAGCCAAAAACATCCTCAAGGCCAAGGCCGAAGCAAGAATCCGTCCGCCACGCGGCTGACTCCCTTCCTTCTGGGTTTTTTACCTTCAAATTTGCCGCTATTGGTCAATCTTCCGCTTGATGGCTTCGTCCATCTTGATCAGCGGCGGCCATTCGCGCTTGAATCCTTCGCCCGGGAGCTTCCGGGTGGCGTCGATGCCGAGTTTGGTTCCCACGGCCAATTCGGTGGTGGCGTGGTCAAGCACATCGGCCGGGCCGCGGGTGAAAATCGTGTCTCGTTGCGGGTCAGTCGTGGCGCACAGGCGGAACAAAACCTCGCTGGTGTTGTGGACATCCACGTCGTCATCAACCACCACGATGTACTTGGTGAACATCATCTGCCCCATGCCCCAAAGGCCGTGCATGATTTTGTAAGCCTGCATCGGATAGCTCTTCTTGATGCTGACAAAGACCAGATTGTGGAACACGCCCTCGGCGGGCAGCGCCAGATCGATCAACTCCGGAAAATTCATCTTCAATACCGGCAGAAACAGCCGCACGCTGGCCGTGCCCATATAAAAATCCTCCATGGGCGGCATCCCGACGATGGTGGCCGGATAGATCGCCTCTCGCCGGTGAGTGATGGCGGTCACGTGAAAGGCGGGATAAAGATCGGGCAGGGAATAATATCCAGTGTGGTCGCCAAAGGGGCCTTCGGTGCGCAGCGGTTCGATGGGATCAACGTAACCTTCAATGACAAAATCGGCATCGGCGGGGACCTCCAAATCATTACTCACGCATTTGACCAGTTCCACGGATTTCTTGCGCAGATAGCCGGCCAGCAGGAATTCATCCAGACCGTCGGGCAGCGGCGCGGTAGCGCAAAACGCCAGGACCGGGTCGCCGCCGAGAAAGATGCTCACGGGCATGCGTTGGCCCGTTTCGTAGTAACGGCGCCCGTGACGCGCGGCGACTTTGTGCAATTGCCAGTGCAGGCCGGTCGTCTGGCCGTCGAAAATTTGGATGCGGTACATGCCGACGTTGCGTTCGCCGCTGTCAGGGTCTTTAGTCACAACGCAGGGCAGTGTGATAAAGCGTCCGGCGTCCAGCGGCCAGCATTTGAGAATCGGCATGGACAGCAGCGTCGGGCATGGCCCCGTTGCGCCGGACGCCAACTCATTTTGCGCATGAACGACTTCCTGGCACGGACCTTTGGAGATCATCTTGGGTTTCGCATGCCGCAAATCGAGCGCTGTGCCCAGGAGTTTGATCGCTTCGGACAAACTTGTCGGCGGTTTGGCTTTGAGCAGCGACGCCAATTCCGCCGCCACCTCGTCCACGGACTGCGCGCCCAAGCTCAAGGCCATGCGGCGATGGGAACCGAACGCGTTGATAACCAGCGGAAAGGGCGACACCTGGCCGTTGACCGTGGGCTGCTCGAACAACAGGGCTTTGCCGCCGCCGGGGGACTTCATTTCGCGATCGGCCCATTCCGTGATCTCCAATTCGGTGGCGACGGGCTGGGCGACGCGTTTGAGTTCACCCGCCTTTTCCAACGCCCGCACAAATTGGCCGAAGGAATCGTAGGCCATACATCACTTGCTCCCGGGTTTCTCGACCGGGATTTTGGCCAGATCCGGCGGCAAGTTGTCCGCCGCGAACGCCTCCACTCGGAGCGAAAGCAAGCTGAACGTGGGAACGCCCAAATCCACGGCGCCGTTGGAACGGTCCACGATCATTGCCACACCCGGCACTTGGCCGCGATGGGCGCGGACAATATCCATGGTTTCCTGCACGCGTCCGCCTTTGGTCACCACGTCTTCGACCACCAGCACTTTTTCATCGGGTGCGATTCTGAATCCGCGCCGCAAGACCAATTTGCCTTCTTCCTTTTCAGCGAAGATGAAGCGAAGACCCAATTGGCGGGCGACTTCCTGGCCGATGACCAGGCCGCCCAAGGCGGGAGCGATGACCGTGGCCGCTCCCAGGCCGCGCACTTTGGCCGCCAGCGCGCCGCCCAGTCGTTCGACGACCGGCATTTGTTGCAAGGCCAGCGCGCATTGGAAATACTGGCGGCTGTGCAAGCCGCTGCGAAGAATGAAATGCCCTTCCAACAGCGCGCCTGTTTGGCGGAAAATTTGCAGCGTCTCTTCGCTCGTCATCCACGCACTTTACGGGGTTGCGGCGCGGGGTTGAAAGTTCAAAGTGGCCGGACCGGAAGCGAAAAGAAGAAAGTGGCCCCGGCGTTTACCTTGCCTTCCGCCCAAACCTTGCCGCCATGCCGATGCACCAACCGTTGCACCGTCGCCAATCCGATGCCTCGGCCCGCGAAATCCTTGTCGTCATGCAGCCGCTGAAACACCCCGAAGAGCCGGCCCGCATATTTGGGATCAAAACCGGCTCCATTGTCGCGCACCGCATAAACGGTGCTCCCATTCTCGCATCGCCCGCTCATCTCAATGGACGGACGCGTCTGGCGCCCGGTGAATTTGACCGCGTTGCGCAGCAGTTGCTCCAGGATGGCGTCCAACAAATCCGGGTCTCCCCAGGCTGCGGGCAAGGCGTCAATGCGAAATTTAGCCGTTGTCCCCTCCGCCTTCAGATCGCCGGCCTTTTGTGCGGCCAGCCGCCGCATATCGATTGCGGCCGGATGGAAGGGCTTGCGGCACAAACGAGCAAATCCGTGCAGGTCGTCGATAAGCGCCGAAGCCTTGCGCGCGCCGGAGGCCAGGGTTTCGATGCACCGTGTGCCATCGGCGTCAAACTTGCCGCCGTAATCTTCCAGCAGGATCTGGGCGAACCCTTCCAACGCGCGCAAAGGCGCCCGCAAGTCGTGGGAAACGGTTTGGGTGAATTGCTCGAATTCCTTGGAAATCGCTTCCAATTGGGCCGAGCGGTCAGTCAGAGCGCCCGCCAAACGGTCGCGCTCGGCGCGCAGAGCGTCGATTGATTCCTCAGTCATAGCTTTGAATTGAGCCATTAGTATTATGCCCGGAGCACACGCAAAGTCAAAGCCGCGCCAGAGCCTCCGGCTCTTGACAAGCCGGATGCGCCAGAGCATTAGTTTCTTATGGTCATTGAGTCGATTCGAGAGTTTAACCGGGCAGTGCCATTCAAGCCGTACGAAATCCAGATGGCCAGCCGGGAACACTACGAGGTGCAACACCCGGATTTTATTTTTATCTCGCCAAAGGCCTCTTTTGTCATTGTGTTCGATGACAATGAACACCCCTATCACTTGAGCACGTTGCTGATAGAAGGTGTCTCGCCGCAAAAGAGCCGCCGCCGACGCAAAACTGGAAAACATTGATCAAGATGCAGTGTTTCAGAACGGATTCACAACCGCTGCATCTGGTCCAATTGCGATTTGATGAGGTTGCGTAGGATTTGGGCTTCAGCGGGAGAAATGCCGCTCTTGCGCAGATCAACCGAAAAGGCGGTGAGCCAGGTTTCGTCGGCGGGGCGATAATGAAGATCGCCGGTGACGCGTTTTTCCAGGTCATCCATGTGGCCCGCGCCATAAAACACGGCGATGGAGCCGGAAATGGGAATTTTTTTGAGTTCCGCCCTGAGATCGGTCAGGAGATTCTGGTTGCGGGCTTCGATGAGGACCTTGACCAAATGCTTCCAATCCGGGGGCAAGCCTTGGACATCGGACAAATCGCCCTTGAGCCGTCCGACGGCTTCGATCAACGTCAGCTTCGCCACAGCCTGCAGCTCGGGACTGGCGGCCATAAGCTGCATCCCTATTTTGAAGAGAGAGCCGAGAAACGAACTGCCGTCCATGATTTGCAGGAGAGTATCGAATGAGCCGTTGGTGCCGCCTTCTTGACCGGGCGCGACGCGTGGCCGGCCGCCGGCCATGATGCGCTGGATTTGCAGAATCGAAAGGTCGCTGTTCAGGAAATTCGCGCGGTCATAGTCAATCGCTTCCAATTGAAAGACCAAACCCAGGGAACGGGCAAGCGTGGATTGCATCGAGTAACCGGCATTTGCGCCCGAAGGCGGCGCCGCAGTTATGGGTGCAGGGGTGGAAGCGGCGCTGGCATCGTGAACATGATGCGGATGGGCCTCAGGATTGATTCCTTCGTAAAGGACGACCGTTTGAGTGTCGAGAAAAAGTTGCAGCGCGTGGAAATAACCCGGTTCGCCTACATGCATGACGGCGGCGAGCCAGATGGCCGGACCGCGATTCCGCGCGGGACTGAACTTGCGGAGGGCGATTTGCAATTGGACAGTATTGGTATCCGGATTCACGATGCGGGTGTAGGCCCGTGGAGTTGGAGTCTCGGCGGCCTGAGAACGCGTGAAACATCCCGCCAGCGCAAGAGTCAGAGTCAGAGCGCCAAGAAAGATCAAAGCCAATTTCCGCATCGAACGATACTAACGGGAGGAGGCGGCGGCCATCAAGCCAATCGAAGAAACATCACTGGTATTTTCAATCGGACAAGTCGGCTCACCGGTCGAAGCTCGCTCTTGGGAGCGAACGAGTCAAACCCCGACCCACCTTGGCCAGCCAACTTTTGCCTTTTTCATCGATCACGCTGCGCCAATCTGTGACATGGGTGGCTTGTTCGCCGTCTTGTGCTCCATAGCCTTGGCGAAAAACGAAGTTTTAACGAATGGTGATGCTCGCGGAGCGAACGCGGAAGTCAGTTGCCAGATTTGGACTGCGTATCCGATTCAGATACGAGAAGAATTTGGGTTTTCCCTCTGAGAATCAAGAACAAATTGGCTTAACCCACCACTATCTTGGACTACTCTTTCAGTATGCTCGTCTGTCGGCGGACAAGGCATGCGTTGAACGCAAAAAAGGGAGGGCGATATCCAAAAAGGCGGCGTGAGTTTTCTCCGTACCGAAGATATTTGGATGGGTCGAATCGGCAAAATCCTCATTGCTCAGAAGTCCGGACCAATCCGACACAGGAATTTGGTCCTCAGCACAGAGCGCGGTAACTTGTCGTCGATACTCCGAATCGTAAGGAAGGCCTTTCTCCCAACTGCCGCACGGCATTAGAACCACCCTGACTTGAACATGCCGCGCGCGAAGGTAATCGATTGTCTGGCGGAACACCGGGATGGTTTCGTCGATTTCTTTCTTCCAATCCGGTCCCATTTGCTGGCGGCGCCAATCCGCATAAAGAGCTGGATCCTGGCGGCGCGGCGGCTCAGTCCCGTGATGCCGCCAACGTGTGAGTTGGTGAAGAAAGAGGTCTCGGAACCTGGTCATGCAGGCCGCTTGCCGTGTTTCCTCAAAGTCCATGAATTTTGAAATTGCATTCACTGGCAAGGGACGGATACCCTGGTGCGAGTCGCACGCAAACAGTCCGTGGCGTTCCAAGGCGTTGGCGAAGGGAGCAGGAATTGACTCTCTGGGATAGAAGGCGTTGTGGTACGAGGTTCCAAGCACCACCAGAGTTTTATCCCCACCCGCCTTGAGTATCGCCGTCTGCTCAATCAAATACCGCAGCCAAACCAGCTCACTTTTCTGGTTGCAGGCGGGCATGCCGCAATTATGAATCAGGGCTTGGAGATCAGGTGGAAGCTCCCAGAGCTTTGTTGAGAATTGCACCAAGGATGAGCCGAAGAAGTAAACGCCGCCTTTCGAAAAGTCTGTTTGAGGGATCCCCTCATATATCCAGGCTTCTTCCGGCGTTTGCAACCAGCCCAGGTGGACAAGGGTATTTCGGGTTTGGCGGCAGGATTCCTCATTCTTGCGATCAATCCATTCAGCCAGAGATCGGTTGCGAGTCAACAGATCGAGACTTCCAGGAATGGGCGTCATCGCCGCGAGCACCAGCAGCGCGGTCAGCATTTGCGCGCGGGCGATGGTCCTGGCTGGAGCGGACAAGGTCATTCAAAACGCTTTGTAGAGAACCTCGCGCACCCCTCCTTTGCGCAGAAGCAAAAGAGCCGCCAAGGCCGCGGCCGCGCAAGTCACCGAGGCCAAAAAAACCAGGCGCCAGCGCGGCGGCAACCGGTTCCAACGATCTTGCAGGAAGCGCGTGTTCATATTTTGGTCACGAATGTTAAAGCATTCTTAACGATCTGATAGGTCTTTTCGAGATCCGAAGCAAAAAAGAAAATGGTGAGGCATACAAAATTCAGCGTGGTCACGATGGCGGCCACTCGAATTGCGGGATTTTGCAAGTAGGAACGAAACCATGGCCGTCCGTGCTTTTTGATCAGATGGTTCTCCCACAACTTTGTCACTGCCAAACCAAGTCCGTTTAAGAAGCCATAAACCACGCAATTCCAAGTGGAACCGTGCCAGACTCCTGCGAGAAAAAATGCGACAAAGTAACAGAGGAACGCGCAGGATGCCGCTCTGGCCGGCCAGCGCGAAGCGATGGCCTTGTACATGGGCGTGAAAACATAGTCGCGAATCCAAAGGCCGAGAGTGCGATGCCAGCGCGTCCAGAACTCAATCATATTGCGGGAAAGGTACGGCCGAATAAAGTTTTCGGGCATCCTCAAACCCACGAGAGCGGCGCCCGCAATGACCATGTCGCAGTAGCCGGAGAAGTTGAAATAAATATAGAGCGGATAGGAGTAGAACAATTCCAATAGTTGCAGAATCCGCTTCCCGTGTGATTCACGCTGCGTCGTAGCCGCGTCGCCCAAGACAAGTGAGCACGACTCGAACAGGGACAAACACAACCCCGCCACGAGGGTGATTTTGAGAACACCCAGGAAGATCCTCAAGTAAGCGTGCAGAATTGATTCGGCATCGGTGAGAATCGGCCCCAAATCCACCCAGCTCCGGCAAAACTCCTGGTACCGCTGAATCGGTCCAGCCACGAATCCGAACAGATTGATCTGGTAATTGACGTAATTCCACAATGTCAGCTCTTGCACCTGTCCCTGAAAGGCGTCCACCACCACTTGGATTTGCCGAAACAACATGTAACTCAGCCCGACGGTTGCCACGGCCCGGCGAAACAGCGCCTCCGGCAGAAGAACTTTGATGAAAACATATCTTTTGAGAACGAGGAAGGCCGCGATCAGCAAGACCAGATATCCAACCAGGATTATCCGGCGTGGATGCGCCATGACAATCCTAGCCACCCCATAACCGCTCAACACGAAAACGGCCAAAGTGACCCACGCGGCCCAATCCGGCATCTGCGTGGTCAGAAACACCACATTGCAAAAAGCCAGAACGATCTGGCGCTGAAAACGGTTCGGGAGCGAAAAGAAAAATGCCGAGAGAACCAAAAGACTAGCGACCCATTCGATGCTACAGATGCTCATGCGAGAGGCCTGTTCCCCTCGGCTAAAGGCGATCCTGTTGAACGCCGCCAAAAGAAACATTTGGAATCAACCTGGAACAAAGGATCGTCGATGCCCTGTTCAGCGCGAAACTCGTCCACGGCCTTCCGGCAATAGGTCCACGATTTCTCACCATAGTCGTCAATGATGACATATCCTCCCGGCGACAGGCGATGGTACAGATTGCGCAACGCGTCCCGAGTGGACTCATAAAAATCCCCATCCAGCCGCATCACTGCCAGATATGTAATGGGAACGTTCGGCAGAGTGTCCTTAAACCACCCCTTAAGGAAGCGAACGTGATCATCCAGCAATCCATACGCTGCGAAATTCTTTTTTACATCATCAATTCCCACCGCAAAATGGTTCAAGAGCTTCGTCATGACTGGACTAGAATGAGCCTTGGCCTCGAGGGGGAACGCCTCCCTATCCGGCTTGGGCAGGCCCTCAAAGCTATCCGCCACCCACACGTCCCGATCCGCAATATTATAAGCCTTCAAAATGCCCCGCATAAAAACAGTCGCCCCGCCGCGCCAGACGCCGGTTTCAATCAAATCGCCACGGACGCCATTGTTGATGACACTTTCGACACAGAACTGCAGGTTGTCCATCCGCGATAGAGGGAGCATGGTGATGGCGGAGCCGCGAATATAGTGTCGGACGAAATCGGGCATGAAGCGCTCCAATAGCGCGTCACTGTCCGGTTCCTGGTGAAAAAGCGTTCCGGTCAGGGACTTTTTCAAAAGGTCCAAGTATAAAGCGGTGGACGTCATAAATGGCGCATGAGGACAAGTTACATGGATGTTTTGGATTTGATAAGGGCGAGCAGGCTGCCAGTGTTCTGGCCTTCTTCTTTAAGGCTTGAAATTTCTGCCGTCGCGAATCTTATGCCAAAATGTTTTTCCAGCGCTATGACAAGGTTTAAGTGCCCGAGGGAATCCCAGCCGGGCACATCGTCAGCGGTCATGTTGTCCACTAATACCAGTTGGTCGTCATCAAAAACTGCGCGGAAGACCTTTTGTACTTCATCTCTTAATTCATCCATAGTCAGACTGTCTCCTCAATAAACGTGGTGAGTGGTTGCCTTTGGGACGCCATCGGCAACTCCCAGTAAGTGTGCCCGGCGTTGTCCCCGCCCGCCTGGTTAAATCCGAGACCTGCGTAATGGTCCCGAACAAGAGCATTTTTGGCAGTTGGAATATATTCGCCGCGCACGACCTTCAACCCGCATTTGCTTGCCCGGGAGCAAAGGTGGTTCAAAACAAATTGTTCGACACCACGTTTGAGCACGCGACAGCTCATGAGCCATGTGTCAATTTCGAAGGCCTCGCCGCTCATGTGGGCCAGGACCACGCTGATCAGGCCATTGTCGCCGAACCTATCGGACAGAGAAACGGTCAGGGTGATCCAGGCGCGGTCTTCCAATAGACGTGTTACTTCGGCCACGGAGTGCCGGCGGGCGGTCAGATTAAACTGATTGGAACGATGGATCAACTGCACGCTGCGTTCGAGAGTGGTCGCATTAATCGGGCCGATCCGGGCTTTCATCTCCAGAGAGCGCAGGAACGTTTCGATGTCGACCGCGGTGGATTGAACATGCTGGCGCCCCTGATCGGCCTGGTAAAAGGCGGTCCGCTGGTAGTCCTCCGCGCCGACGGAAAGCACTTGAAAATACCGGTGTTGTTCGATGGTCCGGATATATCCAATCACGTCCTCGGGCAATTCCGGCACAGCCACCTCCGGCGCCAACTGGCGCACGATGGCCCGCTCCGCCGGATTGTCATCAATAAAGACAAGGGAGTCGAGGCCGATGTTGAGTTGTTGTGCGATGGCGCGCAAATTGGAGGCCTTGTCATTCCAATTGGCCATGAAGCAGGAAAAGTCATCCTGGCGCAGGGCCATTTCGGGGTGATTCTTAAAGGCGTCCCAAGCGGTTTCGCGCTGATTCTTGGAACAGACAGCCAGCAACACACCACGCCGACGCAAACTTTGGGCGTATCTTTGAAACTCCAGAAAGCTTTCCCCAGCAGGATCTCCCTGGCCCAAACGGATGCCGCCCAGGCCGTCATCGCCGAGCACTCCACCCCAAAGCGTATTGTCCAAATCCAATACCAGGCATTTTTTGGCCAGTCCCAACTGCGCGGCGATAATTGATGCCACGCTATGCGCGTAATCCACCAAACACTCTGGATCACAGGGTAATTTGGCATTGTGGTAGAACCGCGGGTCGTCCCATCGCCAACGTCCCGCGAGGGATGCCAGATGATCAACATCATGGATTATCACGAACGAAGGGGCCGAGCGAGCGAAGGTTTGATTGACCAGAGCAATATAGCTGGTCGGACTTCCCGCCTGGCGAGTTTCGTGGTTGGCAAAGGGGCGCCACGGCGGAAGTGTGAAATTATTCTGAATGATCTGACAACCCAAACTCTCATGGGCCTTCTGCCATAGTGCCGCCCAGTCACCGTATTCGGCCTCAACCACCCGGGAGACTTCGGCCGCATCGCTGGCAAAGTTGGGATGATGCGCCAAATCCCGCCAAGTGGTCGCCAAAAATAAAACCTGTGGCGCAAAACGGCGCATTTCTGACTGCACGTCAAAAATCTCCTGTCGGAAGACCCCATATTCACCTTCGAAAATATTTGCCTCCACTCCGGCGGCGAACAGGAACAAATCGATGAAATCGGTCAGTTGTTTGGTAGTAAAGCTGCCGAGAATGGCCAACTTGACCGACTGGCGGGCCCCCGTGGCCTTGCTGCGCAACTGTTTCCTGCACCTTTGGAGGGTTTGCAGGCGTGTATAATCCAGCGTCGGGAGCGCCGCCTGGCCAAGGGCCGCCGCCGCGTCAGCATACAAACCTTGGGCAATCGCCAGTCGGAGTACATCGACAAACTCCTTGAAAGCGTCGTCTGCCTTTGCGGGCGGGGCCGAAAGCAAGCACTCCGCCATGCTGCGGAGGTTGATCTTGGGGTCGGTGTGTTTCTCCATGTTGTGCTTGTTTCTTTCTTTGTCATTATTCTCACTGGCATTTTCACTGAAAGCGGCAACCCACATTGCCCAACTCGTTATCCCACAAGCTACTGGAAATGAAGCCAGTTGCCGGATTTGGGCGTTTTTCACCGCTGTTGCAGCCTAAATATGCCGGGTTTTACTGGGCCCTCAAGAAAAAACGGTTTTATCCGATCATCCTATCGCTATTAATCCATCTGATGTCCGTTTTGGTGTCCGCTTGCCAATTCCAGATTTTTGCGGTTGGAGTTCGACTGGTCACAGGATAATCCCGGAGAAATCCAATTGATTCCAAACCGTTGGTATAGAACGACGGGTTTTGAATCTGCGGTTCGTCACGATCCAGCCAAACATTTCAAATGCGGTTTCCGATGCCGGCTGCCGTCGCGCTAATTCAAAAAGCTCCCAATCCTCGTCACGCGCTCATCAGTACATAGGCGAGGATTTGGGTCTTTCGTCGCCGATGTCTTTCGTCGCCGATTGACAGTTCCTTGCGTTGCCTCTATTCTTGGCCGGTCAGAATGGCGCGTTCGTCTATCAGTTAGGACACGGCCCTCTCAAGGCTGAAAGACGGGTGCGATTCCCGTACGCGCTACCAACCTCTTCTGAGTTCCAAGTTCAAGATTCAAAGTATTGCGGAACGCGCCCGCAGGATGCCGTTGACGCAGGCCACACTTGCGGTATGGTTGTGCGCCAGAATTATCAGCATGAGCAGCGCGATCAAATTGGAGATTTGCACCGCCTCGGTGGAAGACTGCGTCAAGGCGGAACGCGGCGGCGCTGATCGTGTCGAACTCAATTGCGCCTTGATGTTGGGCGGACTCACTCCATCGCTCGGCGCTTTGCGGCAAGCCCGCGCCTCGGTGCGGCTGCCGATCATCGCCATGATTCGTCCGCGACCTGCGGGGTTCTGTTACAGCCGCGCCGATTTCGCCGTCATGCAGCGCGATGCCGAAATGGCGCTTTCCGAAAACGCCGACGGGATTGCCTTCGGCATCCTCACGTCAGCCGGCGCGGTGGATCTCAAGCGTTGCCGGCAAATGGTCAAACTCGCCGCCGGGCGGCAGGCGGTGTTTCATCGCGCGTTTGATGTGGTGCGAGACCCGCGGACGGCTCTGGCGCAATTGATGGACTTAGGTGTGGCGCGCGTGATGACTTCCGGCCAGGAAGCGAGCGCCTACAATGGCGCGGCCAATATCGCCGGGTATATCCGCCAGGCCGCGGGCCGCATCGAAATTCTGCCCGCCGGAGGCATCAATCGTTTCACGGTCGCGGATGTGATCGCGCGAACCGGCTGCGATCAAGTCCACGCCTCGCTCAGCACGGCCAGCCAGGACCGTTCGGCCACCGGGCGGCCGCAAGTCTCCTTTGGCGGGACGGTCAAACAATCGGAAGTCGAATTTACGGTCACGGACGCGGAGGCCGTGCGCCGATTGCGGGATGCCCTGGCGCGGTGACAGATCAACGCACCAGATTGGTGCTTTACTAATGCCGCCGGGTGCATTAGATTTAAGGAAGAAAGTAACTTTTATGCATATAATTATAGCAGGTGTGCTCGGCGGCACAGAGATCATGGTGGTTGTGGTCGTCGCATTAGTCCTTTTTGGCGCCAAGAAGATTCCTGAATTCGCCAAAGGTCTTGGCCAGGCCATGAAGGAGTTCAAGAAGGCCTCCAACGACGTTTCCGATGAGATTCACCGCGATCCGCCATCTCCTCCGCCAGCGGTCAAGTGAGGCCTGTTTTGGCCCTTTACTAATGCCGCCGGGAGCCTTACGTTGAGGCAAGAAAGTAACCTTTATGCATACAATTATAGCAGGGATGCTCGGCGGCACTGAGATGATCGTGGTTGTGGTCGTCGCTTTGATCCTTTTTGGCTCCAAGCGGATTCCCGAATTTGCCAAAGGCCTTGGCCACGCCATGAAGGAGTTCAAGAAGGCTTCCAACGACGTTTCCAACGAAATTCATAATGCCATAAACCAGGAAACATCGGCTCCTCCTCCGCCAGCCAGGCCGGAAATCGCCGCCGAATCTTCCGCTCCCGCCGCCACAGTGCCAAAGTCCTGACCGCTTTTCGCTTATCCTGAATCATGGCGGAAGGCGAGGAAGAGATTCGGCCCGAAGACCAAGAGGTCGAGGGTGGCGCTGTAAAATCGTTTCTCGAGCATCTGGAAGACCTTCGCTGGGTCTTCATCAAATGCAGCGCGGCTCTATTCGTGACGATGACGCTCTGCCTTTTTGGCACAAAACAACTCATGGCCATCATCAAATGGCCGATGGCTCGGGCCGCGCAACGGCATGTCGCCCTGGTGCCGGAAGACACCAATCAGATGGTCACCGTGCAACTCGGCAGCCTCATCCTGCAAACGGTCGTGGCGAAATCCAATCGGCTTGGCTCCATTGAGCTTAGCACAAACCAGTACGTCACCCTGCAATTGGAACCTGTGGCGGCCGGCACAAACACGCTTCTGGCCGTGAGTGTGCTCACCAATAGCGAAGCTCCTGCCACAGCCGGCCCAAAGATTACTTTCCTGGGAGGACCGGGCGATCCATTCATGTTTTCTTTGCACCTGGCTTTTTTTGGCGGGTTGATTCTTGCCTCCCCCTTCATTCTCTACTTCGTCGGCCAATTCGTCATGCCTGCGCTGAAGATCCGCGAAAAGAAGCACTTCCTGCGCGCCTTTTTCTTCGGCACGGTTTTGTTTTTGGGCGGCGTGTCGTTTGCTTATTTTGGAGTGATGCCCGCCGCCCTGAAATTCGCCGTCCTTTATGCAAATTGGATGGGAGTGGACTTGCCGTACTGGCCCGCGATGGAGTACTCGAGCTTCCTCATCAAATTCATGCTGGGCATGGGCGCTGGCTTTGAATTGCCCGTGATCCTGCTGGCCCTGGTCAAGATGGGCATCCTCAATTACCAAAAACTCACCGCCATGCGCCGCTACATGGTCGTGGGCAACCTCATCCTGGGCGCGATACTGACAACTCCCGAAGTCTTCACGCAAATCTGCATGGCCATCGCCCTGCAAGTGCTCTTTGAAGTGGCGGTCTGGGTCGCCTGGTATTGGGAGCGGCAGGAGAAGCGACGCGCCGCCACGTCAGTCTAGTGGCTGGCAAAATGGTTTCGCATCGGATCGCGGTCAGGAGAGGTGGATTTCAAGCGTCTGTCCGGCAGGAATTTCCACTGCTTCCGCCAGCGTGACCAAAACCCGCCGTTCATCGCGCACAAGTTTGGCGGACAAAACATTATTCCCCACCGCTGCGCGCACCGCATTGGAATCAGAAAACTCCAAAGCCAAACTATTCAATCTCAATTTCCCATACCGCACGGTGATGCGCGCCGTGAACTTGCCGCTCTCCGCGTTTTGCGAATAGCTGCCCCAGCCTTCCGCACTCGTGAATGCGCACTTGAAATTCTCCGGCGAAATTTTCGGCGCGAATCCGAGATGTCTGCGCGGCCCGTCATATTCATAACCGCACGCGGCCAGATACACTCCGTAGCTGGCCATGCTGCGGGCGTAATGATCGCCGCACTCGACTTCGTTCCACGGATTGCGGCGCGAGGCGTGGTAACGATCATGCACCGCGCGCGTCACGGCCAGTCCTTCCTGTGCCAGGCCCTCCCAAATCATGTGGCCGGCGGCCTGATACTCGAAGCCGTTCATGCACTCGTTGAAATAGCCCGCCGCCCACTCCGGGCCTTGGCCTTTGGCCTGCGCGTAATCCCAGTCGCGGCGCGGAAACGAGCACATGAGCAAACCGGCCTCGCCCGCCAGCGCGTACCAGCGGCCCGGTTTGTAAATCGCGCGATACGGCCCGACATCGGGTGAAAAATTGTAAAGCCAGAGCGATTTGAGCGCGGTCAAGGTTTCCTTCCGCGGGAACACGCGCGGCAGGCCGACTTGAAAGGCCCAGCTTTGCCCAAACGCCTGGTCAATCTCGCAACCGGTGCCGGAATTGATCGCGTCGAGATGTTGCGGGGAAACTTTGTTGATGAAATAATCGCCGTCAAAAAGTTGCGCGACCAGGTTCTTTCGGCCCGTCTCCAAAATGCCGCGACATTCCCGTGCGAACCCGGCGTCGCCGGCGATATCGGCCATTTCCGCCGCCGCCGCGAGGGCTGCCAGATACAGCCCGCTCAACCATGCCACCGGTCCGAACCAATCGGTGTCAAGCGTGTTGTGCTGATTGCTCTCGATGAGGCCGTCGGCGTTGGCGTCTTTGGCGATCAACCATTGCGTGGCCCGCTTGATCTGCGGCCAGTTGCGTTGGAGAAAGGCCGCGTCCGCCGACATCTGATGTTCGCGCAGCGCGCGCAAGACCGACCCCGCCTGGGCGTCCACGGCCGGGAAGTCGTTGAACTCGCCCCGAAAATGAATCGCGCCGTCGGGCTGAAGGGCGATGCCGAAATCAACTTTCTCGCGTGTGCCGCGCTCCAGCTCGGGAAAAAGCCGCGCCGTTGCGTGGGCGTAACCATAAACGTGGCCGCAAGTTCCCTCGCAACAGCCCACACCTTCCCAACCGTAATATCGTCCGTTCGCAAAACGAAAGCTGGTCGAAGTGGCCAGAATCGAAGTGTTAAGAAACGTGCGGTCCAGGAACCAGAACGGCAGCGTCGAATCATACCAGGTATCGCGCCACAGGCGGGTGCCACTCGCCAGTCTGTCGAACTGCGCCGTGACATACCGCGCAACGGCTTGGGCCGAATCGAATTTTGTGGTGTAATAGCGGCCCGCCTTCTGCAAAGGGCCGGCCAGCGAGAGATTCGGAAAATGCCACGCGAGCACAAACGTCACCCGAGCCGATTCGCCGGGCGCCAGATTGAGTGTGCGGCCCAGTGCGCCGGACAATTTACCGGTGAACGGCGCGGTCTCGTCGGCGCTGGCCTGCTCCGGCGCTTCGCCGAGCAAGGCGAGGGCCATCGTGCCAAAATCCGGCAAAGCCTCCAGGGGCCCGGCGGCGGCGGCCTGGTCGCTGAAAACGATTTTGCCCACCCCGATGTGGCCCCAGCCGCCGGTGGCGTCGTCAACTATTTCCAGCCGCGCCGTTTTGCCCTCGAAGGCGCGGACATCAAAAAGCTCGAACGCCATCGGGTTCTGGTCTTTGCCAGACGCGGTCTGTACCTTTTTCCCGTCCACGAACAACGTCAGCCCCAGGCGCGAATTTGATCGCGCCCTGCCGCCGCCGATCCAGAATGTGATGAAGTGCCGTTCGATGGTAAATTCGCGGCTGCTCAACTTGCCGACGGCTCTGTCCCTCTCCTCCACGGAATCGGCGGGTGCGGAAGCGTGCGAATTAGCCACGCGCTCCGTGTCGCCTCCCACGTCGCCCTGATAGGACGGGATGTCCGATTTCTTGATCGGACCGCTGCCGAAGGCCGCGCCTTCCACCTTCCAGCCGTCGTAGGTTTCCTTGCTCCAATCTTCAAAAACAATGTCCGCCCGGCGCGCCGGCGGCGGCTCGGACTTTTCCGCGGAGCAAAGCAGCGTGGTCAGGCCGGTCTCGCGCAGGACACGATTGCGCAAGACGCCCTCTTGAAAGCGGTGGTTGAGGCAAACGCCATTTTCCAATTGGCCGGAGAGCGTCGCTTTGACCGGCGCGGCGGAAGTGTTGCGCAAGGTGAATTGGAGAATCGTCGCGGGCAGACTTGAGTCGTCAGTAGCAAGCGGGATGAAAGGCGAAAATGCTTCCAGCTTCACCGTCACTGGCACGCTGGCATCGGCGTATTCCACCGTGCCAATCGGATATTCGCCGCGAAAGGAAACTTCGGAAAAGCCGGCGCGATCCAGCGTGCGGTTTTGTCCGGCGATCGTCAGCGAGAATTGCTGCGCCAGCGGCGACGACGGCGTCAGCGGCCCGGCGTAATGTTCCGATCCCGTCCCCCTGGTTTGATTGAAAATGTCCCAAAGCCAGAGCCGTCCATCGCCGCCCAGATAAAGCTGGCCCGCGCCGATGCCGCCCACGGGCATCCCGACAAATTTGAGGTCGCTCCCGCGCAAAATCTCCGGCGTGCCGCGCTCGAAGAGCGATTTCACCCATTCCGGCCGGAGCTTCTTGTCGGCAGGCACAATATGATCAAAATCCTCGCGCGTGAACGGCCCCGCCATGACCGGCAGGCGGGAAAACACCAACCCCAAAGTCGTCGTCGCGGAAACTTTGAGGAATCCCCTGCGATCCCAGTCAGACCAAGGAGTATTCGCCGATGATGGAGAATGAGGCAGTTTCATAAGTTCTATTGTGCGAAAGCAAAGGTTTATCCGCCTACGCGCCAAAGCGCAATCGCAAAGCAATCGTTGAACGCATCTGGGGCGCATCTTTTTGGCAAGACTGCGGCCATCCACCAGTTTTCTTCCCCTCGCCCCGCGCCAGCGGGGAGTGGGTTACGGAGAGGGGAATCTCCTCTCCCCGGCCATTTCCTACACAAGCCTTTGGAGGAGAGGGAGATATGCAACTTGATCAAGTTCAAACAAATATTCATAGGTTATATTTGGTTAAATTCACTTAAATTCACTGATATTCACTTTAACTGGGTTGGTCCGCATGGCAGGCGGCCGGGTTAATTCCGGGTTCTTCGAGCCGTCATAGCCCTCGCCGAGACCAAGAATCCGCCTAATCCGCTGCGGCCAGACGATCAGTTGTTTGCCCTGCTCGCCATCGAGCAGGCGTTGATTAAGTTCCTCGCGGATGGCCGGTGGGCAGCCGGGCGATTTTTCCGTTGCGTGTCATGCGTTTCCTTTCGTTGCGCCACTCACGGAGGCATTTTACCACATACAAATGGGAATGCAACTGCAAACCATGCGAATACGGGTTCTCGGGCGCATCTCTGTTTTTAGACAATCCACAAGGTAGGGACGCCGCGCTGCGGCGTCCGCGGTCAGCGCAGAGACGGAACAACAGATGGGCTGCATCGACCCTACCAAAAACTGAGATGCGCCCGACGCTGTCGCCCAAATCCCTCCCCAAAGTCTTAGCTAACCCGGATATTTCATAGTTAATTGAACAAAGAAGCGGCAAGAGCGTCCATTGACTTGGAAAAACGAGTCAAATGAATACATCTCTTACCGCTTCTTCTGCGACAGACTGTAAAAGGCAA
>Ga0302324_100012288_pt1 | contig 17469 bp, 14 predicted proteins | sample Palsa_T0_1_FD_201949 | JGI IMG/M metagenome (GOLD analysis project Ga0302324, IMG submission 201949) | Peat permafrost microbial communities from Stordalen Mire near Abisko, Sweden - Palsa_T0_1 | ecosystem: Environmental > Terrestrial > Soil > Palsa > Peat permafrost | place: Sweden: Abisko...
TTTCTCCGGCTGCGCCCTGCTGCTGCCGCTAGCCGCTGTCCTCACCCCCGTCCTCCACGCGCAGGACGACGGGCCGCCCAAAGTCCTCGTCATTCACCGCGAGTACCTCAAACCCGGTAAGGGCGGCATGCTCCATGACCATTCCGAAAGTGCCTTTGTCCACGCCTTCGCGGATGCAAAGTCCCCGTATCACTACTTCGCCATGGACTCTCTCTCCGGCCCTTCCCGCTCGCTCTTCCTCTTCGCCTACGACAGCTTTGCCGAGTGGGAAAAGGAAGAAACCGCTATAGCCAGTGACAAATCCTTGCTCGCCAAGGTCGACCAGGCTACGCTCAATGATGGCGATCTCCTGTCGGGCTACGACGCTGCCGCCATGACCCTTCGCCCCGACCTCAGCCTCAACAAGGGCGGAATCCAAGGCACGCGCTTCTTCGAGATCACCCTCTTTGTTGTGAAGCCCGGGCGCACCCACGAGTTCACCGATCTCGCCCACATGTATGCCGATGCTTTCCGTAAAATCTCTCCTCAGGCCCATTGGGACTGCTTCGAAGTAATGTATGGAAACCCTGCCCCGACCGTCGCGGGAGGATCCATCTTCATGGTGGTCAACACCATGAAGTCTCTCGCCGAAACCGACCAAAGCATCAAGGACTCCGACAAATTCGCCACTCAACTCGGACCCAGCGGCATGCAAAAGATCCGCGAGCTGATAGCTGCCAGTATCGAGAGCGAGACCACCAATCTCTTCGCCATCAATCCTCGTATGAGCAATCCGCCCACCGAATGGGTCACCAAGGATCCTGACTTCTGGAAAGCGCAATAAGCAAATAGCCTAAGGGCGAGCTTGCACCGGCTCGCCCCAGCGCAGCCCTCGCCCTTCTGTCCCGCACCAAAAAGTACACAGCCCTATCGCCCCCTGGGCGCCACTTCGAGCGAAATCCGCGTATTATCCTCCTCGGGCCATTCCTGCATCCGTTCCTGCTTTTCAACACAAGGAGATAAGAAATTGAAGCAACGAGTTTTTCGCTGCACGCTCATCGCATCTTCACTGCTCGCTTTGTCCCCCATCGCCTCCGCGGCCACTTTCTGCGTCAACCCGGGCGGAACTTCAGGCTGTAGCTCCACCATCAACGCCGCGGTCACCGCGGCCGCTTGGGGAGACACCGTCCTGGTCGCCCCCGGCGTCTACAAAGAAGACGTCCTCATCACCAAATCTGTAGGCCTGCTGGGGCGCAGCTCCAAGACCACCGTTATCGATGCCAAGGGTCTCTCGAACGGCATCTTTATCAACGGCATGGGATCGTCACCAAAGGCCGGCGTCACCGACGTCACCATCTCCGGATTCACCATCAAGAACGCCAACTTCGAAGGCATCCTCGCCGCCAGCGCCTCCGGCGTCACCATCGCCCACAATCACGTGACCAACAACAATCTCAACCTCACTCCGACCGAGTGCACTGGCATCCCGGACTTCGAGACCGAGGAAGCCATGGACTGTGGCGAGGGCGTTCACCTCATGAGCACCGATCACTCGGTTGTCGCCTCCAATCTCATCGATCTCAACTCCGGCGGCATTCTGGTTACCGATGAGATCGGCCCCAATTACGCCAACCTCATCACCGAAAACGTCGTGAAGTATAACGGCGAAGCCTGCGGCATCACGCTCGCCTCGCATCCCGCCTATCCCACGGCGCCCCTCAGCTTCGGCGTCTACCAAAACACCGTGCTAAAAAACGAGTCGAGCTACAACGGCCTCAACAACGGCGGTGGTGCCGGGGTCGGCATGTATGCGCCCAGTCCAGGCGCGCAGAACTACAGCAATGTGGCAATCGGCAATTTGCTGATCGGCAATGGGCTCCCTGGGGTGGCCATGCACAACCACGCGGCCCCGCCGGCTCCAGCGCCTCCCGTCACCTTCCGCGACAACTCCGTCATCGGCAATCATTTCCGCGGCAACGGAGCGGACACTGCAGACGCGGCCACCGCCGGCCCTACCGGCATCAACGTCTACAGCGTGTTGCCGCTCGCCGGCATCGTCATCAGCAACAACGTGATGGAAGACGAAGCCATCGGGATCTCCTTCAACTCGCCTGGCACCGCAGCCATTGCGCCGCCGCAAATGGAAGCGCATCTCAACAGCTTCGAGCCAAACTCCGTGGGCATCCAAATTCTGAACGCCGCCACCGTCAACGGAACCTTGAACTGGTGGGGCTGCGTGGAAGGTCCTGGAAAGGCAAACTGCGCAACCACAACCCCGGGCGTGTTATTCGAGCCGTGGTTAACCGCCAAGCCTGACACCGAAGACCAATAACCTAGCACAAAAAGCGCGGGGCGGATCCTCTCTCGAGATTTCCGCCCCTACACTCACGAGCCCGCCCCAAATCTCCTTTCCTGGATTCCTATGCAGACGAACCGTGGTCCACTGGCTCTACGGCCCGCCAAAAAAAGCATTGGAGTGTTGAGCAAGAAGCCTGGCCGCATTCGCACCGGCCGACCCGTCCGCCGATTGACAAGAAAATCGAGAAGAAGAAATAACCGACAGCGGGCTAACTGCGATTAACGGACGACGACACAGCGATGGAGATAGAGCCTTCTTCATTAAGCCCTCCAGCTCGCCGCTAGCAGGCATCTCTCCTACCAGCCCGGCGAGTGAAAGAAAGGTAATCCTGCAGGTTAACCTCACGCCAGAGTACAAACGTGGCATGACCGAAGGCTCCCCGGTTACCGCCTAAACAGTAAACACGACGGAAATCAATTAGCCTGCAACCAAAAACTCTCAACGTGTATACTCGGGGCCACAATCCACCGGGTTCCTGATACCAACAGAGACTGGCAAGCTGGGTCCCCCGGGCGAGCCGACCTCACCATTTTCTTGGGCCATCGAATCGCCATCGAACGGGAGAGCCTCATCATGTCTAAAAACATCTGCTCCGCCGCGCGGACTTGGGCCATCCGCATATTCATTCTCTGCCCGGCGGTGGCCTTCACCATCACCCCAGCCGGAGCTCAAGCCGCCGGCTCCTCGGAAGACGGAGTACAAACCCCGCAGGCTGCAGCCATCCAGGCCATCGTGGACGCCGCCATTAAACAGGACCACATCAAGGGAATCATCGTGCAGGTCAGGTGCGGCGGTAAAAACCTCTATCTCAAGGCAGCTGGCGAATCGATGACCGGCGTTCCCGTCACCACCGACATGCATTTCCGTAACGGCGCCATGGCATTCACCTACATGAGCACCATGCTGCTAGAGCTCGTCGATCAGCATCCGGAAACCGTGACCCTCAACGACAAACTGTCCAAGTTCCTGCCCGAGATCCCCGGCGCCTCCAACGTAACCCTGAAAAATCTCGCCAACATGACCTCGGGTTACCAGGACTACGTCTACCAACCCGAGGTGTTACACGGCACCAATCTCGATCCCTTCCGCCAGTGGACGGCTGAAGAGTTGATCCAAATCGGCGTAGCTAAACCTTTATGGTTTGATCCCGGCGAGAACTGGGCCTACAGCCACACCAACTACGTCATCCTGGGCCTGGCTCTAGAGAAGATCACCGGCCTGCCCCTGGCGGAAGCCATGCAAAAATACATCTTTGGCCCCATGGGTCTACGGCAAACGCAGAGCATTGCCACCCCGCAGATTCCCCCGCCCGTCATGCACTCGTTCAGCTCCGAGCGGCGCGTCGACCTGCAAATTCCGCCAGACGCGCCCTTCTATGAGGAAGCAACCTTCTGGAATCCCTCCTGGACCACGGCGGAAGGATCAGTCCAGATCACCGACATCACCGACATGAGTAAGTCGATGGAAATCGTAGGGGAAGGCTCCCTGTTATCTCCTCAATCCTATGCCGCGCAGGTAGGCCCCAATCTCGTCGGTTTCGGGCACAAGCAGGATGGCTGTGACCCCTGCCGCGAAAACACCGCAGCTTTCAATTACGGCCTGGGAGTCGCCAATCTCGGCCCCTGGATCACCCAAAGCAAAAGCTTCGCCGGCAGCGGCGGCTCGGTAGGCTATCTGCCCGCGGCCCGGCTGACCATCTCCGTGGTCGCCACCTACACTCCCGAAGCCTTTGACAACAAGGGAGACTACCCCAACGCGAGCCAGCCGATCTTCGCCTCCTTGGCGAATGCACTGGCGCCCCACACCCTCCCGTCGCAATAATAGGTGCAGCAGAAGTCTCCTCGGGAACAGAGCGCTCTAAACAAGGAGAAGCATGAAAACACGAATGCTCATGACGATCGTTGCGGGGATGGTAGCCGCATCGTGTGTGGCGCAAGGCCAAGGCGTGGTCGTAAAGCACCTGCAGCCCAATGAAAAGTCTCCCATTGCCAACGGAGTCTGGGCAGGGGACACGCTCTATTTAAGCGGCCAACTCGCGTCGCCAGTGACTCCGGCGGACCCGGCAAACGCCAAGGAGGCGGTCTATGGCGACACCAAAACCCAGGCGCTGTCTTCCCTGAATAAGATTCAAGCCCTCCTCAAGGAACAGGGCCTGGACATGAAAGACGTGGTCAAGATGACCGTCTTCATGGCAGGCGATCCAGCCTTGGGAAACAAGCTCGACTTCGCCGGACTCCAGGCCTCCTATACTCAATTCTTCGGCACTAAGGACCAGCCCAACAAGCCGGCGCGAAGTGCGATGCAAGTCGCGGCATTAGCCGCCCCGTGGGCCTTAGTGGAAATCGAGGTAATCGCGGTTCGCTCCAAATAACTCATCTTGCTCAATTCATATGATGACAACAAGAAGACAAGCAATTTTCGGCCTGGCATCGCTTCTGGCTGCAGCAGCGCAGCAGCTGCCGGCCAACCGGAATGTGAAATGGGCGCTGGGTACCAACCTCTGGAACTCGTTTCCCGGCGCCCACTTTACCGACATTCTTGACGTCATGCACGACACCGGCTTCATCGGCGTGCGTGTGACCCAATATCCCCAGATACTCACCAAATACAACATCACTGAGATGGAAATGGAGCGGGAACTCTCCCGGCGCGGTCTCCATGTCGTCACCATCTCCTTCAACGGCCCGGCCGACGATCCAGCGCAGCACGCCGCGATCCTGGCCCGCGCCCGCGATTCGATGACGTTCTTGCGCCGCTTTGGCGCCGATCGTCTGGTGGTCTTCTCGCCCTCCCGCACCGGGAAATCGGCCGAGGCGTTCAGCATCATGTGCCGCTTCTACAACCAGCTGGGAGAAACCGCGGGCGAAATGGGATTCAAAGCGGGTCTGCACAATCATCTGGGGCAGATGGTCATGACTCCCGATGAGATCGATCGGTGCATGGCGATGACCGATCCCAAGTTGTTCTACTTTTCTCCCGACACCGCGCACGTGTATCTTGGCGGCGGCGACCCGGCAGTCATTCTGAACAAGTACAAGACGCGCCTGATGATGGCTGATTACAAAGACGCGAAACGCGCCGGCCTGTCGCAAAAATACATCACCAACACCTACGATCTGGGCGATGGGGAGATCGACTTTCCGGCTTGTCACCGGGTGCTGCGCAGCATCCACTTCAAGGGCTGGCTGTGTGCCGATCTCGACATCGCCCGCAACGGTCCCCGCACCAGCTATGAACGGTGCGGGGCCTACGTCGTCAAAACCCTGGAACCGATTTATGCCTGAGATTACCCGGCGGAAGATGATGCAAATGACAGCGGCGGCGGCCCTACCGAGTTACCCCATTCTCGATCCCCATGTTCATGTCTGGAGTCACGACCCTCATTTCCCGTTTGCTCCTGGAGCCAAGGTTCCCGAATACGACGCCACTCCAGAAATGCTGATGGACCTGATGAAGGCCAACGGTATCCAGAAGACCGTGATCATTCAGGTCATCCACTACCGTTATGACAACAGCTATCTTGCGGCGGTACTCAAAAAGTATCCGCAGACCTTTCAAGGTGTGTGCCGGGTCGATCCCCTCGATCCAGCCGCGCCCGATCACCTCACGCAGCTTACTGAGCAGGGGTTCCGCGGGGTGCGCTTGAGTCCGGCGGGGGATGCGAGTGGAGACTGGATTCGCGGCCCGCTCATGGCTCCCTTGTGGAAGCGATGTGACAGCCTCAAGGTTCCCATGACGTTGCTGGTGCCGATCGGGCGCGTGCCTGATGTGCAGAAGCTGGTCGACAAGTACCCCGATCTTACGGTAGTCATCGACCACATGGCCGACTGCCCGGTCGACCATCCTGAGCAGCTGGAGAGTCTCGTAGCCCTGGAGCGTTATCCCAAGGTATTTGTGAAGATCTCGCATACCTGGTCGTTATCTAAACAAAGCTATCCCTGGCTGGATTCCCAGCAGCTGGTGAAGCGTCTCTACGATAGCTTTGGACCGCGGCGGTTGATGTGGGCAACGGACTGGCCTATCGCCAAGGAAAGAGCCACCTACGCGCAGAGACTCACCGTCGTGCGCGATGACATGAAATTCCTCAACGCCGGCGACAAGAGCTGGATGTTGAGCAAGACCGTAGAACGCGTGTGGCCATTCAATTAAGATCTCTCCTATGGCACCCGTTACCGAAGCTACTTGCCGTGTTGTTCAGGGGGGCGAACCCTTCCAGGGCAAACAAGGCCTGATGTACACTCCTGCGATCTCTGCGGAAACCGTCGGTTCCCGCGGCATCCACATGCAGTTGGTGACCATCCCGCCCGGCGGTCGCGCCAAAGCCCACAAACACGCCGCGCACGAGACCGCCATTTACATGCTGAGCGGGGTCGGCGGCATGTGGTACGGTGAGCAGCTGGAGCACCACGTTCTGCTCCATCCCAACAACTTTCTTTACATCCCGGCCGACACGCCCCACCTGCCCTACAATCCCAGCGCGACGGAATTCGCCGTTGCCGTCATCTCCCGCACCGACCCTAACGAGCAGGAGAGTGTCGTGCTTCTGCCCCACCTTGACGCCGTGCACGCCGGCCCTGCTTAAGCGAACCGTGCGCCGGCGCTGGTCTGTATTCTTTCTGGCGGTCCTGGTCCTGCTGACCGGGAGCAAGCAGTCTTTTTCCAGACCGCCCAGCCACCGATTTCTGATCGCGTCTGATATTCACTTCAATCCCTTTGCGGATCGTGCCCTGGTCGCTGACCTGGATGCGGCAACCGCCGGCGAATGGGAGCGAATTCTCAATCGTTCGCAGCCGGGTGGCTATAGTCCTTACGGGCAAGACACTAACTGGTGGCTGTTGAAGTCTGCCCTCGATGCCATGCGTGCGACGGAGCCCCATCCTGCGCTGGTGATCATCGATGGCGACCTGTTGGCCCACGGATTTCCCCAAGCCTACTCTACCGCCATCCATGACAACGACCGCGAGCACTACCGCGCCTTTGTGCGCAAAACCGTGCTCTTTCTCGGTGGGGAGCTGCGCCAGCGATTTAAGAAGTCGCAGATCCTGTTGACCCCCGGCAATAATGACAATGAGTGCGGCGACTACGCTGTTGAAGCCGACGGGCCATTCCTCGCCGATACCGTCGAGGAGGTTCACAAACTGGCGCGAGCCGGTGGTGCGTTGAAGGATGAGTGGAAGGCTCTGGGCAGCTATAGCCTGCAACCCTCGTCCATTCCGGGCCTGCGCATCCTCTCCGTCAACACCGTCTTTTTCTCCAACAAATACCAGGCCAAGAGCTTTGCCAACGCATGCGCTCCGGTCGACTCCACCGCTGCCGGCCGGACCTTCTCCTGGTTGGAAACGAATCTTGCCCAAGCCAAACAAGCCGGCCAAAAGGTATGGCTCATGTTCCATATCCCGCCGGGAATCGACGGCTACTCAAGCATGGTCCAGATCCGGCATGTAGCCCCAGGTCAATGCGCGAAGGCCATTGTTCCCATGTGGAAGCCCATCTGGACGACCCGCTTTGACGAGCTCATGGAGAAGTTTCAAAGTACCGTTACGGCCAGCTTTGCCGGCCACGACCACACCGATGATTTTCGCGTTCTCCCCAGCGCAGGGTTCGTTCTCATCGATCCCGCCATCTCGCCCATCTACGGTCAGAATCCTGCTTTTCGCGTGGTAACCTTCGGCAGCAAGGGCGAATTGACTGACCAGTCCACCTATTACCTGACCAACCTGCACGCTGCCGGGCGAGACGCCCCAGGCACGTGGATGCGGGAGTACAGCTTCGCTGCGGAATGGCAGAGCCAATCGCTCGACGCGAACAGTCTCAAAAGCATCTACGACCGCATGCAAGCCGACCCGGCGGCGCGCGCCCGGTGGCTGACCTTGCTGAATGTCTCGAGCACTCACGATCCGGTGCCGGCCAACGGTGTCCAAAGCCTCGAATGCGCGATTGCGGCCCTCGACCCTGCCACCTATCAGGCATGTGCTTGTCCAACTCCTAACCCCATTGAGCAATAATCATCATGATGAGCAAGCTCCTTTTAAAACGCGGAAACGTATTGCATCCCGAGGACGGGAATTTTCAATCCGCCTGCGATGTACTAATCGAAGGCAAACACATCGCCCAGGTAGGGCCGAATCTGCAGCCGCCTGCGGACACTGAGATCCTGGATGTCGAAGGCATGACGGTGATGCCAGGGCTCATTGACTGCCACGTTCACGTCGTGGCCTCAACTGCAGATATCGGGGCAAACGCGCACCAGCACGCATCGCTGGCGATCATCAAGTCGCTGCCCATCATGAAGGCAATGCTCGCGCGCGGATTCACCACGGTTCGTGACGCAGGCGGAGCGGACTGGGGGCTGGCCCAAGCCGTCGAGCGGGAGCTGGTTCCTGGCCCTCGCATTTTCTGCTCCGGCAAGGCCCTCTCGCAGACCGGCGGCCATGGCGATAATCGCAAGCGCAGCGATGTGCTGGAGCCCTGCGCGTGCAGCCTTCGCGCCGGCGCGCTCGCTCGCATCGTGGACGGTGTGGACAATGTGCGCCTTGCCGTCCGCGAAGAGATTCAGAAGGGCGCGATGCAGATCAAGATCATGGCCTCGGGCGGCGTTGCCTCGCCTGTCGATCCGATCGCCAACACACAATATTCGGAAGAAGAAATCAAGGCGATTGTCCATGAGGCACATGCGGCCAACACGTACGTGATGGCTCATGCTTATACGGCGCGCGCGATCGCGCGCTCGGTGCGCTGCGGCGTAAGGACGATCGAGCACGGCAACCTTGTGGACAAGGAGACCGCCGTTCTTATGGCCAAGGAGCGCGCCTTCGCTGTGCCAACGTTGGTTACCTACGATGCGCTGGCCGAGCATGGTGCACGATACGGTCTTCCGGCGGAGTCGATTCCCAAGATAGAAACCGTACAGGTGGCGGGCAGACGATCGCTTGAAATCTATGCGGAAGCCGGCGTCGTGATGGCCTACGGAAGCGACCTCCTGGGCGAGATGCATGAATATCAGAGCCAGGAATTCGTCATCAGAGCGCAGGTTCTGGGAAATCTTGAGGCGATCCGCAGCGCCACCATTCACGCTGCCGAGGTACTAGATCGTGTGGGAGTACTTGGCACCATCCGGCCAGGAGCGCTGGCCGACATCATCGTGTGTGACGGCGATCCGCTAGCGTCCATTGATGTCCTCGCGGGTCAAGGAGAGCGGATCACGCACATTATTCAAGGCGGCTTCGTCAGAAAGCGGCCTGCTGCGCACCAACCGTGACCGAGACATTGATAGAAGGACTCATAATCCGGCAAGCTGTGCCCGCCGATGTTCCGGCGCTTGAGGAGGTCATCCGCGCCTCGGTGCTGGAGCTGCAGTCAAGCGACTATACGGCGGAACAACGGGAACGGGCCCTCGAGTTAGTGTTTGGGGTGGACACCCAGCTCATCGAGGACGGGACCTATTTTGTGGCGGAAGCCCGGGCGCTTGACGCCCAGGTGATTGCCGCGTGCGGAGGCTGGAGTAAACGCAAGACGCTCTATGGCAGTGACCATTGCGCCGGACGGGAAGACGCCCTGCTCGATCCTGATCGTGATGCGGCGAAAATACGAGCTTTTTTTGTGCACCCTGCGTGGGCGCGGCGAGGCATTGGTAGCAAGATTCTCGAGGTCTGCGAAGCGGCTGCTTTGGCTGCGGGTTTTCGCCGCCTCGAAATGGGCGCAACGCTCACCGGAGTGCCTCTCTACCGCGCCCGAGGCTACGTCGAAGGGGAGCGCCTGCAGGTTCCGCTAGGCCCGAGCCTGTCTCTCCCGATCGTCCACATGGAAAAGCTGCTCTGAAAGCCTCAGGTTCCTAACGACTGTCTGGGGCCAAAGAAAGGCTCTAGTGCTGCTTCGTTTTCTGGCTTGGTCAGGAGGCTCCCGGCTACAAACAGAATCAGGCTGATGAGGATCCCGGCTTCCGCCGGTTCAAGACCCAGGAAATAAGGATGCGCGAAGTAAGCCCAACCTAGTACACCCACGAACCCGCCGGCCATGGCCGCGATGGCCCCCATCTTCGTCGCTCTCCTCCAGTTCACCCCTAGCACGACCGGCACGAAAAACGTGGCCGCCAACAACTTAACCGCAAATAAGATCACGAAATTTACCAGGTCGAATTTCCCCAACGCGATGCCGATCGGAAGTAAGCTAAGCACCGCAATTGCGACCCTATGCACAACCAGTTTTTCCTTCTCTGCGGCATCGGGTCGGAAAAAGCGCAGGAAAATGTCATGCGAGATGGCGGACGCGCTGGTCAGCAGCAAAGCTCCTCCGGCGCGGGTCAGCGTCACGACTACAGCGATGAGTAGTAGCGCCCCCATCCACCGCGGAAGAATATTGAGTGCCAGCGCGGGCGTGGCAAGATCGGGATTGGTCAGGTAGGGCAGATAGCGGCGCGCACTCAGGCCGCAGGACAGCACTCCTATGGCCACAAAAGTCTGAAACAGAAAAGAGTAACCGATCGCCACCTGCGTGGCTTTCTTGGTGGTCAACGAGTAGAACGCCGAAATCTCGTAGGGCGCCGCGGCCATGCCCAACCCCAATGCCAGCGCAAAAGAGATGAGACGGCGGCCATCGAACCAGCCTCCAGCAAGCTTTGGATGAACGGCGTAGAGTGTTGCCGCCAGTGAATGTAGGCCGCCTTCATTGCGGATTACAAAAGGAATGACACAGCAGTAAGCGGCGATGAGGATGAGCGCCTTGAACAATCCCAGATAGGCATTGCTGTACATGCCTCCGAGGACCGTGTAGACAAAGGTGATGGATGCCACCAGCAGAAGCGCCCACCCGTAGGCAAGGGAAGTGAGGAAGCCAAACAAGAGCGCCCCCGCCTGGTACTGCGCAGACAACATGACCGCGTAGCAAATTACGATTAGAACCGAAGAGAATACCCGGGCAAAGCTGCTGTTAAAGCGCACAGCAAAAAAATCGGAAAGCGTAATGCCGGCAAAGCCGCGCATTTTGGGAGCGACAAAGATCGCGGCGATTACCAGTCCGGACCAGGCCAGGGGCCAGGTCCACGCATAACTGAAGCCGGAAAAGTAGTGAAAACCGACAATCCCGACCGTGGTGCCCGCGCTCACCTGGTTGGCCATGAGGGTGGCTCCACCCAATATTGGCCCCAGACTTCGCCCGGCTACCAGCAAGCCGGCCTCGTCCTTGATTTTGCGCGAGCTCCAGATACCCACGACGATGACCAGAACAATATAGAGAATCGTTGCCGCGATGATGGGTCCTGCGAGAGCGGTCACGCTTTCCTCCACGACTACTTGTTCTAGACGATTTCGGTTTTACGGTAAGCCCACAGCAGGTAGAGCGCGACCCAGGTTACGAGCAGAGCCAGAAATGACCAGAGATTGCGGAAAAAAGGACCCGTCGGATCATTACGCAATGCGGCCTGGTCACAAGGCACTCCGCTCCCGCTCCACTTTACGCGGATAACCGTGGGTACGGCGGCCAACTGCGCGGTCCAATGATCACCATCGGGTGCCCTCGCCATTTGCGGCAGAATAATCCCATCTATTGCGCCGGATGTTTGCTCGACAGACAGATGAATAAGATCAAGGCCTGTGCCTGTCGCGGCGAATATCGCCCGATCGGGCATCAGCAGGGGGATATCCGCGTCCCGCCGATCGTTTCCGGCGAACGGCTCGATGGCGTAGCTCAAATCATAGGCGGCCGCATGGGTCGTGGACGCTGGATCGAGATGGAGCCACATGCGGTCTTCTTTTCTGCTCAACCCCACAGGTGTGCCATCCGCTTTCAGTGTGAAATCGTCCAAACGCCGGCAGGAATCGCTCATGATGACGAAGCCGAATGACGGAGGCCCGCCGGCCAACGAATAGTGCTCAGTGACGAGTACCTTTCCCCCAGCGGCGACCTGCATCAGAATCTTCACATTCTGCGCGCGAAGTGCCGGGATGCCGTCTGCTTGGCAGAGGCAAGGGAGGAGCACGATCCACACCATCATCCCGAGGGACATTCGCATGCAGCGGCTCATTCTTGTCGATAGGCGATAAACGTGAGGAAATCTCCAGTGGTTGCTGTTTGATTGAGCAACAGCGGCCACGCAAGAATCCAACCATCGCGGGGTGAGACTACTTCTTCCACAATGTCGCCCCAGGGGTCGCGTAGGACGCCGATTACCTCTCCCTTGGAGATACTGTCGCCCGCTGTTTTCGACCAAAACACCAGGCCACCCTTGTTGGCGGTCACTTCCACTCGCGACAAAGCTCCCTTGATCACTGGGGTTTCGGTCTGCTCCTCCAGTTCGCCGTCGAGCATATCCAGGGATTTCAGAACATTCTTGATGCCGCGAACCCCGGTGTTTACGGATACCGGGTCGATGCGGCGCCAGTAGACCAACTCGAGAACAAGGGAGGGCTTGCCGTCGGCCATAGCGCATTCGATCATGGTTCCCGTACGGTGTTTCTCGTGCTCGTACCGCATCTCGATGGTGGTGATGCCAAAGGCATCGGCCATCTTCTTTGACCGGGTCGTGATGTTCGGGTCCGCTGCTCCTTTCGTAATTGCGAACTGAATTGCCGGCGTAGGATTTGCGTGCAGATCGATGACGTAATCGCATGGGGCCACAAGCTGGCTGTAAATGAGGTGGGCCAGGCGATGACTCAGCAGCGACTTTGGATCTCCAGGAAACACCCGGTTCAGGTTATAACTGTCCTGCGGCGTGTTCATCTGCTGGGCGTTGTAGGCCATGGGATTGACGATAGGCGCAGCAACGATCGTTCCCCGCAGGTCCGAGGCCTTGAGGTCTTCGCGGAGCAGACGCCGGATCACCTCGATTCCGGTCAACTCCGTACCATGAATGGCTGAGGTGATGAGGAGGGTTGGGCCGTCCTTCGCTCCCGACAGGATTGAGAGGGGTACAGACACCTCTGAGCCATCGGGAAGATACGCGCAGGGAAGGGATCCGCGAGTATATTGTCCAGCGGCCACTTCCAGACCAGCTATTTTCATTGCAGTTCCTCGGCGGTTGCGAGGTTGCCGATCATGAACGTGTAGTCGCCTGGATTGACCCTGGTTACGTCACTCCTGCTCAAGACCACGACGTTGTCCTCAAACGGCGTGTCCATGGTCTCCAACACCTGGAAGGAGGTCGCGCTCACAATTTCTGCCAAGCGCGTGCCGGCTTTGAGCCTGGTGCCGGGAGGAAGAGGCTGAGCCGGGTAGCATAAGCCGCCATTCCGAGGACGCATCACCTTGATTTCGTGCAGCAGGGTTTGCTTGGGGCGGGTCTCGACTTCACCGGCAAGGCTGCCGCACACGCGGAGCATATTCCGGATGTTGGCCACGCCCCGGGCTACATATTCGTCCTGCTTCGGATAACCCCCACCCAGCTCGAGCACACAGGTCGGCACGCCGCGCGCGATCGTGACTCCTGCGGTGGTCGCCGGGTAAAGGGCCGCCGGCTTGTAGAGCAGCTCGGAGAGGAAAGATCGCGAGAGCCCTTCGTGATTCAGCAGATACACGTAGTCCACGATTGGGAAGCTGCCGCCGGCGTGAATGTCGATGTAGTAGTCAATCTTCTTGAGAAATGCCTCCGTGATGTGGAAGGCCATTTGCTCGCTCAACCAACCATCCGGGGATCCTGGAAACTGGCGATTCATGTCGAGCATGTCGAGCGGTGTATTGCGGCTCAGCGCCTCAAATGCGAGCGGATTGCCCAGGGGAAGCATCCAGATTTCACCGCTCAGCTGGGCCACATCCAGCTTGCTCCACAGTTCGCGCAGAACCTGCACGCCGACGATTTCATCGCCATGGATGACAGCACTGATGCCGACGATCGGCCCGCTGGTGTTGCCGCGGATGATGTGGATGGGAGTGGAAAGCGTCATTCCACTGGCTAAATGGGAAATGTGTACGTTGACAGTTTCCCGTCCGCCGGTCTGCTGCGTCATGATAGATCAACCTTCTCGGCTAGAACGAAAGCCGGAGCGACACCTGGATTTGCCGCGAAGTAGTTGTGGTGCTGAATATCTGGCCGGCATTTCCCGCCGGCACTCCGGTGGCATTGGCAAAGACAACGTCTCCGCCGCCGGCAGCGTACGAGGTTGCATTCGTCGGGGTAGCGAAGTTGGGGTGGTTGGTCAGGTTGAAGAAATCCCCGCGAAGCTCCAAGGTCCAACTCTCATGGAGAGGGAAGACTTTGTCCGCCGAGAAATCAAAGTCACCCAGTGTGGGACCGATCAGTGAGTTTCTTCCGACGTTGCCGTAAAAGCCGGCCGGCTGCAAGGCAAAGGCGTTCGGGTTGAACCACTCGCTGGGTTTGCCCAAGATGACGGGGCCGGTGAAATTAGGATTGTGGTTCGGTCTGTCGCCGATCGCGGTTCCGGTTTGCAGGTTCTGCGAGCGGTTAAAGCCGTCGGAGATGGTGAAAGGTTCGCCGCTGGCATAGCTGTAAATGCCGCTGAATCTCCAATCACCCACCACCGAATTCAGCAGAACCGGTGCATGCGCGCCGTAGGCACGCCCATGCCCGTAGGGAAGATCGTATACGCCGCTCACCACCACGCGATTTCTTTGATCGAACGGGGACAGCGCTTTGTCGGCGCGGAAATCATCGGGATCCTGGGTATTGGAAGGATTGTTGGGGAAATTGGAGAAGGAGGAAGCATTGGTATCTTCGGCTCTGCTGAACGTATAGGAGAGTTGAAACACCAAGCCCTTATAAAGCTGCTGGTCCACCTCAACTTGCATGCTGTTATACCATGACAGCCCGTCTGTCTTGCGTTCCCGTACCGGCCCGAAGTGTGAGTTGCGGCGAACGGAGTTTGCGGGGAAGTACTTTTGCCCGTCGGGCAGAATTTCGGGGAGGGCCGAGTTCGCTTCTAACGCGCGGACCAGGTGCAGGCCACGGTTGCCGATGTAACCCAACTTGAATACCGAGGTTGGCGAGAGCTGCTGCTGTAGTTGCAGATTCCATTGTTCAACGGTGGGTTGCTGAACGTTGTAATAGATATTCTGGATAGATAACGTGCCCGGGGTGATAGTGCCCAGGTTGGGATTGGGGAAGGGCGGATTAGTGGCAAACGCTCCAACAAGAAACGGCGGCGACAGGCGTGTGTTGCCAAATACATTGACGACAATCTGGTCGCGGAAGAGACCGAAACCCCCGCGGAGAACAGTCAGCGGGTGAGCCTGCCACGCAAAGCCGACTCTCGGATCGACAAGATCATGAATGGGAGAAAAGAGAGGTGATCCTACCGTGACCGCCGTGTCGGTGGGGAAGCGAAGATTCGACAGTTTTCCATTGATTTCAGTGGGCACGGTATTGAGTTCGTAGCGCACCCCGAGGTTGAGAATTAGGTTGCGACGGAGATGATAATCATCCTGAACGAAGCCGCCGATTGAAGCCCAGCGCCAATGCCTGTCCGACGTGCCCCCAGGTTCGACGCCGGTATAGGTGGCGGCAGCGCCGGTTAGAAAGCTCTGCAAGCCATTGAATGTATATTGCCCGTTTACGTCTACATCGAAGAAGTCGTTAATCTGAAAACGGCGGAGCTCTCCACCCATCTTTAGTTCGTGTTTGCCGCGCACCCACGAAAGTTCATCTTGCACGTGATACAGGTTCTGCACTCCGCCGATGGGGTAGATGGTGTTGTTTCCCAGGCTCGATAAACCGGCAATCGTGATCAAGCCTAGAGGCTTGCCGGCAGAGAGCGCGATGGTGGGTACACCAGAACCAGACAAAGGAAGGGTGAGCGCCTGGTTGGTGCGGTTATATGCGAAGCTGAACGAGTTCACCAGGTTAGGAGTAAAGGTGTGCGACTCGCCCAGGGTGACAAAAAAGAAGTTATGCCGGATCGAGGCGGGGAATCCAGGTACGGGGACACTGGCAAAGGGGGAGGTTGCATTGCTCTGATCGATGTATACCCTGCCGAAGATGGAATCGCTCTGCCGCGGACTCCAATCGATTCTTCCCACCCCCAGGTCAGAATTGATCGGGTTGGTGGCGGAAGTTGTATAAGTTGCCGTGCCGTCTCCGTGGTCCGCGCCGTTGGGAAGAGGGTAGAGGTTCAGGAACGGTACGACGTTCGGGTCTACTGTAACTGTCGCGGATGGTAAATGCCCGGTTCGAGCGGCCGCGTCGGGAACGGTGGAAACGCTGGTGACGCCTAATCCCTCGCGCAGCCCTTCATAATTGCCAAAGAAGAACATGGAGTTCTTGCGTATCGGTCCGCCGAGCGCTGCACCGAACTGGTTCCTTTTGAAAGCAGGGATAGGGGAAGTCGCTAAATCAAAATAATTTTTGGCGTCGAATGCGCTGTTGCGCAAAAAATCATACGCAGTTCCGTGTAGCTCGTTGGTGCCGGACTTGGTGACTATCTCCACCACACCGCCGGGATTCCGGCCGAACTCTGCGCTGTAATTGCTGGTGAGGATGCGAAATTCCTGAACGGCATCCAGACCAATAAATTGCCCTGAGGCGTCTTTTGGGGAGTAGCCGAAATCCAAATCGCTGATGTCGGAACCGTCCAGCAGAAAGAGCGTGGCGTCATCGATCTGGCCGTTGACGAGAAAATTGGCTTCTTTACCACCGAAGGAGCTTGCTACGCCGCTCCCGTTCACTACTACTCCCGGCTGCACCTCCGCCAGAGTGGTGAAGTCACGCCCGTTCAAAGGAAGGTTTTGAATCTGCTTCCCCACAACCACACTGGAGATGGTCGAATTGCTGGATTCAACCAGGGGCGCGCCGGCTGAGACCAGTACCGACTGTTGGACATTCTGCAGACTCAACGACACATCCACCACGGCCGCCTGGCCTACGGTTACGGTAATGCCATTTCTCTGTACAGGTTCAAAGCCTTGGGCCACTACCTTGACGGAGTAGGTGTCTGGAATGAGATTCGGGAAATCGTAGAGTCCGTCACGATTCGTCTGTGACTGCTGGGTAACGTTGGTCTCAATGTTCGTGATGGTAACGCTGGCGGCCGCCGCGATTGCGCCGCTGGGATCACGGACCGTACCCTGCAGGCTTCCCCGGGAGCCCTGGCCGAAAGCCGCGCAGCAGGCGATACAAAGGATCCAAAGCGTAAAGATAGATATAGCTGGACGCAACATACCCCACCTCAAGAAATTGTTTTTCGCACAAT
>Ga0302324_100012289_pt1 | contig 17466 bp, 19 predicted proteins | sample Palsa_T0_1_FD_201949 | JGI IMG/M metagenome (GOLD analysis project Ga0302324, IMG submission 201949) | Peat permafrost microbial communities from Stordalen Mire near Abisko, Sweden - Palsa_T0_1 | ecosystem: Environmental > Terrestrial > Soil > Palsa > Peat permafrost | place: Sweden: Abisko...
GCCCCAGGTGTAGCCGGGCAGGCACGCTCAACGCGGCTCGCGTGCCATTTTGCAGCGACTTAGGACGCTAACGGTTGGCCTCGAAATTGCAACCCTGGGTTCAAGACCTCTAAAGGTTTGTGGCGGGTGGCCCCTCCTAGGAACCCCGTGGGGCGTGCAGGGTGGGTGTGCAATCGAGCACTGGTTTCATTGCGCTCAGCTGTTGTGAGAAATGCTTTAAGTGTCACAACGACTGTAAGGAACTGCATTAAGGCATTGAAGAAGGGGGAGTTTGCCTGGTTATGAAGTCCGGCATCATTACGCTTTTTGCGGATCCCCCACCGTCCCGCCGGGGGCCTTCCGGATTCCTGGTCTCACTGGCGGTGCACGTGGTGGTGATGGGATCGCTGTATCTCAACCTCAAGCATAGGGTCAGGGTTGAGGATGAGGCGATCGTTCGGCGGTACACGGTCCGCTTGCTGAGTCTATGGCGGCCCGAACCACAGAAGCGGCGGCCGGGCGAGGACCGCAGCACACAGGTTCCCCAAGGCGCGGCGGGAGAAATTGCCTCCGGAGGCCCACCCTCCGCGCCTTCCCTCCCCCAGCAGCCCAAGGATCGGATTCCCGCGCCGCAAACGCTGGTCCAGCCGGACCTTCCGCCCAACCTGTTGCTCCCGCAAGAGACTCCAATTCCACTCATACTGATGTGGTCGGCGGAAAGCAGCACGGCCAGGCAGATCGTTCTCCCTCCACCACAAGAGAAGACCGTGGCTAACGTACGCCCCGATCTCAATCCGCCCAATCACGAATTGAAGCCGGCGGACCTCAAGATTTCCGCAAGCGCCTTTGTTACAGATACTCCCTGGCCTCTTCCCAGCACGACCTCCCCTGTCGTCGTGCGCGGACCCGAGCTGGTAAAGCAGGTTCCAGAAACGACGTCGAAGCCGCTCGGGCGACCGGTTCCGGCCAGAGTCTTGTCGCTCTCCGATCTTCGTCTCGAACGGGGGACCATCGCTTTGCCGCTGGTCAACGAGACCGCGGCGGTAGGCGCCTCCGACGCGATGGCGCCGGCGCGCGAAGCGAACGTATCCCGGGAGGGTAACGGCAACACGGCCAGCAAGCAAAATGGGATCGGCGCGGGAGAAACGGCTGGAAATCAGGCCGGCCACGGCGCGGGTTCAGATAGCGTCGCAGGCCAGGAGGGGACTAAGGCTGGGCCTGACATCGGCGGCAGCCAAGCAGCTGACGCCGGTTCTGGCCCCCAACCCACGGTCGCGCACATCGTCATGCCGAAGCACGGCAACTTTGGAGTGGTGGTCGTAGGATCGTCGATGGCAGAGGAGTATCCGGAGACAGTTGGACTGTGGGGCAGCAGGATGGCGTACACCGTTTACCTGCACGTCGGTTTAGCCAAGAGCTGGATTCTTCAGTATTCGCTGCCGGCGGCCGCAGACAACGGGACCAACGCGCGGATTGACGCACCGTGGCCCTACGTTATGGAGCGGCCCGGGCTGGCCCCCGGGGATCTTAACGGCGATGCCATTATGGTCCACGGTTTTGTCAACACCTCGGGCCGGTTTGAAAAACTTGCCATTGTGTTTCCTGTGGACTTCGCCCAGGCGAAGTTCGTGCTCGGTGCGCTGGAACAGTGGCAATTCAGGGCTGCCATGCAGAATGGGTTAATGACCGTGGTCGAGGTGCTGCTGATTATCCCGGCCGAGGCGGAATAGATACGGCAGGGGCTAAGGAGTTTGGGTGAGAACTAGCAGGTTCCACTCCGCTTTGATTCGGGATGACAATTCGTTTTGAGGCCGCGGCATTGGCGGCAAGCTAGTTGAGAGAATGCAGATCCCTCGGCTGCGCTCCTAGTGACACAGGGAATCGGGTCTCCATTGGCGATCGGTTGCACGGATCCCAGGTCTCAAAAGCGAGACCCTGGGGCACCCTTCGATTTGTTGCAGACGAGGTCGGTCATTAAGCCGGTAGAAAGGCTTCCAGTCCGTGAGGTATGCGTTTTGCTCACAGCGACTGTGCAAACGCGATGAGAGCCTTCTGGTCAGCCCCATCGAAGGAGGCGCTCCCTTTGCGTGGACCCGGCGTGCCCGGAAAGACAAATGCGAAGCCCACTCCATCGGCTCCCGAGCGGATGACCTTCGACTGCACCCTGATCGATCGGTTCGATTCGGGATCGGCATTCTTGACCGACTTTTGCAGCGTTATCATCACCACCGTGCCCGGAGGCCAACGGTCTTCAGTCACGAGATAAGCCCCCGCAGAACTAATATCGCGCAGGCTGTGCGGCACCGCGTGGGCGCCGTTCCAGTAGTAGGCAGCCAACCGGGGCTCTCTATACCGCTCCGTGCTCCGACGGTCCTTGAATGACGATCTGGCGAACCAATGCATCTCGGGATTCATCTTCTACCTACTTGGCTTCGTCCATCACTGTTCAAGACAGAAAGGCCTCATTGCGAAATCACCATCTCAGAGGTGCTGGCCATGTTGATCGTGCTGGCCTTCACAAACGGAATTGACAGAGTGAATTTATAGGCTACAGTTACTTGAACCAGGTTTCCAGGATTGTTGCAGGGAGTAACCGAGGGTGTACAGGCTGCTCCCGTGGTGGGCCATGTGGCAGTGACGGTCATATTGTTCGAATTGATTCCGAGATACCCCTGGTTCTGAATGTAACTCTGAATGTTCGCTTGTGACGCTTCGGTGCACAAGGAGCCCGCCGCCGCGCAGGACGACCCCCGAACGATGGCATATCGGGTTCCTTCCCGCGCCGCCTCGGAAACAAAGTGATAGGTATAAAGCGCCCAGCCGATCTGCATGATGCCGAGCACCACAGTCAACAGGAGAACAAGGGACAGAGCAAACTCAATGAGAGCAGACCCGTGTTCGCTGAGCACGCCGCCTCGTCTCTGAGAAGCGGATCCGCGTACCTCCTCAGTCGGAGACAAATGGAGGCGGATCGAAGAAGCAGGCCATCTCAGCATCGGACGGGCCTCCGCGCGGTATGATTCCAGGGGGTTTTCACTGTTCGACTCTCATGACGGCCTGCCCGGTCAAGGTGTAGGTTTTGGAAGCGCCTGGATAGTGAAACATAGGGCTGACCGTTGCCGTGGTGTCCACTTGAACGTATTCGATAATACGGTTGGTGCCCGAACAACTGAAGGTGGTAGAGCAAGCCGAGGTAGCGGTGTAAGCGTTCGAACAGGCGCAGGAATTGGTCGCTGTATTAGTCGTTAAAGTAATGTTCAGAGCGTCATTTTGCGCGGCCGTCTGCATCCCAGTGAAGTTGGACGCGGTAACGTGGTTCTGCGCGCCATACGCGACTCCGGCCCGGGCGGCATTGGAGACTTCGATCGAATAGTACGCCAAGCGTCCCAACTCAGCCGCTCCGATGAGCAGCAGCACAAGAACCGGCAGGGTAAGAGCAAGCTCTACAAGCGCGTGCCCGGTGTCCTCGACAAGCAGACCGAGCTGCCCCTTTTTGCGATTGCGTGAGTTTGTCATGGCCATATTTCTCATGTATTACTCCACTAATCTCGTCGATGTAAGAGGGGAACCTGCATTGATCGAAGCGTAGTCCAGCAACGTACCAGTTCCATTGAACGTAAGCGAACCGACAACAAAAGAGGTGTAGAAATTCGTTGAGCCGGACCCATTCACTATTAGATTTGCGGTTGGCGCATAGAAGATTCCTTTAAGGTTCGAGCTGGAGGAGCCATTGATTGTCAGTGCGTTGGTATCGCTAGGATTCTGATAGAACAGGATGCCGTTGTCCGCCCCACTCGTTGGGGCCGAAAGATTCAGCGTGGTCGTGCCATTGTCGGTGAAGGAGGCGCTGCTGTTGGCCAAGTAGATGGTGACATCCGTCCCATTGACCGTTGGGGATCCATTCACAACCATTGCACCGTTCATGTAGAGAACGCCGGCGCCGAGCGTAACCGTTGGGCTCCCGTTGATTGTGAGCCCGTTGTAGCACCCTGCAGGCAGCGTGAATGTAGTTCCGTTGCCGTAGCTGTTCGCGATGCCATTCTGCAGGACGACCCCGGAGACGCAGCCCCCTGGATTAGGGGGAGGGGTCTCAAAGGCCAGCGGGTTGGCTACTGGAACGATTCCAGTGACCGGGGTGGGCGTGATGTTGTTGCTGCCATTCGACAATACGCCGCCCACTACGCCGATAGACTGAGCGTCCAAGGTGACAGCTCCATTCGCAAGCAGGGCTGAGCTGGCGTTGGTGGAGTCATCGATAACCGAACAGAAGGCCGCCGTCAGGTCGACAGTGCCGTTCATCAGGATATCCGTCCCCGATGTGCCCAACGTATATACGCAGCCATTACTGCTCCCGTTCGTAGCTACCGCTCTGGCAGCCACGGTCATCGAGGTTCGGCTGAATAGGCGCATGAAAAAGGTTGGCTGTGGCTGCGAAATAACCGCTTCTACATAGCCCGAGATGCCCTTATAGACGCCAGCCTGTGGTGGCATATTAACTGTAACAGTCACGCTGTTGGTCCCGTTCGTGAAGCCGTTCTGCGCCGAGGCACCCTGCGCCGCAGTCGTCATGTTCGTGGTTCCATAGGGTAGTTCTGCCGCCCCGGCGATGGCGGCAGCGTCGGCTGCAATTTGCTCGTTTCTTTTCGCATGAAACATCGTCCCGACGTCAGTCGCCAATCCCGCAAAGCCAAGGATGCATGTCATACTCAGAGCTACGAAGATCAGTGTTTGTCCGCTCTCGTCCCGTAGTATCTTCATAATTTTCTCCTCAGCGCGGTGGAGTTTGCCCAGCTAACCCAACGGCGCACTGCTTGCTGCGTGGCCCCAACTTCTGGAATGCCCCTACTAGAGCGTTTTCACGATTACTGTGTCCTATCCGGCCTCAGTGAGGTGAGGCTTTTCTTGGGGAAAAGCCCCGCGGAAACTATCTTCGCCGGATACACCTATCGTGAAAGCGCTATAACCGCCCTCCCGATTTGCACTTGAGTACAGCGATTGCTCTGCCACCGTTCTCAGAAGGAGCCACCCCCAGGCCCGATCGGGCGGTTGATCCACAATGGCTGTAGGAAGAGATCCAGTGTCTTTTTATCCGCCAACCCAACCCCACCGGCGACGACACTTGTAACCCGATGCACATCCTCTGGCTTTGGAAATACAAAAGCCACGGCAACGCCATCTTCGCCCAACCGAATCACCTTCGCCTGGACCGCGACGGAACTCTTTGAGCCGTCATCGGACTTTTCTGTCCTTTGCAGGGTCATGGTGATCAAAGTGCCCGGATACCACCGTTGATCGGTCAACAGATAAAAGCCGGTGTTACTCACGTCCCGGATGTAGCGTGGCTGGGGAACGGCGCCATCCCAGTAAAAAGCAACCAGCCGGGGCTCTATATGCCGCTGAGCCCTTCGCCGATGTTGTGACATGAGTTCCTCGAACCAGTTCTTCATCACGTCCCTCTTATCCGTTTGCCACCTTGCTGCCCGGCTCTTCGCTCTGGCCTTCGGCCGCGGCGGCGAGTGCGGCACTCAACCGGCTCTCCATCTCCTCGGCCGGGCAGATCAGGAGCAGATCTCCAGACTGTGTCTGCGACGAATAGATTGTGTGGGGAGGTAGTTCCAATACGCTCGCCGCCTTTATCTTCAGCGGGGCGATACGGAACGTCGGAAAATACTCGATGACGTGGATGACCTGGTAGCTGTCGTCCAGGTAGATCAGATCAAGCGGGAAAAGCACTCCGAGCGTATGAATGCCGCTCGAAGGCACGACCCAAAGACCCTCGCTGGATCTCAATCTGAGCCGTCCGATCAACCCCTTGAGACGCGCGAAAGAGGTGTCCGCAAGAGTTACACCCAGGTTGAGAAAACATTCGCGCGTGAGGTTGTATACGCAGTACGTTCGTCGTTCCATAAGGCCCTTCGTCCTTGGCGGGTGCCCGCAACCGGGCACTCGTGCCGGCTCTCAATTGATCGCACGAGCCGATCCCTACTTGCAGTTCCGTTCTCCGTCGCGGCACCGGAATTGAGAGAAATCCTCCATCCCGCTGTTCATGCGACGTCAGAAAGATCTCGAGTTTCTGGTTCTGCTCCGGTCATGTGCGGGCCAAAGCCCGCACCTTACGTGCACCCAACGGGCGAAACGTGCCACTGGAACTAAAGACTCATCGATTCTGCCCAGTTTAGGAACGGGCTAAAGCCCGAACCTGCCGCTTTAGCGAACTCGCGTCCGGCGGCGCTGTATCACAATCACTAATATGACAACAAAAAGTACGCCGGAAACTATCCGGATGATGGTTGGACTGTCCACGTTGTTCTCCCTTCTCTCAACGGTTGAGAAACGTTTTAAACGATTCCGAAATGATGATGACGGCAGGCCCGAGAGCCACCAAAAAAATAGAGGGGAAGATGAAAAAGACGAGGGGGAAGACCAGCTTGACGGTGGTCTTAGCCGCTTGCTCCTCCACTTTTTGGCGGCGCTGGACCCGTAAGGTGTCGGCATGAATGCGCAGGGTTTTGGCGATGCTGGTGCCAAACTGTTCCGACTGCACCAGCACCGAAACCAGATTGCGCACGCTATCAACGCCCGTACGTTCGGCAAAGTGTCTCCAGGCGTCGGCCCGGGGCCGACCGGCGCGCTGTTCCAGCACCACGACTCCCAACTCATCGCTGATTTCGGGCTTCGCCCGGCTCAGCTCTTCGGTAGTGCGCGCCGTTGCCTGGTCCAGGCTCTGGCCTGCCTCCATGCATATCACCAGCAGATCGAGCACATCCGGCAAACCAAGCTGGATACGCTTCTGCCGCTTCGTGATTTTTCTCCCCAGCCAAAAATCCGGCGCCAAATATCCCAACCCGAGCGCTACGGCGCAGATAACGAAGGGGTTATAACTAGCGACGCCGCTAAGCACGACCAGCAGACACAGAGTGAGGGGAACCAGCACCTTGGCGCCATACAAGACACTCACCGCCGAGTCGTTGCGATAGCCGGCGCGGATCAGGCGTTGCTGCGCCACCGAGACTTCCGCCTGGCTCCTGGGCATGATGCGTTCGAAGCGCCCCACCATGCCGCCGACGGAGACACGTCTGTGCAGCGAGCCGTACAGGCCGCGTGCTTGCTTGGCTCGCGGTGTGACGACGGTGGAGATGCGCTGGAGCATTGCCGCCCGGTAGAAGAGGAGCAGGCCGCCGCTGGCAATCAACAGGAAGATGACGAAAAATGTAAAGGCTGCGAATCCCATAGTTCCCCTCAGACTTCCATGTTTACGATTTTCCGAATGATCAAGGCGCCTGCGACAGTCATGACCGCCGAGGCATAGAGAAGCTTGACGCCAATGTCACGCTTCCACAGCAGGCTCATGTGGTCGGCATCGACGAGATACAAGGCGATTCCGAGCACGATGGGTAGAAAGGAGAGAATCCATCCCGTCAGGCGCCCCTGAGCAGTATGGATACGGACCTGCCGCCTCAGCCGGAATCTCTCGCGGATAACATAGGCCGTTTTGTCGAGCACCTCGGCGAGATTTCCTCCGCTCTCCTTTTGAATCAGAATCGCGGTGGTGACGATTCTCAAGTCCTGCAGCGGAACGCGAGAGACCAGATCATCCATGGCCGTCCTGAGTTCCACGCCGTAGTTCTGTTCATCGCAGCAGATCTTGAACTCGACGCCAATGGGATCGGGCGACTCACTGCCCACCAGGCCCAGGGCGGCGACAAGGCTATGGCCGGCGCGTAGCGCGCTTACCATCAAATTGAGCGCTTCCGGCAGCTCCTCTTCAAACTTGTTAAAGCGTTGGCGGCGCTTATGGAGCACATAAACGAAGGGCACTGCGCCGAGCAGCAGCCCGATCAACAAAGCAAAGGCGACGGCTCCGGTTCGCAGGTAAACCAGATAGGCAGGCATCACGAAACAGGCCGTGCACATGAGCAGCAAGCCGCCGGTGGTCCACTTTACATTGGCCTGGTAGAGAGTGGCGCGCAAGCGCGGAGCCAACTCGACCTTCAGCAGCAAACGATTGATCCAGGGGACCGCGCTGAGCAATTCCTGCTTGCGGATATCGACAATCTGATCGTGCAACTCCCGCCCGCCTACGGCCAGGGCCGATGCAAGCAGGGTCAGGGTCTGCTTGGTGCGCTGCGAGGCGCCCGTTCCGCTCGCGATCAGGAGCAGTGCGACAATCGCGAAGATACCTAAGAATACAACCACCAACAGCAGCAACATACGCTTCTCTCCTTTCCCCTCTTCAGTTCACTTCTTCAATTAACCTCGAGGGTCTGCTCGAACAAACTCGGGGGTAGGAAGACGCCGCCGACGCTGAGGCGATCGAGGAACTTGGGACGAATGCCACTGGGCTGGAAGGCGCCCACCACCCTACCATCGGGGCCGATCCCCCTCTTGTTGAAACTGAAGATCTCGTGCATGCTGATCACGTTTTCTTCCATGCCCGTGATCTCCGAGATGTTGACCACCTTGCGGCTGCCGTCGCTCATGCGGGAGATTTGCACTACCAGGGAGATGGCGGAAGCCATCTGCTGGCGTACGGTTCTTTCCGGGATATTGAGGTTGGTCATCGAAACCATGGATTCAAGCCTGGACAAGGCGTCGCGGGGAGTATTGGCGTGAATTGTGGTCATGGAGCCTTCGTGACCGGTGTTCATGGCCTGGAGCATATCGAACGCCTCTTCCCCGCGCACCTCGCCGATGATGATGCGGTCGGGGCGCATACGAAGGCTGTTGATGAGCAGTTGACGCTGGCGGATTGCCCCGTTGCCTTCAATGTTGGGCGGCCGGGTTTCGAGACGCACGATATTTTCCTGCGCCAGCCGCAATTCGGCGGCATCTTCGATGGTCACCAGGCGCTCTCCCTGGGGAATGTACTGCGACAGAATGTTGAGAAATGTCGTCTTGCCGGAGCCGGTGCCCCCGGAAACCACGATGGAAATGCGGGCTTTGACCGCCGCCGCCAGCATCTCCATCATTTCCGGTGAGATGCTTTTGAGCTGGACGAGCTGATTGGCGGCCAGCGGGCCGGTTCCAAAGCGCCGGATGGAGAGCGTGGGTCCATCCAGCGCCAGGGGAGGGATAATGGCATTGACGCGGGAACCGTCAGGCAGGCGCGCATCGACCATCGGTGAGGACTCGTCTACCCGGCGGCCCACGCGGGAGACGATGCGATCGATGATCTGCAGCAGATGGCGATCGTCACGAAACACCGTATCTGTTTTCGTCAGCAGGCCGCTGCGTTCGATGAATACCCGGTCCTTGCTGTTCACAAGTATGTCGGAGATGGTCGGATCGCGAAGCAGTGGTTCCAGCGGACCGAGACCGAAGACCTCATCGAGCAGATCTTCCTGAATTCTCTCCTGTTCGTTAAAGCTGAGCGGCACCTTCTGGTCTCGGATAATTTCGTTGACCATGGTGGAGACGGCCTGCCGCGCCTGGCCGGAGTTGACGCGCGACAGCTTCTCAAGATCCAGCTTGGAGATCAGGCTGCGATGTATTTCCGATTTAAACTTTTCAAGACTCAGTTGTTCCACTCTGTACCATCCATCCGATTACTCTGAAAATCCCGCTATCGACATCTAACCGAACAAGCTGAACCGCTTCTTCTTGTCCGTGGCTGGGGAATAATTGCACGCCGTTCTCGCCATTTGCCGAATCACCCGGGAGATCGGTGACTCCGCCAGCGCAAGCGGCGTTGCTGTCTCCTGAGCGCGCCGAACCGCCGGATAATCGTTGGGGATTTTCCAGTTAACCGGTTTGGTCAGCGCCCTGGTAATGTGTTCCTCGTCGATGCTTAGGGAGCGGGGAGTAAATCGATTGAGCACGACTTCAAGCTTGCGGTCGCCGGAGATAAAGAACTCATTGATGAGGCGATTTGAATTGCGCAGCTCGGAGATGCTGACCTGGGTTACGAGGTAAGCGACAGATGCCGTTTCCAAGAGCATCTTGCAGGCGGACCCCAGATTCGATCCAGCATCGACCACCACATAGTCGAAATCCTGCCGGACGACAGATAACAGCTTTTCCACGGCCTCATCGGAAGGCCGGAGCGGCGTATACCTGTCGGGAGCGGCCAGCACAGAGAGCCCTGAACTGTGTTTGATTAATAACTTGGTGAGGAAGTTCGAATCCAAGCGCTCGAAGTTCTGCAGCGCGATGGCAGTTGAGAATTCAGCGGTCATTCCAAGATCGAGAGCCGCATCTCCAAAAGGCAGATCGAGGTCGACCAAAACAGTGTTTTTGCCCGACTCCTGTGCCAGGGCGATGGCAAAGTTGCTGGCAATGGTGGTAACGCCGGAGCCGCCCTTGACACCGAGAAATACCAGCAATTTGCCGCCCACCTTCTTTGCCAGCGGGGTCGCCGGGCGCCGTACCGAAGCGCGCACCAACGCTTCCGCAATGGTATTCGGGGCGATAGGGTGGGTGAGAAATTCGCGCGCGCCGGCGCGCATGCAGCGCACCAACAGTTCGGAGTCGGTGCTGGCGGAATAGACCATCACGGTCGCCGAGCGGGTGCCGCAAATATGCTCCACCAGATCCAGGGCCTGTTCCGGATCCGAATCCAGCTCGACGATGATGACGTCGTAGCCCGGATCCAGCAGCCGCGGCACATCGTCGAACCCGGGATAGGAGTTGAACTCGCGCGTCACGCTTGCCTGCGAACCGGCAAGAGCATTGGCTACCGCTTTGCGGCGTTGCTCCTGCGGCCCTATCAAGGCAACCGATAACACCTTGGAACCCAGCGCGTCGGCATCGTGGGTAGAGGTAGTCATCAAAAATTCACGCCCTTCTGCTTTCAATGATTTCGTGGCCGATTGAACTGAGTTAGACATATTGTTGGTGAACTCGCCATGGTTCGTTATTCAGTCCTCAATGTGCAAAAAAAGAGAAAATGGTCCCGATCGCAATCGCGGGAGCGTAGGGCATCTTGCGGGTCAGCGGATTATCGAGAACCAGTTCCGGATGAGGCCGCAAGCCGCGCTTTCCAAAACCCAGGAGCAGATCGCCCGTGCCCTGGAACAACTCACTCAGGAACCCGCCGGCGACGGCCCAGCAGAGTACCATGATGCCCCCGGCCATACCTGTGATGACGAGCGCGGTCAGCAACTGTGCCGGCCCGATCCAGGCGCCGATGGCGGCACAGAGTTTCACATCGCCCATGCCCATGCCACCCAGCCAACAAAGAACGCCAAAGAGCAGCCCACCCAGCGCAATGCCGGCAAGGCTGTGGCCGATGCCAGACCAGCCGCGGAGCGCCCCGGAGACCACGATGCCCGCAAGCAGGAAAGGAAAAACCAGCCAATTGGGGATGCGCCGGCTGCGCAGGTCAGTGAACGTGGCGACGGCAACGACAATGAGCGTGGGCCATAAAGCAATCGAGTGCATGCCGGCTCCTTTCGATTTCTGGGCAGCGTACGCCGGTGGCAGAGCAATTCGCCGTCCAAAGCGCGGAAAAGCAGAAAGAAACCGGAATTCAGAGTTTTAGGGACTTCGCCATCCAGGCCGGTGTGCACGGCTGTTTACAGGGGGGGATAGGAGTGAAGCAGTCTATATACACCAGCCTCGCCGGGCGCATCAAGCCAAACCAGTCCGAGGCCACTTGATAGATCAGGTAGGCTACCCCGCTGATGGCCGAGTGATGCTCGAGGCTACTCCCCAGGGGAGGATCATGTCAGGCGTCTGAGCGACCAATACCGTTCCGCTAGAGCGAAGTATAAATATTGATCAATTCCTGCCGTAGCTTATTGATGAGCAATTAGTAACGTCCAAGAACGAGAATAACTAAGTAGTTATATGATTACTAAAACGGTTACCAAAATTCCATCGACATTATCTACTTACTAAGCTATTTCTTGGCAACCATTACAAAAAAACGTTCATCCGGTTTTGCGCCTTAAATGGTGATCGTTTCAGGACGATGGATTGTTCCGCTCCCGCCGATATCCACGTGCTGATTGACCTGTTGAAGTTGAGGGAATCTCCAATCCATGATCCGTATTGGACTCTTTTCTGAAGATAAAAAGCTCCAGCCGATACTCTCTTCCGCTTTGGGAAAGGGGTTTCAGGTACTAGTCGAATCGGACGAAGCAGGCATAAAACAAATGCTCGCTTCGGGCGGATGCGATGTTGTAGTCCTCGATCTGGACTCAAATCACGACTCCCTAGAAGAGCGGATCGAGTGCTCGCGGCGAATCGCGGCGTCTGAATCTGCATCCGTTGTGATGGTCGACGATGCCTTGCGCACGACCGCGGTTGAGCTGGTTCGGTTGGGGGCGCATGGTTATTGCCGGAAACCGCCTTCCGTCCGCGATCTAAAAAACATGCTGCAGCGCGCTTACGAGAACGTTTCGCTCAAGCGAAAGCTGCACAGTGTGCAGCAACAATTGGCGGAGGCAAGCAAGGGCTGTGATCAAATGATCGGATGCAGCTCGCCGATGCAGCAGGTCTACGACCTGGTGCACCGCGTCGCCAGTCTCAATGCATCTGTGCTTATTGTTGGAGAAAGCGGCACGGGAAAAGAGCTGATCGCACAAGCCATCCACAACCTGGGCTCTCGTTCCAATCGACCGTTTGTGGCTGTCTCCTGCGGCGCCATTCCTGAAACCCTGATTGAATCGGAGTTGTTCGGCCACGAGAAAGGCGCGTTTACCGGGACCGTGGGTTCACGAGAAGGTTATTTGGAGCAGGCAGGCGACGGGACGCTCTTTCTCGATGAAGTCGGCGAGATCACGCTGAGCACGCAGGTCAAGCTGTTGCGCGTCCTGCAGCAGCGCGAATTCAGCCGGCTTGGCAGCAACCGGCTGCTCCCTTTACGCGCGCGCATCATTTTCGCCACCCACCAGGACCTGGGGGAGATGGTGCAGCAAGGCAAATTTCGGCAGGACCTTTATTACCGCATCAATGTAATGAGAATTGACGCTCCGTCTCTCCAGGAACACGCGGAAGATATTCCGACGATCGCGATGCACTTTCTCCGGCAATATTCAGAGATGTATGAAAAGCCGATGGAGTATATCGATCAGGCCGCGATGACCGTCCTGCAAAGCTACTCCTGGCCCGGCAACGTGCGCGAGTTGGAAAATACAATTCAGCGGGCGATTATCGTTGCCAGCGACACGTGTATTCGGATGCAAGACCTCCCGCGGAACATTCAGGAAGAAAATGTTGTCAGCATCGCCGATCACCATCCTGACAGTTCATTCGAATGCCAGATTCGCGATTTCAAGGTCAAGCTGGCCATCGCAGCGGTGCGTGAGAACAATGGGAACAAGACGCTGGCAGCTCGAAGTTTGAATATCTCGCGCGCTTATTTGCACCGACTGATCCGGCTCGCTGAAGGGGCTCCGGCAAGCGCGCAGGACTTGGTTGACGAACCGATCCCAGACGACTCGATGCTGTCGGAACTAGGCAGCGCGTGAGCACTGCATCCCTGACTGCTCAACAAACCGCGAATCACGCACGCTTTCGTGTCTTGCGACGTATCTTTTCGTTTCCCGGCTTTCTGTCGGCCTTACTGCTTGTGCTGGCTGTGCTGACTCTCCGGAACCGCTTCGACGACCCGGATATGTGGTGGCACCTTAGAACTGGCCAGATTATCTGGACCACCCATGCTATTCCGCTCACCGACGTTTTTTCCTACACCAGCGACCAGCATCTCCGGATTCCTCACGAGTGGCTCTCCCAGGTGCTTATATACGGCGCCTACCAATTGGGCGGCTACTCTGGCCTGATGCTCTGGCTGTGCTTCCTTACTGCCGCGCTGCTGCTCGCCGGCTACGCTCTGTGCACACTCTATTCGGGCAATGCAAAAGTGGGTTTCCTCGGGGCCATGATCATCTGGCTCTTCGCCACTAGCGGCCTTTCCATACGGCCGCAAATGATCGGCTATCTCCTGTTGATTTTGGAGTTGCTGCTGTTGCACCTCGGGCGCACGCGAAATGCTCGTTGGTTCTTTTGGCTGCCGCCGCTTTTTGCGTTGTGGGTGAACTGTCATGGGACGTTTTTTCTTGGCCTTGTGATTGGAGGAGCAATTCTTCTCTGCTCCTTCGTCAATTTCCGCATAGGACCGCTCGTGCCCTCAGCATGGAATTCGCGCACCCGTCAGATGCTTGCGTTGGCATTGATCCTCTCGATGGCGGCGTTGTGGCTCAATCCAGTAGGTGTGAAGCAGGTCTTTTACCCCTTGAACCTGATAATGCATCAGCCGATCAACCTAAGCCAGGTAGAGGAGTGGCAGCCGCTCCAGTTAACTGACGGGCGCGGCCTTGGATTTCTTGCCGTCCTTGGGTCCCTTTTTTTGGTGATGATCGTTCGCCGTTCGGAGTTGTTTTGGGATGAGTTGCTCCTGCTGGTTCTGGGCATAGGGCTTGCCGCCAATCATCGACGCATGGTCTTCGTATTTGGCATATTGGCCGCACCTATTTTGTCGCGCCTGCTTTCACCATTATGGGATGGTTATCATGCCGAGGCAGATCGGGCGGCGCCCAATGCGGTCTTGATCGCGGCCTCACTCCTGATCGCTTTCTGGAGTTTCCCCGGCCTCAAAAACCTGACTGGGCAGGTGGATAGGGGAAGCCCCGTCAAGGCAGTGGAATTCATCAGGACACACCGTCTCCGCGGGAGAATGTTGAACGACTATGGCTACGGGGGATATCTGACTTGGGCAGCGCCTCAACAACCGGTTTTCGTGTATGGGGGCGGGGACATTGTCGATTGGAACGGTGTGGTGGACGAATTTGGAAAGTGGGCGACACTTCAGAGTGACCCTAATACGCTTCTTGACAAGTACCGCGTGGCTTTCTGCTTACTGGCACAGCAATCCCCTATGGTGCGTGTTCTGCCCTTATTAGGCAGATGGAAGGTCATCTATACGGACGATCGTTCCGTGATTTTTATGCGCGCCGGCGCGTCGTAACGTCGTCTGCCCGAGATCGAGCAGTGCGCAGCAAGTCTCCAGCGGAGGGTGCCACCGCGGCCTTCAGTGCCGCAACACCAGCAGTGAGGGCCTGGGCTTGACCACCTACTGTTTGGCAGTAATGCTCTTATAAGTCCGTTCGTGAAGTGCTTCCGACTACCCCACTGAAGCGCATTGGGCTAGTTGCGCTGCGTTGTATTGCGACGAATGCAAACTGCACCGGACAAAGTGGACAGCTTTCCTCCGCGCCTTCGGCTCCGTCGCGAACTTGACCTCGGCTTTGTCCAGCGTGCGTTAGTTTCGATTGTTACGAATGGTTGCGCTTGCTTCGATTATGTGGGATCATCATGCTGAGGTGTTCATGTCTCAGGCTCTCCTGACCCCAACGCTGCCGACCGAATCGGATGCAACCCTAGCTAAGGAGACACGTCGCTTGCTTGCCCCGCGCGTTCGTTCTTCCGCTCCACTGAGCTTCCGCGTTCTCGGTGCTTCCAAAGAGGAGATTTTGCGGATTCCGGCACCGGCGGTCAAGATGCTGCTTCGAATTCTGGAAGAGATGGGGCGCGGCAACGCCGTCACCTTGATTCCAGTTCATGCGGAACTCACGACGCAGGAAGCAGCGGACATGCTGAACATCTCGCGGCCCTCGCTCATTCAACTCCTAGATGAGGGCAAGATCGAATACCGGAAGGTCGGCACACACCGCCGAATCCGGTTCGAGGCGCTGATGTCGTATAAGCGCGCAGCCGATGCAGAGCGCCGTGCGGCTCTTGCCGAACTCGCTGCGTATGACCAGGAGATCGGGATCTGAATTGTGGCTGCATTCATCGTCTTCTATGACGCGAACGTGCTCTATCCCGCCGAACTACGCAATCTTCTGATGCATCTCGCACTCATCGGGGTATTCCGGCGCCAAGTGGTCCGCGGACGTGCACGAGGAATGGATCAGGAATCTCCTGATGGACCGCCCTGACCTCACCCGCGCAAAACTGGAGCGTACTCGACAGCTCATGGATAAGGCTGCACCGGACGCGTTGGTGAGAGGATACGAGCACCTCATTGCCGGACTTGCGCTCCCAGACCCGAATGATCGTCATGTGCTGGTGGCGCAAGGATTGACGGAAACTGCATCCGTACTTCGTGAATATATGGTCGGCGGTAGATCTTAAGGAAAATCTGCGAAGAGGTCTCTCGGCGAAACCGAGAGTGCCTTCGCCAGCTTCACAATGTTCTCCAGAGCTACGTTCCGCTCTCCACGCTCCACACCGCCAATGGAGTCAGGAGGCGAAAAGCCACCTTCATCGGGACCACAAATCAGTACAAGAACAAATCGGACGCGCGGGTTGCAGTTGAAGCCCTTCTCCTCTAACTCAACGAAGAGAAACCACAGCATCACCTGGGTGCTATCACCTTCGGCGCAATCTGCGACCGATACATCGAGGAAGAGTTGCCGACCCGTTACTCGACCCGGAAATCGTATCTGTCGAACATCAAGCTGCACATTCGCCCAGGGTGGGAGCGCTATCTGCTGCACCAGATCCGTCCGATGGTGGTCGAAGGGTGGTTGAAGAATCTGGATATGGCCCGAAGTTGAAGGCCCATATCCGCGGCGTGATGCACCTCATTTTGAGTGTGCAGCTCGCTGGGAACTCTTCAACGATCGCCGGAACCCCATACAAATCGTTCGGATCAAGGACAGCACGAAACGGCGGCAGCGCCCCGCTGTGTTGACTGTGAAGGAGTTCGACACCATCCTCGCACTCTTGAAGGAACCGTACCGAACGATGGTGATTGTTGCACAATGCCTCGGTCTTCGCGTCAGCGAGATCGCGGCGCTCCAATGGGAAGACTTCGATCTTGAAAAGAATCTGCTGCTCGTTCAGCGCAGCTTCGTGAGCGGGCACGTGGACGACGTCAAGACGGAGTATTCGCGGGAATACGTTCCGCTTCACGAATCGCTAGTAGAGGTTTTGCTCGCCTGGAGCAAGATGCCCTGCCAACCAAAGAAGGCTGGGTCTTCGCAAGCCCTCTGACGAACAAGCCCTACCATCCGACCGAGATTCAGAAGCGGCACATCCGACCTGCGGGCTGCTGCCTGATTGAGTGTCCGAAATGCACAGCCCCCCAATTGGCGCCTGGTGCCGGCAGGATCATCCGACCCCGAACAGCAAGCGGTTGCAGATCCATGAAGATCGCAGGACGGCAGCCGGAAAGTACGCCTCCGTCGTGTGGCATACGTTCCGGCACACGTACCGTTCCTGGCTCGACGAGACGGGGGCGCCGATGAAGGTGCAGCAGGAACTCATGCGCCACGCATCGATTCAGACGACCATGAATGTCTACGGACAGGCGATGGCGTCCTCGAAGCGCGAGGCCAACAGCAAGGTTGTGAAGATGGTGCTCAAGCCAGTGCAAGAGAGCGTCTGAACTTTGATTTTCCTAATGGGAGTCAGTGGGAGCGAATCTATTGGATCAGCCAATCGGGAAATTATTGATCCAATTGGTTGCGGGGGCTGGATTTGAACCAGCGACCTTTGGGTTATGAGCCCAACGAGCTACCGGACTGCTCCACCCCGCAG
>Ga0302324_100012290_pt1 | contig 17466 bp, 14 predicted proteins | sample Palsa_T0_1_FD_201949 | JGI IMG/M metagenome (GOLD analysis project Ga0302324, IMG submission 201949) | Peat permafrost microbial communities from Stordalen Mire near Abisko, Sweden - Palsa_T0_1 | ecosystem: Environmental > Terrestrial > Soil > Palsa > Peat permafrost | place: Sweden: Abisko...
GCGGCGAAGAGGCCTTCAATGGTTTGGGTATACAGATGCTTCGCGGCTGCTTGGTCGCCGAAATCGGGCAGATACCAGCCGGATTTTAGAAAATTCTGATACCGGGTCGATCGTTCCTGGCCGTCCCAACGCTGTTCATCCACCAAAACGATGGCCGCAAGGAGCGAAAGGCGCTCAATGGCGAAGGCAACGTGGGCCAGGTCGGCGATGGAGCGATGACCGTACTGGAAGTAGAAGGTATTGAGGAACTGCTCGGCGCGTTGTGAGCTTATCTCTTTCAGCGATTGGCGCATGGATAGCGCGGAGCGGGAGTATTTGGCCATCGCATAGGCCAGGACTTCAGGGTCAGCGCCGTGAATGGCGAATACATCGGTTTCCGGCGACGGGAGGCTATCAGCGGGGGCGGGCGGGTTACTGGACATGAAATTCACTGGCGACCAGAATACGGCATCGGGAACCCTCGCCGCAGAAGTTCCGGCAAATGTGTTCCGGCAAATCCAGGCTCCGTCCAGCTCAAACACGCTCGTCCAGCGATTCGTTCAGCGCCTGATTTCCGGAAGGAACGCCTGCAGATCGTTCGGGTGAATCGGCTTTTGCAACAGGGTGAAGTTGCAGCCCGCGTCGCGCGCATCGGCGATCAGCGAGTCGTTCTCAGTGAGGCCGGAGAGCAGGATTACCTGGCAATCCACCGACTTCGATTGGATCACTCGCGCCAGATCTGCTCCATTCATCCGGTTCAGGCTTAAGCTCGACACCAGAACCTTGGGTGGATTGCGACGGGCCAACTCCAAAGCACATTCCGCGTTGTAAGCCGTCATTACGGCGTAACCCCAGCTGGTGAAGATTGCGGCCCGGGTGTCGGCGATGATCCGCTCGTCATCCACTACGAGGACAACGGGGCGAACCGGGGCCGGGTCATATTCCATGTCGTCTATCGGTACTTCCGCGAGTGGAATCTTTTGAATACTCAGTTCCCATAGCATCGATTTTTCCTCTTGAAATCAACCTACCACCGTTCCAAAAATACGGGTTATATCTTTTTGTTTGTTCTACTTTCAGGTTTTTATCAGCTTCACGATATTTATTCCTGCAGCCTACGTTTTGCTTGTGATACGTTAGTTTATCGCTAGGTTAGCGATACGATTTCGCTACAGGAGAAAGGCGATGAGCACCGAGAACCACCTGAAATCCGCTCCCAGATTTGGTTCCGTTCTACGAGCGGAGGTTCCAAGTGGCCGAAATGGCAAGCACCGTGAGATTATCGCCCAGCTTTTAAACGACATTGAACAACTGGAAGCGGGAAGCGCCTTGAAGGTTCCTCTGGCAGAGCTGCCCGATACCAAGGAGAACATTCGCTCGGCGCTGAACCGCGCGACGCGCGAGCGGGAGATCACGGTCGCAACTTCGAGCGACGACGAGTTTCTATACATCTGGAAACCGTGAGATGACCGGGGCTGAACTGAGCTACGATGGCAGGTGTAGGAAAATTTCTCAGATCTGAAACCAATCGGATCTTCGGAAGTTGGAACCGCGAGGCGGGCCGTGATCCGCCAGAGGAAATCCTGACTCCATGCGCGAAGTTCTGGAAAAGGCGACACACCGCCCGTGGCCCCTGCCCACAGGGCCGTGGGCTATGACGCAGCGCTGGAACGATCTGCTGTTCGCGCACTGGCCCATACGGATCGCGGAAATGGAAGCGCTGCTGCCGGAGGGCTTGGAAGTCGATGTATTTCAAGGCTCCGCGTGGCTGGGCGTGGTTCCTTTCTGGATGGACAGGATCCAGTTGCGCGGGCTTCCAGCCATTCCGGGGGCGCGGCAGTTTCCAGAGTTGAACTTGCGCACCTATGTGCGGGACACGCGCACGAACACGCCGGGCGTCTATTTCTTCTCGCTCGATGCGGCCAATCTGCTGGCGGTAATAGTGGCGCGCAGCTTCTTTCATCTGCCTTACTACTGGGCGCAGATGAGCATCAAGCCGGTCAAATTCGGGACCGGAGGCGAGCGGGAGTTTTCCTACTTCAGCCGGCGGCTGCTCAGCGGCAAGCCGGTGCAGTTCGCAGCGCGCTATCGCGGTCTGGGCCCGACGTACAAACTCGCTCAGAGCCGGCTGGGGACGATTGAATACTTTCTGACGGAACGCTACTGCCTGTTCTCACTGGACTCCATGGGACGGCTGCGCCGGACGAATATACACCACGTTCCCTGGCCGCTCGAAGCGGCGGAGGCTGAGATTACGCAGAACGACCTGGCGGCGCACATAGGGCTGGACCTACCACCGACCAAGCCGATTCTTCACTATTCCCGGCAATTGGCGGTGTATGTATGGCCGTCGGAGCTGGCGCAGGCGCCTGTGCTGGCGACCGGACAGGCTGTTGCTGCGGCGCAGTAGCATGCCTTTACAGCCGGCTTTCGCGGGGCAAACCGATCTGGCCCGGGTATCTATAATCGGCAAGGACGCGCGCTGGCTTTCCAGCGCAAACGAAAATTCAACGAGGGAATATGAACGGATTGGAAGGGCGGATTGCGCTGGTCACCGGCGCTTCGCAGGGAATTGGGCGCGCTTGCGCCGTGGCGTTGGCAGCCTCTGGTGCGACAGTTGCGCTGGCGGCGCGGAATGAGGCCAAACTGGCCGAAGTTGCCGCTGAAATTGAGGCGGCAGGAGGCAAAGCTGCGGCGTTTGCCCTGGATGTGGCCAGCGAAGAGTCGATCAAGGCCGGGGCCAAGGCCATCCTCGACCGGTTTGGCAAGGTGGAGATTCTGGTCAACAACGCCGGCATCACCCGCGACGACCTGGTGCTGCGCATGAAGCGCTCCGACTGGGACGACGTGATCGCGACCAACCTTACCGGCGCTTTTCTGCTCACCCAAGCGGTGCTGCGCGCCATGCTCAAGAACCGCTGGGGCCGGATCATCAATATTTCAAGCGTGGTGGGGCGCACCGGCCAGGCCGGCCAGGTGAACTATGCCGCGACCAAAGCGGGGCTGATCGGCATGACGCAAGCGCTGGCCCGAGAAGTGGCTGCGCGCGGCGTCACCGTGAATGCTGTGGCTCCGGGATACATTGAGACGCCGATGACCGCCGTGCTCAACGCAGAGCAAACGGCAGCGATGCTGGCGGCGATTCCGCTGGGCCGCGCCGGAACCGACTCCGATATCGCCAATGCCGTGCTCTACCTGGCTTCCGAAGGCGCAGGCTACGTTACCGGCGCGGTGCTGGATGTGAATGGCGGCATGTTCATGGGCTAAGGCATTTCAGGGTACTTAAGGCTTTTCATGCATTCGCCGCTCCAGCCGATAGCCAAGACTGGAGTGTCTTCTTTCCATGGCGACTGTATTTTCCAGGGTTCTCCCGGATTTACATGAAGAGAGCGGCGTAACGACCCCTGAAACCGGAGTACCCGACGGGCTGCGCTATGTGGCGCGCCAGCCGATCCTCGATGCGCGAGGCAACGTCTGCGCCTACGAATTGCTTTTTCGCAGCGGCGCGTCGTCGGTCGCGTTTGATGGCGACGGGGACGCGGCGACCCGGACCGTACTGGACAATACGCTGATCTTCGGCGTCGAACGCCTCGCCGACGGGCAGCCGATTTTCGTGAACTGCACGCGAGAGGCGCTGCTCGGCGGTTTCGTCAGAGTCCTGGATCCGAAACATACGGTGCTAGAACTGCTGGAAACGCTGGAGCCGGATGCCGCACTCGTAAACTCATGCCGTGAGTTGAAGGCCAGCGGATACCGTATCGCCCTCGACGATTTTGCGTGGCAGCCCGCCTGGGAGCCGCTGTTGGACATCGCGGATTACGTGAAGGTGGATCTGAGCTCCACTACGCCGCCGCAGCGTGCTCTGCTCAGAAGAAAAATTGGCTCCCGTCCCATTCAGTTGATTCTGGAACGGGTCGAAACGCATGAGCAATTTGAATCCGCGAAACGGGAAGGCTTCCAGTTGTTCCAGGGATTCTACTTCTGCCGTCCGCAACTGATGGCCAATCGAGAGCTACCGGCCAATCGGGTCATCCACATGCAGATTCTTCAGGCCGTGCTCCAGAAGCCCCTGGACGTGCCGAAGATCAGCGAATTGGTCAAACGGGAGCCGTCTCTTACCTATCGATTGCTGCGCATTGCCAACTCCCCCATCTACGCAACGCGCCAGGCGGTCAGCTCCATTCAAGGAGCCCTGGTGATGGTCGGCGACGAGATGTTTCGCCGGGTCGCATTGCTGGCCATAACGGCGGAACTGAAAGGCAACCGGCCAGCGGAGCTGCTGCGCATGGCGTTCACGAGGAGCAGATTTTGTGAGTTGGCGGCAGACATTGCCGGGCAGGATGCGACTGAGCAATATCTGCTTGGCATGTTCAGCCTGCTTCCGGCGATGATGCGCCTTCCCATGGAAAGCGTGGCCAAAGCGCTGCCTTTGCGCCGCGAAGTCTATCTGGCGCTCTTAGGGGAGCATAACGCCGAGCGGATTCTTCTTGGCTGGCTTGAGTCGTACGAGTTGGGCGAGTGGGAAAGCTGCGACCGAATCGCCCTGGAAGCCGGCCTGAACGACATCTGGCTGCCCAAGGTATACGCCGAGGCTCTGCTATGGGCCGAGTCGAACATGAAGCTGGCGGCCCAATAAGAGCAAAGCACCGGCGGCGGAAGAAACTCCGCTACTGAGGTTTTGGCTGAGCGGCAGCCGGTTGACCGCCTTCGCGGTTCTGTGGCTGGTTTGCAACGACAGTTGTAGCTACGAACACCCCGCCTTTGACGGCGCCCTCGGCGCGCAACTGCTCGCCGGGCTGGATGTCAGCCAGCGTAATCGAATCGCGGCGCAGCCGGAAGGACGTGTTTTCATCCACCACAATCGAGTGCGGCGCGTGGTCCAGCATCCCTTCGACAGTGATGGTGGTGTCTTTGACCGCGGTGACGCGGCCCGCCAGCCAGGTCTTGCCGAAATTCGCTTCCATCTCGCGCATCTGTTTGGCGCGCTCCGGATCGACCTGCACGATGAAGACCGCGCCGACGGACTTGGCCGTCGCGTCCATCTCGCCGCCTGCGGTGATCACGTCGCCGACCTTGATGTCGGTTGGCTTAATCGGAGTGGGCTGCGCTCGCTGGCTTCCGCCCTCGGTGTCGGTTGCGCCGGCTCCCGCGCCACCCTGGCGACGGCCTCCGGTCTGGCCCGGCGGCTGCTTCATAATGCGGGTATTCACACTGAAGTGGACGGTATACAAGTCGCCGTTCTCGGTCTTGATCACGTAGTGATCCGCGGCAACCTCGGTCACGGAGCCGAGAATCCCGCGTCCGCCTCCGGGAAAGCCTCCCATGCCGCGTCCCTGCCGCTGGCCCGAAACCTGCCCTGCGTCCTGCCCTCCGCCGGATTGCTGCGAGTAGCCAACGCCGCCAACGGCGGCCAGGAATGCGGCCGCAACTCCAAGGTGAAAAAATTTGACGCGCATTCGGGTTGTCCCCACTCTCTTCGGAAGTAGACGTTGAAACTGCCTCAAAAGCTACACCACGCGGAACGAGCAGTCGGGTACACTTTTGTGAGGTTAGGGGACGCGGCAATGGGTTCAATCGCAATTTCAAGTACAACCGGCCTGCGAGAGCGTTACCGGCTGGTCCGGCAGCGAAGTCTCAATCTTTGTAGGCCCTTGACGCCGGAAGACATGATGGTGCAGTCGTGTCCTGAGGCTTCCCCGGCCAAGTGGCACATCGCACATACCTCCTGGTTCTTCGAGTCCTTTGTTCTTAGCGAGTTCCTCCCCGATTACCGCGTCTTTCATCCCGATTTCCAGTGGCTTTTCAACAGCTACTACCAGACTTTCGCGGAATTCCCCGACAAGCGCCTTCGTTCTTCCTTTTCCCGCCCTGCGCTGGAGAAGATCCTTGCCTACCGCGCCCATGTGGACGAGGCCATCGAAACATTGCTGGAGCGCGACGCGCCGGAAGAGGCGCTGCGGAGGATCGAACTTGGCCTGCATCACGAAGAGCAGCACCAGGAGCTTCTGCTCACCGACATCCAGCATGCCCTCTACACCAATCCCTTGCAGCCGGCATATCTGGAGAGCGAGTCGTCTGCCGATACGTATACCGCGCCGCTGCGCTTGCTGAGCTACGAAGGTGGCCTGCACGAGATCGGCCTCACCGCAGAGGATGGTTTCGGATTCGACAACGAGCGTCCCCGCCATCGCGTCTGGCTGGAGCCGTTCCAACTGGCGTCGCGGCTGGCCACCTGCGGCGAATTTGCCGAATTCATCGCCGACGGCGGCTACCGCAGGCCCGAGCTATGGCTCTCCGCCGGCTGGCAGACCGTTCAGGACCAGCGCTGGCAAGCGCCGCTTTACTGGCGTCGATCTGCCGAATCGGAATCCTGGACGATCGGCACTTTGCGCGGCAAGCGCGGTCTGGCCGAAGCCGCAGCCTGTCCCGTGGCCCACGTCAGCCTGTTTGAGGCCGACGCGTACGCTCACTGGAAAGGGCTGCGCCTGCCCACGGAAGCCGAATGGGAAACGGTCGCGGCCACGGCGCCCGTCGAAGGCAACCTGCTCGAATCCGGCAACTTGCGCACAGCCCCGGCTTCCGGCAACTCCGGAGAAATTGCCCAACTGTTCGGCGACTGCTGGGAGTGGACGTCGAGCGCCTATCTCGGCTACCCCGGCTTTCAACCGCTCCCAGGGTCGCTGGGTGAATACAACGGCAAGTTCATGAGCGGCCAGATGGTGCTGCGCGGCGGCTCCTGCGTCACGCCCGCCGGCCACATCCGGGCCAGTTACCGAAACTTTTTCCCGCCCGAGACGCGTTGGCAGTTTTCCGGCATTCGTCTGGCTGCGTCGTAACTTCAGCTCTCAGAAAGGCATCCAAGAGACCTATGGCTACCGTTGCGACGGAAATCCCCGCTTGTCAAACCCCTTCTGAAATTACTCAGTCCATCGCGGAGATTGTCTGCGACGGGCTCAATCGAGCTCCAAAGCAGTTGCCGCCGTGGCTTTTCTACGACGAAGCCGGTTCGCTGCTGTTTGAAGAAATCACCCGCCTGCCCGAGTACTACCTCACGCGCATCGAGCGCGGCATCTTCGAGAGCCACGCCGCGGACATGATCGCCGCGTCCGCCGATGGTTGCCGGCTGCGCTTGCTGGAACTCGGCGCAGGCTCGGCCGACAAGACGCGCCTGCTTCTATCTGCGGCTGTCGCGCACCAGAAGCGCGTTTCCTATCAGCCGATCGATGTCTCAGCCTCCGCTCTTGAGGCAGCTCGGGAACGGCTGGAACGCGAACTGCCGCGAGTGCTCGTGGAGCCGCTGACCGCCGACTATACGCGCGGATTGCAGTTGGAGCCATGTCGATCCGGGGAGCGCAGGCTGGCCCTCTTTATCGGCTCCAGCATCGGCAACTTCGATCCAGAGGATGCGCTGAACCTGCTCGTTTGCCTGCGCGACGCGCTCGACCCAGGCGACGGGCTGCTGCTGGGCGTCGATCTTGCGCCTGCGGCGAATGGGAAGACGGAATCCGAACTGATCGCCGCTTATGACGACGGCCAGGGCGTCACCGCGCAATTCAACAAGAACCTGCTGACACGATTGAATCGCGATCTAGGCGCGGATTTCAATCTGGAGGCCTTCCGCCACCGGATTCGCTGGAATCGCAAGCACTCCCGAATCGAAATGCACCTCGAAAGCACACAGGAGCAGACGGTTAACGCGCTGGAACGGGAATTTCATTTCGCCGAGGGCGAGACCATTCACACGGAGAACAGTTGTAAGTACCGCATGGGCGAGGCGGAAGAATTGCTCCGCGCCGCCGGCTTTGAGCCTCGGCGGCGCTGGAGCGATGCTGCTGGATGGTTTGCCGTGCATTTGGCCATCCGGTCGTGAATTGGCTCCCAAGCGCCATCCACCTCGCACTACATCGTGTGCGCGGACTTCGCGTGGTCGATGCGAACCAGCAACACATCGTGCGACGGCAGTTCCAACGGCATGCCCTGGGTTAGTTTGATCTCTTTCCCGGTCCAAAGGTCTTTGCCCGTCTGTTCTCGAGCCAGCCCAATTCTCGCCAGATCCAGATGGAAGGGGTGCGTCGAATAGCGGTCGCTGCCCACGTCGATCACCGCGATGGCCAACGCGCCGCCCTGCAATTCGCGCGTCCACACCTCAACCTCGCCATCGGAATAGGCATGTTTTCCCTGCTTGCCGAGCGGGTCCTGGTCGATTGCGATCACATCCTTGTTGGTCAGGATGGCCTTGACCTCCGGCTTCATGTTGGGTAGATCGTTGCCGGCGAGCAGCGGCGCGGCCAGCATCGCCCACCAGCTGAAGTGGGTGCGGTTTTCCGCCAGCGACAGCTTGCCGTTGCCGACTTCCAGCATATCTGGATCGTTCCAGTGGCCCGGACCGGCGTAGCTTTCCAAGCCCGATTGCTGGCTGGCGATGTCGTAGATGCTCTGCCAGCGCGCCTGAATATCTCCAGTCGTGCGCCAAAGATTGCCGCCCAGCGCCGGCGCCCACTCCCAGGGAGCGTCCCAGCCATACTGGCAGAGAGAGTAGACAATGGGCCGGCCTGTCGCCGCGGTAGCCTCCTTGAGAGCCTTGCCCATCTTCTCGTAAGCGTCCGTCATCAGCTTCATCTGCGCGGCTTTGTCGTTGGGAGCCTGTTTCTCCAACACATCGGCAGTGAAGCTGCACAAGTCGTATTTCAGGTAGTCGATGCCCCACTCCGCGTACGTCTTGGCGTCCTGCAACTCATGGCCCAACGAACCCGCATAACCCGCGCAGGTCTTGGTTCCGGGGCCGGAATAGATGCCGATCTTGAGGCCCCTGGAATGGACGTACTCGGCCAGGGCCTTCATGTCGGGAAATTTTTCGTTGGAGTGGATGACACCGTTGGCGTCCCGTTGTCCCTGCCATGTGTCGTCGATGTTGACATAGATGTACCCGGCGTCCTTCATGCCGGTAGCGACAATCTGGTCGGCCGCAGCACGGATGCCCTTGTCATCCACCTTGCCGGCAAAGTAGTTCCAGCTATTCCAGCCCATCGGCGGAGTCTGGGCAACGGGCGCTTGGGCAACAGAAGAAGTGGCCAGAGCCAGGACAAATAAAGCAGAGAGCAAGCGCATTATGAACCTCTATTAAGGTGTGAGAGTCTCGTGCTTCAGCAGGAGCGCAGATAGTCCCCGCTCTTGCCGCCGGATTTCGATTCCAGTTGAATGCTGCGAATGACGATCGATTTGTCCAGCGCCTTGGTCATGTCGTAAATAGTGAGGGCGGCGATGGAGACTGCGGTCAGCGCTTCCATTTCTACACCGGTAGGCCCTGTGGTCGCCACCCTGGCCGTGAGACGCACGCCGCCCTCGGTAACCTCCGTGGCAACGTCCACAAAGCTGAGCGGCAGAGGGTGGCACATCGGAATCAGGCTGGCCGTCTGCTTGGCCGCCTGAATTCCCGCAAACCGCGCCACTTCAAGAGGATTGCCCTTGGGATTCGCCGGCAGCGCCGCAAGCACGGCCGAAGACAACTCCACAAAGGCCGAGGCAACCGCCTCGCGTCGCGTTGCGGCCTTCTCGCTCACGTCGACCATGCGGGCGCGGCCTGTCTCGTCGAAATGGCTGAGTTCGGGCGCAGCTTGTCCCGCAGTCTGATCGGACATCTCTTTCCTCCCGGAAATCGCACTCCAGCACCGCATGAAAGGCCGACGGAGCACAGTCCTCAGCTTAATGGATGTACCTGGGATTGCCGATGGGATTCAACGCACCCAGCCGACGCCGAGATTCGCCTGCGAACGCAGCCGGTCTGCCAGTTGGCCGGTGTGATGCGCCAAATGGCGCAGATTGTAGAGCTGCAATTCAAATTTTGTGAACGGCAGCCAATGAAACCCGGACGGCGCTTCGAAATCGATCAAGGGCATCTGCCGGCTCACCTCGCTATGGCAGAACAAGGCATAGTCGAGCAACTCAGGCGGGCTGTAGGGCTGATCCACCTTGAACTTCTGTCCCGGTTGCCGGCGGGCCTCGCCAAGGTAGTTGTATTCAGTGCGGTGCGATGGCCACGGCACAAAATCCGCGTCGCTGGGCGCAAGGTAGAAGTGCGTGTAAAAGAGCGCGTGGTAAGCGATATGCCAATAGCGGTTGGGAGAATCCCCCGACGAGTCCAGCCAGATGGCCTTGGGACACGTCCGAACCGCCGACTCCAGCATCTCCAGAGCCGAGTGGTATTGGCGCGCGATCTTCTCCCACGTTTCCATCCGTTATGCTCCTCATGCCGAGACAGGGTCCGCTGGGACCAGCGCCAGCATCGCGCCAGATCGATTTGCTCCATTTGCTCCGCTTGATCTGGCGCGAAATCCCGGCGAGCGGTGCGCGATGGACAATTTCTCGCGGCTGAGCAGCTTCCGAATCTGGCCGCGCGCGTGGTCCGCCCAGGGACCGCTCTTGTCCAGCCGGATATAGGTTTGCCAATGCACCAGGGCCCGCCGGCGTTCGCCCTTGCGCTCATAGGCCAGGGCCAGGTTGTAATGGGCATCGGCGTAACCGGGCGCCAGCGTGATGGCCCGGCGATAGGCGGCAATCGACTCATCCGGCCGCTCCAACTCGTCAAGCACGTTGCCCAGGTCGAAGAAGGCCAGCACGTAGGACGAGTCGGAGACCGTGGCCTGGCGATAGAGATCTTCCGCCCGTTCGTACTGCTTCTGGTGGTAGTACAGCGTGCCCAGGTTGATCAGCGCTGCCGTATACGCCGGCTCAATGGCCAGGATGAGCGAGTAGGTCTCGATCGCCACGCTCTTCCTGCCTTGTTCTTCTGCCTTGACCGCGGCCAGGAAGAGGCTTTGAAGTTCGGGATCGCGGCCGGCTCCGGCACGCGCCTGCGGCAGCATGCCCACGGTCACTTGTCGCGCGCCTGGGTCGCCCGCCGCTTCGAAGTCCAATAGGAATTGCCTGCGGATGGGATCGACCATGGTTCCCGAGTAACGAAATGCCAGACGGGGCCCGGTTCGCACCACTGCCGCTTCGAGCAATGGATTGGCAATTCCCGAAACCGCCTGCATCGCCTCCACCGAGGCGCGAATCGACCCCGGTTTCATCCGCATAGTCTGCAGGGCGCGCAGCGTGCGAAGCTGCGCCAGATCGGGAAAACCGTAGTCCTGCTGGGAAGGAATCAGTTTGGCTCGCTCCCAGCCAAGCAACTGGCGGGAGCTGATCTGAAGAATTCTTAATACATCCTGGCGGCTATAGCGGGTCACGTTTGGGTGTCCACTCCCTGGGCCGGGCCGGGCTCGCTCTGTAGTTTGCTCGTTGACCCAATCCCATGAGGACTGAGGCGATTATGCCGCGATTATCCGTGGATATCGCCGCCGGAACAACCCCCGTATGAAGAAAATCGTGGATAACTGGTGTCGAATCTGGTTCCAATCGAAAATTGCAACAGATTCTGTTCATTCCAGGATCAATTTTGCGGGAGCGGCCCTCAATTCGGATAGGGCGCACCGGTTCGTACGATCCGGATCTCATGGTCGGTAAACTCGGAGGGTCCGTCGAGAACTTTCGTCTTCGGCATGTGACAAGTCACACACCCGGAACCGGCGACGGGGCACTGTTTCGGCATCTCGCGTTGCGGTCCGGCAACATTGCGCGCACGGGCAGCGTGGCAGGCCAGACACTTCGCGTCATAAAATGCCGGCTCGGTCCGGTTGCTGGTGAGGTCGCGATGCGGGTCATGACAGGCCACGCAACTGATGCGGGAATCCGTGCCATCGAAGCAGCGGCTGTTGGCCAGCCGGTACGCCTGGAAGCGCACATTCGGCGTGCCGCGCGTGCCGCCCCGCACCACATCTTCCCAGGTGCGATGGCATTGCCCGCAGAAAGTGGAAATCTGCTCGGCATTGAGCTTGCCCAGGCTGGGCGGCGTGGAGGCCTGCGCACTCCCGGCCGACTTCCCTTGCTGGATGGCCGTAAGGTGCTCCACCGTTCCGGTATGGCAATGCTCGCAGGTGACGCCACGCTGCATGGTCTTGAGCGTCAGCTCATCCTCGGTCACGGCGTGCGTGGCATGGCAGTTGAAGCAGCTCTTGGTCTGCGCCTCCGTCTCGGCCCGGCCGATCGCCGCCTCCAGCGTCTCCGGCTTGAGCACGTCGTCGGCCGTGGTCACGTCCAGGCCATCGATCGCCGGGTAGTAGCTGACCATCGACTCGTACAATCGCCCCTCATATTCCACCAGCCACGTCTGCGCATTCGCACCCACGGACCACAGCACCGGCAATGCGATCGTGCGCTGCCCGTCGGTCACGCTGTAGATGGTTGCTCCGGCCTTCGTCTCCACCGAATATGTGTAAGCTCCGCGGCGAGTGGTCAAAAAAGAATGCTTGAGTACCACCGGATTCGAGTCCGGCAGCTCCAGTGTGCTGCCCATCGGGGTAAAGGGCTGCTCGGTAGCTTCAGCCGCATGGCAGGTGGCGCAGGCCTGCGCTGCGCCGGAGTGCGCATGCTTTTTCTTAGCCGCGGTTTGTTCGGCGCTTACTGGGTCCGGACGCCAAAGCTGCGCCACCAGCCAGACCGGCAAAGCCAGGCCCAGCAGCGCGAGCCAGCCAAAGGCCCTACGGTTGCGCATTGGCAATGCTCCTGGTGCTCTCGGCCTGCAGGCAATACAGCCGTTCTCGCTGAGCATCTAAATTGCGACCAGCAAGCGAATCGGCCTTGGCCAGCGCAAAATGCACCTCCAGATTGTCCGGATCGAGCTTGAGCGCCTCCTCGAGGTGGGCAAAGCCGCGATCCAAGTCGCCGGTCTCAGCCAGCGCCCGGCCCAGAATCATCTGCGACATCGGCTTAGCTGCCGCCAGAGATTCGGCTTTCTGGGCAAAGGGCAGCGCGTCGGCTGGCTGGTCCTTCACCAGCAAGGCCCACGCCAGGGTCGAGTTGGCGGTGGCATTGTCCGGGCTCACCTGCACCTCGCGCCGCCACTCCCGCAAAGCCCCCGCCGAGTCCGCCGAATACAGCAGGTAGCCATAGAGAAAATGCGACCACGGCACGTTGGGAAATCGCTGAAAGAAGTCCTGGAATTGCAATCGCGCCGCCGCATCGTCTCCAGCCTGATAGGCTGCGATCGCGCGGCCGGCGGCCTCGTACATCTCCTGCTGGCCGCGGCCCAGCTCCCTCGGCAGCAGCGGAACCCGCAGGCCCGCCAGTCCCATCGCCGTCCGCAGTTCGTCACTCGACTTCCCCGCCTTGAGGAAAAAGCCGTAGTCCGTCAGTGCCTCTTCGAAGCGGTTGTTGCGCGTTAGCAGCAGAGCTTCGTGATAACGCAACAGCATGCCATTCTGAGCGCTGTTGGCCGCACCCAGCGCAATCGCCCTCTGAATATCGCTCAGCGCTGTCGCGAAATCGCCAGTCTGGTATTCTGCAATTCCTCGCATGGCCCGCGCCGGTCCGGAATCGGGATCGAGATCCAGCAGCCTGGAAAGCGCAACCTCCGCGCCGGCAAAGTCGTTTTGGTTGAACTGCATCGACCCGAGGAGCCACCAACCTTCCACCCAACCGGCCTGCAGCTTGAGCGCCTGCTCGGTCAACTGAATCGCCTTGGGGAAATCCTGCGCGTCGCGCGCCCCTGCGGCCGCTGAAACAAGCGCGTCGAAGCTACCCGGCGAGTCCGCCTGAGACCTGGCCGGCAATGGCAGCGCAAGCGCGGCAGCAAGGACGATCCATACTCCAACTTGCGGACGTAACACGGCAATCCCTGCGACGCCCTGGCGCGCACGGAGGCAGACCGGTTCCTTTGGCCGCTTGAGAAATGCACCGAGCTGTTGCGGCATTCGTACTTGTCCAAGTGCAGGTTGGGAACCCCTCGCGATATCGGCGCGGACGCGAAACACTTTGTCTCGCGGCTGCGCGAAGGGTTGATTTTGTCTGGCTTGCTTGTCTTGTTGGAGGAGCGGTCTGGTCGATCTTGCCGGTCGTGCGAGACGCGCAGAGCACCCTTGGGTCGTGCAGACGGGCTGACGTACGGCTCTGCCGACTATAGACGGAGATGACAGGCAAAGTGTTCCATCGAGGCGGGCGACTGATGCGCGTCAAGAGCCTGGTCCCATCGGACCGGTTGCGCCGACCCCATTGAACCCCGGCAACGGCGCTTGGGAATCGAGCACCGGGGGCGAGAAGGACGCACGCGCGGGCCGGCCGCTACTGGCGCTCTTTGACCACAAGGCCCTCGATGAGCCTAAATTCCCGAAATCAGCTTCCCAGTTATCGTTGACTAAGGAAGAAGGAAGTACCATGCTACTTCTCACGCCGATAAGCGGTAAGTGAAGCAGAATACGTTTCTCCGGCATGATTTACTTGCCGACAAGTAAAGATAGAATACGTTTTCATTCTTCATGCCTCGATTTTATAACTTCCAATCCCTCCTCATTGCCCGTTGCCGGAAGTCATCAGGAGAAGTAGTTCGAGGATAGTTTTGCGAGGTAAAATTTCCTCGCCACGCCTCGTTTCTTAGACCGGTTTAATTGTGAAATTACGTGGATTTAGACACGAAAGTCCGCGCCGGTCCGGCCCGTTCGAGCCGACTGATAGGCTATGTCGAAAAGTATAAAGTTACACTGCTAAAACGTTTTTCTCTTGACAGTTCTTAACTTTTCGACTTCAATGACCCCGTCCTTGTTTTGGAATCGATCAGGTAGTTAACGCGTCCAGGTAAGTCTGTCTCAGACTGCCCCTACCCCGGCTTGTCTCCAAAACAATGGACCGTCGCATGTAGAGGTTTGCTCGTTTGGAACGCCGAAAGTTGGCGGTGCAGGGACAACATCGCCGGCCAAGGCAAAGTATGTCCGTCTCACCCCGAGTCCGGAAGCATCGCGACAGTTTCCTGCCGTTGCGATGGGATGGCCAGGGTAACACGCAACCACCGAACAAGAAAACTTTGAAAGAGGAAGGTCACATGGCTCAAGACAGATACAAATTCCTGCTCTTGCCGCTGTTTCTCCTATTGGCTTCGACAAGTGCGTTCGCACAGGCCAATTCCGAGGTAACGGGCATCGTATCGGATCAAACCGGAGCGGCAGTAGCCGGCGCAAAGATTACCCTCAGCGACCCGGACACCGGCACTCAAAAAGCTACCATCAGCGACGGCAACGGCTTGTACGACATTGCCGGATTGAACGCCGCCAGATACGACCTCAAAGTCGTATTGAAAGGCTTTGAAACCTACGAGCAGAAAGGCGTGGTGGTCGATATTTCCAGAACCTTTCGCGTGGATGTCAAGCTCACCGTCGGCTCCGACACGCAGACGGTAACCGTGGAAGCAGATGCCCTGGCCGTGCAGGGCGACTCCAACGTTGTCAGCACCCTGATCAGCGAAGAGCAGATCACGGAGTTGGCCACAAACGGCCGAAACGTGGTGGCCTTGGCTGCACTGGGACTGGGCGTCAGCGGAAACCTGCCGGATTCCAACGCGCCGACCTCGGTCGGTTCCAGCTTCGCCATCAGTTTCAACGGCCTGAATCAGGCCCACAACATCTGGCTGATCGACGGCGGTGAAGCTTACGACCGCGGCTCCGGCGGCAAGATGTCCATGATGCCCTCGCAGGACGCGCTCGGCGAATTCCAGGTCCTGGCCAGCAACTATCCCCCCGATTACGGCATCTCCTCCGGCGGCACCATCTCCATGTCCATCAAGCAGGGCACCAAGCAGTTCCACGGAGAAGCGTGGGAGTTTGACCGCAACGATGCTCTCGATGCGCACAGCTACTTCGACAACAATGCCGGCCAGCTAACCCCCAAAGCAGAGCTCCGCTATAACGTCTTCGGCGCCAACCTGGGCGGCCCTCTGTTCATCCCCCATCTTTACAACCGCTCCAAGCAGAGAACCTTCTTCTTCTACAACGAAGAGTGGCGCAGAGAGATTCAAGGCAACTCGCCTTCGCCCATCAACAGCATTCCGAGCGCCGACCTGGTCACCACGGCATCGACCTTCAACTACACGCTTCCGGCCTTCAATCCGGGCACACAGGTTGCAGCCGGCGTAGGGCACCAGGTGTTCGTGCCGGTAACTTCCGATACAGCGTTCAACGCCAAGCTGGTCACAGCAGGATTGATCCCCGGAAAGCCCTTCCCGAATAACACGATCCCCGGCACGCTCCTCGACCCGAACGCGCTTCTGTTCAACACCACCAAGAACATTCAAGCCGCCACCAATCAGGCCAACGATACCCTGACGCCGCCTAAGGGCAAAATTCCCACCTACGTGCGCGAAGATTTGTTCCGCATCGACCATAACATCAACGACAAATGGCAACTCTTCGGTCACTTCATCCATGACGCGGTGAGCCAGAACTACGCCACCGTCCTCTGGAACTCCGACAACTATCCAACCGTCGGCTCCAACTTCTCCAACCCGTCCTACAGCTCGACCATCAAGCTGACCGGATCGCTGACCCCGAACCTGCTGGTGGAGGCTTCGTTCAACTACGACGGCAACAAGATCGCGATCCTGCCGGTAGCCGAGGGCGGCGGCAACTTTGTCATTCCTCAGGGATGGACCGCGGGGACATATTTCACCGGCCAGAATGCGCTCAATCGCCTGCCCAACATCTCGCTGAGCACCTTCGGCACCACCTGGGGCCCGGGCAACGATCCCTGGACCAACGGAGCCGAGGATTACAACGAGATCTTCGCGCTCTCGTGGACCAAAGGGGCCCACCAATTGAAGTTTGGCGGCGGTTACAACCGCTATACCAAGAACCAAATCAACGGCTCCAACACAGAGGGTAGCTACACCTTCGGTGATGGATGGACAGGCACCGCGCCTTCAGGCATCCTCACCGGCGACTCCTATCTGGACTTCCTGCTTGGCTTGAGCACCGCTTACAACCAGCCAAACAGCGATCCCATCTTCCACTATGTCAACAACACAATCTCCGTCTACGCCGAAGATAATTGGCATGTGAACTCGCGGCTCAGTCTGCAATATGGCCTCCGCTACGACGCTCTGCCGCACGTTTGGGAACGCAACAACCGCCTCTCCAACTTCGTTCCCGCGGACTATCAAACCGCCCTGGCTCCTGTTTTCAACGCGAACGGATCATTGGCTGCCAACAGCCCCGGTTTGCAGAACATCGGCGGATCCGCGTTCTACCTGAATGGCATTGAAATCGCCGGACAGAACGGAACGCCGCGCGGCATTGTCAACAACTACTACAAGACCTACCAACCTCGTGTCGGTTTCTCCTATGACCTCACGGGCAACGGCAAGACCGTCGTTCGCGGCGGCTTTGGCACCTTCTTTGAACGCCTGCAAGGCAATGACGTCTACGACATCGCCGGCGGCGCTCCGTTTGAAAACACGCCTTCCGCAACCAACGTGGAGCTGACCAACCCCAGCTTCAACTGGCAGGCTGGCAGCGCGGCTTCCACGCCGACGTTCACGCAGGGACCCAACAGTGAAAACACCTATTACCCGTCGCCGGGCGTAGCGCAGTATAGTCTCGGCGTGCAGCACGAAGTCGCCCCGTCCCT
>Ga0302324_100012293_pt1 | contig 17463 bp, 9 predicted proteins | sample Palsa_T0_1_FD_201949 | JGI IMG/M metagenome (GOLD analysis project Ga0302324, IMG submission 201949) | Peat permafrost microbial communities from Stordalen Mire near Abisko, Sweden - Palsa_T0_1 | ecosystem: Environmental > Terrestrial > Soil > Palsa > Peat permafrost | place: Sweden: Abisko...
GGCCGGGACCTGCATCGCGCCACCTATACCGGGCAATTCGGATTCCTCCTCATTGAAGGCAAGGACAATCCCGGACGCTACGACCAGGAAGTGCTGCTCGCCCTGCACGGCTGGGATCCCTTCCTGGGCGCCATGGGTTCAGGCGAAGGCTCACTCGAAGTGAGTTACAACAGCTTCACCATAAACAGCCATGCGCTCGGCGCGGGAGAGCCGGTGCGCGTAAAACAAGGACAGCGCGTCCTGTTTCGCATCTTGAATGCCAGCGCGAGCACGTTTCATCGCCTGGCGTTACCCGGACACCGTTTCACGGTGGTGGCGCTGGACGGCAATCCCGTGCCCTCGCCGCGCGCCGTTTCCATCCTGGAGATGGGGCCGGCGGAACGCATCGACGCCGTGGTGGAGATGAACCATCCCGGTGTCTGGATTTTGGGGGACACCGACGAACACACGCGAAAATCGGGCTTGGGGATCGTGGTCGAATATGCCGGGCAGAACGGCGCGCCCCAATGGCAGGCTCCTCCGGATGAGATCTGGGATTACACCGTTTTCGGGCGCCCGGATGGGGTTGGCGAGCCGCTTGCGGAACCGGATGGGCGCGTCCCGCTGGTGTTTCGCCCGAAGTGGGCCGGCAACCGCTGGGTGGATCGCTGGACCATCAATGGCAAGGAGTTCCCTAAGACCGATCCCATCCTGGTCCGGACCAACCGCCGATACCGCCTGATTCTCGATAATCAAAGCGACGATGCCCATCCTGTGCACCTGCACCGTCACTCGTTCGAGTTAGTCAAAGTGGCCGGCAAACCCACCAGGGGCGTGATGAAAGATGTGGTCAGCGTCCCCCCGCGCAAGCAAGTGGAGGTTCAGCTTGTGGCGGACAACCCCGGCCCCAGCCTATTTCACTGCCATATGCAACTGCACATGGATTTTGGATTTATGGCGCTGATGCAGTATACGGATCAGCCTGCGTAGCGGGCCCTGGAGTTTGCACCGCGGGGCGGGCAATTCTGCCCGCAGCCGGCTGTCAGCCGGCTCTGGCCGCCTAAAAGGCGGCTGCGGCCAAGATTGGCCGCCCTCCAATTCAAACTGAGCCGGACCCGCCGGCACTCTTGCCGGCGTGGGCTGGCCCGAGCCGACGCCTACGCCCGAGTAAGTTCCCCAGCCTTGAGAGCGCCCATTCACTGGGTCGTTTAGTTGGTGTCTCGATTAAATGTCCAGTTGCGCAACTGGCGCGTAGGCCGGTTCGATCTCCATCTTCTTCAAATGGTCGTACCACGTGAACTTCAGAATGATCGACGTAACCGCGGCCACCGCGAACGCATACGCCGAAACATCGTAGCGCCGGATCACAATATAAACCGGGAACGCCACCAGGCTGGTTTGCCAGGCGATGCCCACGACGATATTGAACATATCGCGCGCGAAATCCGGATTCGGCTGGAACGAAGGATCTTCCCGCACCACTTTATCGCGGATGGGGCCCCAGAAGCCCCACGGCCGCACGCGCTTGTAGAAATCCTTAAGCACGGCGTCGCTCTCCGGTTGCGTCTGCAGCGTAGCAATCACGCAACCCACCAGCGAGATGCCCACGATGATGGGAAAAGAATTGAGCGGCGAAACGTTGGGGAGCGCCCACGGAATAATCAGGGACCCGGCGATGCCCGTGACCATGCCCCAGAAATAACCGTAGCCGTTGAAGCGCCACCAATACCACTTCAGTACGTTGGAAGCGGTGTAACCGCCCCACAGCGCCGAGACAATCCACTGAATCACGGTATTGATGGAAGTTACAAACCAACCGAAGGTAATACCCAACACGACCACGCCGAAGGACGCCAAGTAGCTCAAGCGTACATAGGTCCGCTCGCTCGCGTGCGGGTTCACGTACTTCCGATACAGGTCGTTCACGATATAAGGCGGCGCGGCGTTCACGGTGGCCGCGAAGTTCGACATAAAGGCGGCCAACAGTCCCGCCACAAGAACCCCGAGCAAGCCGGCGGGAACGAACTGGCTGAGCGCGTCGGGCAACACCATCTCAAAATCCATGGCGGCGCCCATGGCGCGAATCCGGTCGCTATAAAACACCAGGGCCAGAATGGTGAGCCCTGTGATCATGAAATAGCGCGGCACGTTGAGCACTACGTTGACCATGGCGCTCATCATGGAGGCTTCCCTCGGATTGCGCGTGGATAGGATGCGCTGCATGTCGTAGTTGGGAGCGGGTCCGGCCGCGCTGATCAGGATGCCCTTGAAAAGCATCATCATGAAGAAGGCCCCGAAGATCGCGTAGCCGTCTTGTGAGATCTTGGTGTTAACGGCGGCGATCAGCCCGGACCAATCCAGATTGAGGTGCCAGCCAAAGAAGATCTGGTCCCAGCCAGCCGGAACGGCGCGGCGCAAGGCCTCCGGCGAAACCCGTGCGATGGCGATGATGCCGATGGCGAGGGATGCGACCGAGAGGATGCAGAACTGCAATACCTCGGTAATCACCACGCTGAACATGCCGCCCTTCACTACATAAAACGTAGTGATGCCCATCAGGATGAGCGCATATTGGTTGGCGGAGAGATGCCAGGGCAGAAAATCGACGGCGAACTTACCGATACCTTTGAAGCCGTAAGTGAGAAAACCGATGACGCTCACCAGCGCGTAGATCACCACGATCAGATGCGAAAGCTGCGCCCCGCGTCCCGTGCCGAACCGCGTGCGAATCCACTCCGCACCGGTGGTCACCTGGGAGCGGCGCAGCCACGACGAAAGATAAACCATCAGGAAGATCTGGTTGAAGACCGGCCAGAGCCAGGGGATCCAGACGCTCTTCAGCCCGTAAATGAACATCAGGTAGACCAGCCACATGGTGCCGGCGATGTCGAACATGCCGGAGGCGTTCGAAACGCCCAGAAAATACCAGGGCAGGGTGTTGCCGCCCAAAAAATAAGCTTTGGTGTCGCGCGAGGCGCGGCGCGAGACCCAGTAGCCCAAGAGCACGGAGGTCGCTACGTAGACCAGGATGATCGCGATATCGATCGGATGCAGCTTCATCTCGAACCTCGGTTCCGCCACACAGGCCCGAGAGCTACGGGCGGCAGGCGTTAGGATGCGCGGCTCAGCCGGAAACCGCGCTCTCGTTTGCCTAAACATAGTAACAGAGCTTCTGGTACAAAATCCGGCGGCCTTCGCCCGCCGTGGCTGGTGACTGGTGGCTGGTGGCTGGTGGTCAAGTCCGAACACCTTTACCGCGCTACTGCGAGTGACCTGCGAAAAAAACTCTTGCATTCAGATCACAGAGTAAGCTAGAATCTAAGTGCGTGAGACCAGTTATCCATTTCGGCACTAAACCGCAAGCCATGCGGCAGGTGCGCGTCAATACGGACGCGTGGGGGGCTACCTAACCGGAAACTGGAATAACATTCCGATTTCAAGAAAAGGGGGTGGCCACTTGGGTGGTCACCCCCTTTTGATTTTTGCGGGGACTTGGGAAATGGTTTAACCCGCTTGCCCTGGGAGCAAGAGACTCTCGGTTCGAATCCGAGGTCCCCGACCAGATCTTTGACAATTCGCGGGAGTGACGCGCGGGCGTGGTATATAGGGTGTGCCCTGGGCCTCCAACCCAGAGAAGAGATTTCGATTATCTCCGTCCGCTCCAATGATTTAGCGGGTGTGGCTCATTGGTTGAGCGCTGGATTGCCAGTCCAGCCAACGGAGTTCGATTCTCCGCACTCGCTCCAGCCGGAGTAGTTCAATAGGAAGAACGGGGCACTCGTAACGCCCAGACCGCAGTTCGAATCCGCGCTTCGGCTCCAGCCAGTGTAGCTCAATGGGATGGCGCCGCACGGTAGGCGGCCGAATTGGGTTCGATTCCCGGCACTGGCTCCAAGTGTGTCTGCCGGGTAAGCATTGCGGCGATGCGCCGGTCTTGTAAACCGGATAAGTCAGTTCGAGTCCGACACCCGGCTCCATTCCGGCAAAGCTCTCCGGGCGAGCAATCGGCCGATAACCGATCGGGAGATGGTTCGATTCCATCTGCCGGAACCAGATTCGATGAAGTTACATTGCGGAGTAGACTGGAGGCGGATCCAGCTTGGTCTCATAAGCCAAAGACGTGCGTTCGAGTCGCACCTCCGCAACCATTTAGCTAGCAGCAGGCGAGTTAGCGGCGGGATAGCCTAGGTGGTCACGGCGTCTGGCTGAAGCCCAGATTATCTCCGTTCGATTCGGAGTCCCGCCACCAGTTATGTTGGCCGTGGCCGAGTGGCTCAGGCGCAGGGCTGTGACCCCTGCCACGAGAGTTCGATTCTCTCCGGTCAACCCAAGTTATTGGGAGGTCGGTTAGTGGCAAGCCGTCAGTCTTTGAAGCTGACTTCGGGCGTTCGATTCGCCCCCTCCCAGCCACGGTCATGTGGGCAGGCCCGTGGCTTGCGCGGGTACCTTGGACCCGCTCTAAGGGCGGCCTGAGAGGCGGCCGCAGGCCAAGGGCCTGCCCCACGCCAAGTTCTTGCGGGTATCGTTCAAGGGACAGGATAGAACGCTACGAACGTTCAGATTGCCGTTCGAGTCGGCATACCCGTACCAATCCGGCCTTCGTCCAATCGGGAGAGGACGCAGCGCTCCGAACGCTGAGATTCCGGTTCGAATCCGGAGGGCTGGACCAGTTTTTCGCGGTGGTGGCCGAGCGGCAAAGGCGCCTGATTGTCTATCAGGACCAGGAGGGTTCGACTCCCTTCCACCGCGCCAGAGTTTTTCGCGGGGTAGAGCACGACCGGACGAGTGCCCTGACTTTTCAATCGGGGAGATAGCCGGTTCAATTCCGGCCTACCCTACCGGGTGCGAAGCTCATGAGGATGAGCAGGCGGTTCTTAACCGTCAGGCAGAGCGTTCGATTCGCTCCGCACCCACCAGTTTTGTTCTGGGGTAGCAAAGCGGCAATGCGCCCGACTGTTAATCGGGAGACGCGCAGGTTCGAATCCTGCCCCCAGAGCCATGCCGGGCAACTTCGCTGGTCGCGAAGACTGGTCCTACAAACCAGCACAGTTGAGTTCGATTCTCAGGCCCGGCACCATTTCGAAGGGAGCGATGCCTAGATGGCGAGGTACCGGACTTTTAATCCGGCCAGGGCTCGGTTCGATTCCGGCCGCTCCCACCATCGGTCGGGCACGGGTCTGTCATCTAACGGGAGAAGGTACAGGTTTCCTAAACCTGCGATCGCGGTTCGAGTCCGCGCAGGCCCTCCAACGAAAAGGGCGGGAAGGGCGCGTCGTCCAAGGGATAGGGCGCCGGTCTTCTAAACCGGCGATGGCAGTTCGAGTCTGCCCGCGCCCGCCAGATAAGACGGTGGCTAGTGGCTCGTGGCTGGTGGGGTTGTTAGAATACGGGCGATGCACAAGATAGTGTTTGCCGGTGTGTTGATCGCGGCTTGGTTGCCGGCGCAGAACTTCTTCGATGTGAAGCCCAGCCCGCAACAGGTGGCTTGGCAAGACCTCGAAATCGGCGTGCTCATCCACTTTGGCCCGAACACCTTTATGGACCGGGAGTGGGGCGATGGCACGGCCGATCCGCGGGTCTTCAGTCCCGCGCAAGTCGATGCGGCGCAATGGGTGGCGGCGGCCAAGTCGGCGGGCGCGCGCTACTTGGTGCTGGTCGCCAAGCATCATGACGGCTTCTGCCTGTGGCCCAGCGCGGAGACCGCCTACAGCGTGAAGGCCAGCGCCTGGCGCGGCGGGCATGGCGACCTGGTCCGCGAGGTAGCCCACGCCGCCCGCCTGCAAGGGCTGCGGTTCGGCATTTATCTTTCGCCATGGGACCGGCATGAACCGCGATACAAAGACAATTCCAAGTACGACGAATACTACCGGCGGCAGTTGACCGAACTGGTAACGCGCTATGGGGAACTCACGGAATTCTGGCTGGATGGCGCGGGCAGCGAAGGCCATGTCTACGACTTCGACAGTTACGTGCGGACGCTGCGTACCTACCAGCCGAACACGCTGATCTTCGCGGATGTCGGCTTCCTGCAATACGCCGACATACGCTGGGTGGGGAACGAAAGCGGGTTCGCGCCGGAGGATAACTGGAACGTGGTGGACCGCCTGGGTTATCTGCGATGGCGGCCGGCCGAAGCCGACACGCCGCTGCGCACCGATCACTGGTTCTGGCATCCGAACGATGAGAAGAGCCTGAAGCCGCTGGCGCAACTTGTGGAGACGTATCACAAGACCGTCGGGCGGGGCGCGCAATTGGTGCTGGGCTTGGCACCGGACAACCGCGGCTTGCTGCCGGAATCCGACGTGGCGCGGCTGAAGGAGTTCGGCGACGAGATCCGCCGGATTTATGGGGACGATGGCGACGGGCCGGAGGAAGTGTGGTCGTCTGCCGCGCCGCTGGAAATCGCTAACGCGAAGCCCATGACGTTCGATCGGGCGGTGACGATGGAGCGGCTCAGCGACGGGCAGCGGGTGGAGCGGTATGCCATCGAGGTTTGGGATGGGCGCGTTTGGAAGCCGGTGGCTGCGGGGACCACTATCGGGCACAAGAAAATCGATATTTTCCCACGCACTACGGCCAGCCGCGTGCGGCTACGGGTGATGGAAGCTCCGGGGGCGCCGCAAATCCGGCGGTTCCGGGTTTATGATGGCGGGCCGCGGGAGTAGGCGAGCTAAGGGTGCGGACGTGGCGCACGCACTCCTGCGTGCCGCGATGGCACTCGTGCCATCGCACAGCCGGGCTGCGCCCGGCGCTCGAGTTTCAACGTGGGGCGGCCAATCGTGGCCGCAGCCGGCTGTCAGCCGGCCCCCCCGCGAGCGAAGCTCGCGGGTAAGCCGGGCTACGCCCGGCGCCGCAGCGCAAGGCGCTGCCCCACAGACACTACCGAATCAGCTCGCATCTGCCGCCCCAGTGCCCCGCGCCAAATCCCGATGCACCGCATCCAGCACGCCATTGACAAACTGCACCGACTCCTCGTTCGAATACCGGCGCGCCAGTTCCAGCGCTTCGTCGATGACCACCGGAGCTGGCGTATCCGAATGCGCCATCTCATACACGGCCAGCCGCAGAATGTTGCGGTCCACCGTGGGCATGCGCTCGATGCGCCAGTGCTCCGCATGCTCCGTGATGCGGCGGTCCAGTTCCTCCACGTGCTCCACCGCGCCCGTTACCAGTTGATCCAGAAACTCGTCCCGCTGCGGTTTGGTGCGGCTTTCTTCCGAATAAAGGGTGTCGAAAAAGGCGCCGATGGCCTCTTCCACGGGCTGCCTGCGCACATCCCACAAATAGAGGATCTGCAAGGCTCTCTGACGCGACCGGCGGCGGGAAGGCATCAGCTCGCGCCCGCACCGCGCAACTGGCGCATCAGGTTGGCCATCTCGATGGCGGCCATGGCGGCGTCGAATCCCTTATTGCCGCTCTTGGCGCCCGCGCGGTCGATGGCCTGCTCCAGCGTGTTGCAAGTCAGCAGGCCGAACGCCACGGGCACACCGCTTTCCGCCGCCACGTGACCGATGCCCTTCACGGCCTCGCCCGCCACGTAATCGAAATGCGGCGTTTCGCCGCGGATCACCGCTCCCAGGCAGATGATGGCGTCGTGTCTCTTCTGCCGCGCCAGTTCCCGCACCACGACCGGCAGTTCCCACGACCCCGGAACCTTCACCACTTCGATGTCGTCGGGTTGTCCCCCCGTGCGCGCCAGCGCGTCCATCGCCCCGCCTAACAGGCGTTCGCCGATGAAGCCGTTGAACCGGCTCAGCACGATGGCGAACTTCAATCCCGCCGCTGTCAGTTGACCTTCAATCACTTTCGGCATGTTGTCACTTCCCCGCAAACGCCGCCGCCCGCTTCTCCAAAAACGCGCGCGTGCCTTCGCGTTTGTCTTCCGTGGCGGTAGTCAAGCCGAACGCCGCGGCTTCGAATCGCAAGCCCTGCTCCAGACCCGCTTCCAGTCCCACGTCCACTGCCTGCATCGTCAGGCCCAGCGCCAGCGGCGCGTTCGCCAGCACTTTGCGCAACCACTGCCGGCTGAACTCCAGCAACTCGGCCTGCGGCACCACATGATTCACCAGCCCGATGCGATGCGCTTCCGCGGCCGTCACCGGCTCGCCCGAAAGCAGCATCTCCAGCGCACGTCCGCGGCCCACCAGGCGCGGCAGCCGCTGCGTGCCGCCATATCCCGGCAGAATTCCGAGCTTCACTTCCGGCTGCCCCATGCGGGCGTTTTCCGAGGCCACGCGCACCGCGCAAGACATGGCCAGTTCCAACCCGCCGCCCAGCGCGTATCCGTTAATGGCGGCCAGCGTGGGCTTCGCCAGCATCTCGATCGCGCGAAACACGCGCTGCCCGCGCTCCGAGTAAGCTTGCGCCTCGATCGGCGTCAGCACCGCAAGCTGATTGATGTCGGCGCCGGCCACGAACGCCTTCTCGCCCGCGCCGGTGATAATCAGCGCCCGCACTTCCGGCTCGCGCCCCGCGCGCGCCACCGCATCGTGCAGTTCCAGCACGGTCTCGGTATTCAGCGCGTTCAATTTTTCGGGCCGGTTCACCGTGAGCAGCGCGATGCCTCCGTCACCCACTTCAAACCGGATGTTGCTGTAAGACATATGGGATAATGTAGAGGCAAGTCTCACTTGCCCCCACGGCATCATCATACCGCATGGATCGCGAATTCATCCGCAATTTCTCCATCATCGCGCACATCGATCATGGAAAATCGACGCTGGCCGACAGGTTGCTCGAAATTACCGGCGCACTCTCGCAGCGCGAGATGATGGAGCAGGTCCTGGACACCATGGACCTGGAACGCGAGCGCGGCATCACTATCAAAGCGCACGCCGTACGCTTGAATTATCCGGCCAGCGACGGCCATATGTATCAACTGAATCTGATCGACACGCCAGGCCACGTGGATTTTTCCTACGAAGTCTCGCGCAGCCTGCAAGCCTGCGAGGGTGCATTGCTGGTTGTCGACGCGTCGCAGGGCGTGGAGGCCCAGACTCTCGCCAATACTTACCTGGCGCTGCACCATAATCTGGAGATCATCCCGGTCATTAACAAGATCGATCTGCCGGCCGCCGAACCCGAGCGCATCCGCGAACAGATCGAATCGGTGATCGGCCTGGATGCCTCCGGCGCGATCCTGGTGAGCGCCAAGCAGGGCATTGGTATCCACGAAGTGCTGGAAGCCATCGTGCACCTGGTGCCGCCGCCCAAAGGCTCGCCGGATGCGCCTCTGCGCGCGCTGATCTTCGATTCCTGGTTCGATCCTTATCGCGGCGTCATCATCCTGGCGCGCATTATGGACGGCCGCCTGCATAAGGGCCAGCGTATCCGCTTGTGGTCCAACGCGCAGATCTTCGAGGTGGAAGGGCTCGGCTACCAGGCGCCCAAAGCCACTCCCTGCGACGAGCTTTCGGCGGGCGAAGTCGGCTTCCTGTTCGCCAACATCAAAACGGTTTCCGATGCGAAGATCGGCGACACCATCGTGGACCACGACGATCCCGCCGCCGAGCCGCTGCCCGGCTTCGAAGAGATCAAGCCCATGGTGTTCGCCGGCTTGTATCCGGTGGAATCGCACGAACACGGCCTGCTGCGCGACGCGCTCGAAAAATTGCGCCTCAACGACAGTGCCTTCAACTTCGAGCCGGAGAATTCCGTCGCGCTGGGCTTCGGTTTCCGCTGCGGATTCCTCGGCCTGCTGCATCTGGAGATCGTACAGGAGCGCCTGGAACGCGAATTCGATATCGATCTGATCACCACCGCGCCGGGCGTGCGCTATCGCATCACCACCACCTCCGGCGACGTGATCGAAGTCGATAACCCGACCAAGTTCCCCGACCCATCCACCATCAAATACGTGGAAGAGCCCATCATTCTGGCCACCGTGATCACGCGCGAGGAGTACCTGGGCGGCATCCTGAAGCTGCTGGAGGAGAAGCGCGGCGAGCAGAAAAAATTCGAACACATCGGCAGCGGACGCGTGCTGCTGGAATACGAACTCCCGCTCAATGAGATTGTGCTCGATTTCTACGACCGCCTGAAGTCCTCGTCGCGCGGCTACGCCTCGCTCGACTACCATCTGGCCGGCTATCGCATTTCGCCGCTGGTGAAGCTGGACGTGCTGATTGCCGGCGACCCCGTCGACGCGCTCACTATGATCGTACACAAGGATGTGGCCTACGAGCGCGGCAAACTTCTGATCGAGCGGATGCGCAAGCTGATCCCCCGCCAGATGTTCGAGGTAGCGTTGCAAGCCGCCATCGGCAACAAGATTATTTCACGGGAGACCATCCCCGCCATGCGAAAAAACGTGCTTGCCAAGTGTTACGGCGGTGACATCAGCCGTAAGCGCAAGCTGCTGGAGAAGCAGAAGGAAGGCAAGAAAAGGATGAAGCGCGTGGGGCGGGTGGAGATTCCGCAAGAAGCCTTCTTGGCCGTGCTGAAGGTGGGCACTGAAGACAGCGAGTGACGTGGCGCAGGCGCTCGGGCCGCGGCCAAGGTGTTCGTTTTTGAACGCCGGTCGATGAATTCGGACAGGCGCCAGCCGGCATCTTGTGGAATCGCAGTGGCCGCGATGTGGCACGCGGAATGCTGGTTGCGGACCCATGCGCTTCACCTTCCGCCAATTGGCGAGATCGCCCGTGTTCACAATTGTTGCGGTGTTGACCATCGCGCTGGGGATCGGCGCCAACACCGCCATCTTCAGTGTGATGAATGCGGTCCTGCTGCGCTTTCTGCCGGTCTCGAATCCGCAACAACTGGTCTTCTTCCACCTCAGGAACCAGCCGCTCAACACTTCGCAGACGGGCTATGGGGACTTATCAATGTCCCTGCCGGTATTCGAAGCGATGCGCAACCGGCACGACGTGCTTACCGATGTGTTGGCCTTCGCGCCGCTGGCCTTCGACAAAGTGGCCGTGCGTATCGGAGCCGCGCCCGAGGAGGCGTACGGCGAACTGGTGAGCGGCAACTACTTTTCGGCGCTGGGCGTGCAGCCGATGATGGGGCGCGGCTTCACCGGGCAAGACGAATCGGGACACGCGGCGGTAGCGGTGTTGAGCCATGCCTGGTGGCTCCGGCGTTTTGGCGGCGCGCCGGATGTATTGGGCAGAACGTTCTATGTGAAGGGCATCGCCTTCACCATCGCCGGTGTCGCGCCGGCAGGCTTCCACGGCACGGATCCCGGGCAGGCGGCCATGGACTTTTGGATCCCGCTGCAGCAGCGGCCCGAGTTGAATCCCTTCGGCACGCCAGCCACCGACCAGACGTTGTACGGTTCGCCAAACTGGCTCTCGCTGGTGATGGTGGGACGCCTGCGTCCAGGCGTTTCCGCACAGCAGGCCGCGACACAACTGATGGCGCCGTTCCGGGAGACACTAGCGGCAGGGGCGCCCGCCCGCGCCGGTGAACCCAAACCGGAACTCTTCTTCACGGGCGTTCGCGGCGTGGAGAATCTGCGCGAGCAGTATGCGCATCCGCTGCATTTCCTGATGTGGATGGTCGGCCTGATCCTGTCGATCGCCTGCGCCAACGTGGCACTGCTGCTGATGGCGCGAAACGCCAACCGGCAGCGCGAGTTCGGTTTGCGGCAGGCGTTGGGCGCCAGCCGGAGGGTGCTGTTTCGGCAGTTGCTATGGGAAAGCCTGGTTCTGGTTTCGGCCGGTTCGGTGCTGGGCTGGTGGTTCGCGGGCGCGGCAACGCAGGCGCTCAGCGCATGGTCGGATATCGGCATCCCTATTGAGCCGGACGGCCGGGTGTTGTTGTTCACGCTAGCCGTTTCCGTGGTAGTCGCCTTATTGTTCGGTTTGGCGCCGCTGCGGATCGCGTCGCGCGTGCCGCTCAACCTGGCGTTGCGATCCGCGGCCGCCACATCGAACACGGACCTCAGCCGCTTGTGGGGCCGCAACCTGGCGATCGCCTTGCAAATCTCATTTTGCGTGGTGCTGCTGTTCACGGGCAGCCTGCTTTACCGGACATTGCGCAACCTGGAGGCGCGCGATCTGGGTATGCGCACGGCGGGCCTGCTAGTGTTCGGGATCGCGCCGCAGGCGAACGTGCGCACCGACGCGGATGCCGTACGCTTCCACAACGGACTGCTGGAACGCATGCGTGCGCTGCCGGGAGTGGATGCGGCGACCACCAGCCAGGTGCGGCTGGGGACGGGAACGAGCAATAACGATGGCGTCCTGGTGGATGGCCGCAATCCCATGCCCAGCCGGCCGGTCGCGCCCATGCGCACGAACCTGGTGGGCTCCGGGTTCCTGCGCACGATGGGGATTCCGTTGCGCCTGGGCCGCGATGTCGAGGACTCCGATACGGCCTCTTCACGCAAGATCGCTATCGTCAACCAAACCTTCGCCGAGCGCTACCTGCCGGGCGTGAATCCGCTGGGCCACCGCGTGGCGTTCTTCGAGGGCAAGACCGATTACACGATTGTGGGAGTAGCCGGGAACAGCCGCTACGTAGGCATTCAGGAAAGCGAACGCCCGGTTGCTTACTTTCCGTTCACGCAGGTGGCGGGCATATCGGAGATGCAATATGAGCTGCACACGTCCGCCGATCCGCGCTTGCTGATACCGGCGGCCGCGAAGCTGGTGCATCAGGTAGATCCCGAACTGCCTCTGGAGAAGCCGGCGACGCAGCAGGAGGAGTTCGCGCGCACCGTTACGCAGGAGCGGCTGATTGCGAATCTCTCGGTATTCTTCGGCGGGCTGGCCGCATTCCTGATCGGCATCGGGCTGTACGGCACGATCTCGTACAGCATCGGCAGGCGCACGATGGAAATCGGCGTCCGCATGGCGTTGGGCGCGCAACGGCGCGGGGTGCTGTGGATGGTATTGCGGGAGAGTTTGTACATCGCCGCGGCGGGCCTTGCGGTTGGGATTCCGGTGTCGCTGGCCGTGTCCGCGACGCTGCGCTCCATGCTGTATGGATTAAGCGCGGCCGATCCGCTGTCGCTGGCGCTGGCCGTAGCGGGAATCGCGGCCGTCACGCTGGCCGCTGCGCTGTTGCCGGCGCGCCGCGCGGCGTCGACTGACCCCATGCGCGCGTTGCGTATGGAGTGATCCGTCCCGTGACCGATGGATGGTTGGGTAGTACCGTACTCGCGCGAATCAAATTAACGCCGTTTACGTGCTGGAGTGGGACACCCGGATGTTAAAATCAAAACCTGCACTTGCGCGGAGGCGCCGTCAATGAAACGAGTCGTAGCGCTTGCCATCTGTTTTTTGGCGTTTTTGGCCGTTGCCAGCGCGTCTGGTCCCACCGTTCCCAAGATCTTTGCCCGGCGCGACTACACGGGCCTCAACGCCTATTGGGTCCAGGTTGCCGACACGAATGGCGACGGAATCCCGGATTTGATCGCCAGCGTGATGGGATACATGCAAGTACTGTTCGGCAACGGCGATGGCACCTTCGGGCCCGCCGGCGCCGACACGCACACCGCCGGGGGCTTCCAGTTCGTCGCCGTTGACATGAACGGCGACGGTATCATCGACGTTGTGCAAAGTTCCGGCGTCGAGACGCAAGGGGGCGTAGAAGTTTCCCTGGGCAATGGCGATGGCACGTTCCAGACCGGCATCATCTATACCGTGCCTGACACGACCGGCTGGACGGTAGTAGGCGATTTCAACGGCGATGGCATCCCGGATGTTGCCATGCCCGGCAGTAAGGGTATTTGGCTGTTTACGGGGCGGGGAGGTGGCATCTTGAATCCGGGCGTGCTGGCTGCGCCTTTGCCCTCTTGCTGCGGCGCCGATATCGCCGCGGACGATTTCAATGGAGATGGGAAACTGGATCTGGTAGTCATCGGCGGAACCAGTTCGGGCCAAGGCTTTGTGGTCCTGTTCGGGAATGGGGATGGCACCTTCCAGGCTCCGCAAGAGTTCACCGAACCCTTAAACAATGGGGCGATAGCGGTCGGCAGCCTCGCCAAAGGCGGACCTCCCAGCATCGCGGTATGCTGCACTACAACAAATGGCAACGTCATTCTCTACTATGGAAATGGCGCCGGGGGCTTCTCGGCGCCCAGCTACGTCAATCTCCCTGGAATCAGCGACCGAGGAGGCCTGGCGCTCGGCGATCTCAATGGCGATGGTATCCCCGATCTGGTGTCTTCGCAGGCTTATGTAGCTTACGGCATCGCCGGCGGTGGATTCCAGAGTCCCATTTCTTATCCGATTGTGGAACAGGACAGCAACTACTTCAACGTGGTCCTGGCCGACTTGCGGAAGAATGGCCGCCTGGACATCGTCACCGACGACAATTTTGGCAACTCGGTGCTGCTGAACACCGGCCTTCCAAAAGACAATTATGAGGAAGGCATATGGACGCCGGTAAGCGGCGGGGCGCAGTGTGGCGTGGCGGCGGATTTCAATGGCGATGGCAAGCCCGACCTGGCCGTCAACACGAGCTCGGGCATTTCCATTCTGCTGGGCACCGGGGTTCCCGACGCGCCTTTCAAGGCCGGCGCCACCATCACAGTGGCGAATATAGGCTGCGCGGTCACCGGCGATCTGAATGGAGACGGCATCCCGGATCTGCTGGTGCCGGTGAACGGCAGTCCTAACGAACTCTGGACCTATCTGGGCAACGGCAACGGCACGTTCCGCTTGACGAGCAAGACCCAGACTCCTAATCATGGCGGCTATGTGGTGTTGGCGGACTTCAATCACGACGGGAAACTGGATTTCGCAACATCGGGCAACCTGGTGGCGCTGGGGAACGGCGACGGCACGTTTCAAAAGCCGGCGCCGATTGTGTCTAATCCCCCGAGCAGCGGATTTTCCAACATCGCGGCTGGGGATATTAATAACGACGGCTGGCCGGATATCGTGCTCACTAACAGTGAATACGCTTCGGGTATCAACTTGTATGTCCTGTTGAACAATCAGCAAGGCGGTTTCACCCAAGCGCCCACGACCTTCGGACAAGACACTGTGCAGGCGATTCTGGCGGATTTGAACGGCGATGGAAACCTGGACCTGGTTCTGCTCGGCTCCCAAACCACCGGTGCATCTATCTTCCTGGGGGATGGCACGGGCGCGTTCACTGCCGGTCCGGTGCTCGGCGGAGTCTTCGGCGCCATCGGTTTCTTCAACATGGTGGCCGACCTGAATGGCGACGGCATTCCCGATATTGAGGTGATGGGCGGAGATACATTTCTAGTCTATTTGGGAATGGGGAACGCAACATACGCCACCCCATTCGGCGTCGGGACCGGCGCCGATCCAGGGAATCTTCTAGTTGAAAACCTGCACGGCCAATCGCCCTCCGCAGGCGTTCCCGATATTGTGGCGCCAGACGCAAATGGCGGCGTGGTAGTGCTGATTAATGCAACTAAGCCGAACGGCGCTGTGCAATAGGCGACCTGATCGGGAGGGCAATATGAAACCTGGAATATTTTTGGCCGCGTCTCTGTTGGCGGTCTGTGCGGGGGTGGAACACGCATCCGCCCAGAGCTACACCACCTTGGCCAGCTTTGACGGGACGAACGGCGCGGGCCCGACTGCGTCGCTGGTGCAGAGCCTCGATGGGAACTTTTACGGCGCCACTTTGACTGGCGGCGCGAATCGGTATGGCACCGTTTTTAGGGTCACCCCAGCCGGGACTCTGACCATGTTGCACAGTTTCAAGGGCGCCGACGGCGACAACCCGGCGGGCAGTCTGGCCCTGGATACGGATGGGGCTCTATTTGGGACAACCGAGACAGGTGGCCAGACCAATCTTGGCACAGTCTTTACCATTACTCCTGCAGGAACATTCAACTCGCTTTACAGTTTTTGCACGGAAGCTGGTTGTCCGGACGGCTCAGTACCGGCGGCCGGATTGGTGCGAACCTTCGATGGGGGGTTTTGGGGAACGACCTTTCTGGGATCTAACGAAGGCGGCTCGGTCTTCCGCATGACCCCGGGCGCCCAGTTGAGCACGGTCTACACATTTTGCCCTCCGGCGCACTGCGCATTGGGCGCAAACCCCTCGGCCGCGCTGGTGCAATCGACCGACGGCAATTTCTACGGAACGACAGAATACGGCGGTTTCCCACCGCTTGACGGCGCCGGCGGCGGGACGGTCTTCCGGATCACTCCGCAGGGCGAATTTGATCGGTTGTACGGCTTCTGCGCCGACTCCGCCGCTTGCCCGGATGGTCAAACTCCGACCGGCGGAGTGGTGGAAGGCGCGGATGGGTCGTTCTATGGAACTACCGTTTACGGCGGCGCCACCAGCTTCGGTACAGTATTTAATCTCACTACCAGCGGCGCCTTAACCACGCTGTACAATTTTTGCTCCCAGTCAGGTTGTACGGATGGAGCCAATCCCTACGCGGGACTGACTATCGGCACGGACGGGAACCTCTATGGAACAACCTCCAGCGGAGGCGCGAACAATCGCGGCACGATTTTCGAAATTACTCCAACCGGCCAATTCACCGTGCTGTATAGCTTCTGTGCGCAGTCGGGCTGTCCGGATGGCGAGGCTCCATATGGCGGGTTGCTGCAAGGTACGGACGGCAATTTTTACGGCGTAACTTACCTGGGGGGCGCCCATGGCCAAGGCGCCATCTTCAAGCTGTCGATGGGCTTGGGGCCCTTCGTTAGTCTCCTGCCAGTGGCCGGTTCCGTGGGAACACAAGTCAAGATCCTGGGAACGAACCTGACCGCCGCCACCAGCGTCAGCTTTAACGGCATTGCGGCTCCGTTCACCGTCAACTCCAGGGGTACCGCTATCTCGACCAGCGTACCCGCCGGCGCAACCATCGGCACGATCCAGGTAGTCACACCTGGCGGGACGCTTTCGAGCAACGTGGCCTTCCAGGTTTTGCAATAGAGTCAGCTGGCCTGGCGCCCCTGGTCGGAGATCGGCGATCGGTTCATAATAAAAGCGGTACCCGCTATGAACATCACACGCCGTCAGTTTATGGCCGCGTCAGCCATGGCTCCGCTCGCCGCCGCGGCCGCGTCCACTTCGGTGAAGGACTCCGTCGAGCCGCAAGCGCAGCCGTTCGACCTGGACAGCGTCCGCCTGCGGGACGTTTCGCTTCTGGAGTTGACCGAGCGCAACCGCGATTTCCTGCAGGGGCTGGAAACCGATCGGCTGCTCGACACCTTCCGGCGCACCGCCGGATTGCCGACCTCGGCCGAACCGCTGGGCGGCTGGGAGAAGCCCGACGTGGAATTGCGCGGCCACTTTACCGGCCACTTTTTATCGGGCTGCGCGTTGATGTCGGTCTCCACAGGCGATACCCCGCTGCGCGGCAAGGGCAACCTGATGGTTGCGGAATTGGCGAAGTGCCAGAAGGCCAACGGCAACGGTTATCTGAGCGCCTTTCCGCCCGAGTTTTTCGATCGCCTGAAAGCCGGCCAGAAGGTTTGGGCGCCGTGGTACACGCTGCACAAGATCATGGCCGGCCTGCTCGACATGTACGCGCTGGCGCGCAATGAACAGGCACTGGATGTGGCGCGCGGCATGGCGGGATGGGCCAAGCGC
>Ga0302324_100012296_pt1 | contig 17460 bp, 16 predicted proteins | sample Palsa_T0_1_FD_201949 | JGI IMG/M metagenome (GOLD analysis project Ga0302324, IMG submission 201949) | Peat permafrost microbial communities from Stordalen Mire near Abisko, Sweden - Palsa_T0_1 | ecosystem: Environmental > Terrestrial > Soil > Palsa > Peat permafrost | place: Sweden: Abisko...
TGAAAGGACCGCACAATTTAATTAATACCATGTGCGCAGTTTCAGCCGTCTATCTGGCTGGCGTAGGTCTCGATCTCATCCGGTCGGGATTAGCCACATTTAAAAATGCCCCTCACCGACTGGAGTCCGTTGCCATAATCAATGGAGTCGAGTTTGTGAACGACTCGAAGGCGACGAATGTGGACTCTGTCGTCTATGCCCTGAAAAGTTATGAACAGCCATTGATCTGGATCGCGGGAGGCGTGGATAAAGGAAATGACTACAGCCTCATTAAGGAACAAGTAAAAGCGAAAGTGAAAGTCCTGATTTGTCTGGGGAAGGAAAATGCAAAGCTGAGATCGGCCTTTGGTGATGTTGTCAAGCAAGTCTATGAAACGCAAAGCATAAAGGAATTGGCACAACTGGCGCTCCGGGTGGCGCAAAAGGGAGATGTCGTTTTATTGTCACCTGCCTGTGCCAGTTTCGATTTGTTTAAAAATTACGAAGATCGCGGAAATCAGTTCCGTGAAGCAGTATTGGAATTAAAAATAAAAACTGAAAAGGCGGTAGCATGATTGCAAAATTCAAAATATGGGCCGACAAAAACCTGCAGGGTGACCCCGTTATATGGGCCGTCGTCATTACGTTGTCGATGGTTAGTATTCTGGTGGTATATAGTTCGATAGGAACGCTTGCCTTTAAACGCACGGTAAGCCCGGAGTCCTACCTGCTGAAGCATACGAGCATGGTATTTCTTGGGCTGGCGGCCATGTGGGTTGCTCATAAAATTGATTATCGATATTACTCCAAGCTTTCCCGGCTGGCACTATGGATTAGTGTTCCGCTTCTCGTGTATACGTTTGAATTTGGCAAAACCCTCAACGATGCATCCCGGTGGATCACATTGCCGATCATTCACTCGTCATTTCAGCCCTCCGACTTTGCCAGTCTGGCGCTTATTATCAACATGGCGAGCATGCTTTCAAAAAAACAGCAGAACATTGATGACATAAAAGAAGCATTGATCCCCATGTTAACGTGGTGTGGTGTAATCTGCGGACTAATCGCTTTGACGAACTTGTCGTCGGCTGTTCTTCTATTCGCCACGTGTATGCTCATCATGTTTATCGGACGTGTTTCTGTGAAGTATTTAATGATGTTGTTATTGGTCGGTTTGCTGGTTGGTGCCGTCGCGTTAGAAGTGGGTGAACGGGGAGAAACGGCCAAGAATAGAATTTTGAGTTTCATCAATGGCTCGGAGCTTCCTTTTCAAGCCAAACACGCCCGTATTGCCGTAGCGACCGGGAACTTTTTTGGCAAAGGTCCCGGAAACAGTGATCAACGAAATATTCTTCCTCATCCGTATTCCGACTTTGTCTATGCCATCGTGATCGAAGAGTATGGCATGGTCGGCGGAATTATTGTCCTCCTCCTTTACCTGATCCTGTTGCACCGGGGAATGAAAGCCGCGTACAACAGTGAACGGGCTTTTGGGGGTTTACTTTCGGCGGGTTTGAGTTTCGACCTTGTCTGCCAGGCGATGGTGAACATGGGTGTAGTTGTTGGATTAGGACCCATCACGGGTCAGCCTTTGCCTTTCATCAGTATGGGGGGTACTGCCATGGTCTTTACCGGACTTTCGGTTGGAATTATCCTGAGTGTAAGCCGGGGTGAACAGGATGAAACCTGGGAACAGCAAGGAACAGAAGAGGATAACCCTAAAAATGTGGCGAAAGCCGCTTAGTATTTTGAATACTAAAATGGTGAATTTAAAAGAGCCCTATCGACTCATCATCAGTGGAGGAGGCACGGGTGGACACATCTTCCCGGCCATTGCGATTGCCAACACGTTTAAAGATCGTCATCGTGATGCGGAAATTCTGTTCGTTGGGGCGACTGGGAAAATGGAAATGACCAAAGTGCCGGAAGCGGGATACAAAATTACCGGGTTATCGGTCAGCGGACTTCAGCGTAAACTGACCCTATCCAATCTATTGTTCCCTTTCAAACTGATGGCCAGTTATTACCGTGCACTCCGGATTGTGAAACGCTTCAAACCGCACGCTGTGGTGGGAACCGGTGGGTATGCCAGCGGGCCTGTCCTTCTCGCCTCCACCCGGATCGGAGTCCCTTCCCTCATTCAGGAACAAAATTCGTCGGCCGGACTTACCAACAAAAGATTGGGTGGGAAAGTCCAGAAAATTTGTGTTGCCTATTCCGGAATGGAGAAATTTTTTCCTAAGGAAAAAGTATTATTAACGGGCAATCCCGTCCGCGATGATATTCTCGCACTCGAAGCTAAAAGGAGTTCAGCGTTAATTCATTTTGCATTCACACCTAACGAAAAAACACTATTAATTCTCGGCGGGAGTTTGGGGGCGAGAACGATTAATGAAAGTGTTATGAGCAGCATTGATAAATTGATTGATGCCCGGGTACAAGTAATCTGGCAAACCGGTAAGATGTACTTTGAAAGCATCCGGGCTCAAATGACCGGCAAAAACCTGAACCGGTTTCGTATTTATGATTTTCTAAAACGAATGGATCTAGTCTATGCGGCCTCGGATGTGGTGATTTCCAGGGCAGGGGCGTTGTCCATTTCCGAGTTGTGTCTGGCCAGGAGACCGGCTATTCTCATCCCCTCTCCGAATGTGGCGGAAGACCATCAAACAAAAAATGCCATGGCGTTAGTCAAGGAAAATGCGGCGGTGATGATTCTCGATAGCGAAGGGAGAATGGATCTTGTGGATGCCGCATTGAAGTTACTTTATGATAAACAACGTTGCGACAATCTAAAGGAAAATATAGGCCGACTCGGAAAACCGAATGCCGCCGTTGACATCGTGGAAGAAATAGAAAAACTAATTAATGCAACTGAGTAATTACGATACTATTTATTTCCTCGGTATCGGAGGAATAGGCATGAGTGCCCTGGCCCGTTGGTTCCGGTATCAGGGGCTTCGCGTGGCAGGGTATGATCGCACGCCCACCGGGCTTACGCATGAATTGATCGGGGAGGGAATGGAAATTCATTTTGAAGATAAGGTTGAATTTATTCCGGGGTATGTGAACCGGGAGAAGACATTAGTTGTATTTACCCCCGCTATTCCCAAAGATAGCTTGGAGTATAATTACTTGAGCGAAGAAGGCTATACCCTTTTAAAGCGTTCCGAAGTATTGGGACTGCTGACACGGAATTATCTAACCATTGCGGTGGCTGGCACACATGGAAAGACTACAACGTCTTCGCTGATTGCCCATATTCTGAAATCGGCGAGCATGAACATGGTGGCTTTTTTGGGAGGAATTACCACCAACTACGCATCTAATCTGGTGATGCAGGGCGAAGTCAACGAACATACGCTGGTAGTAGTGGAGGCCGATGAATTTGACCGTTCGTTTCTTCGTCTCTTCCCTGAGATTGCCGTGGTGACGTCGGCTGATGCTGACCATCTGGATATTTATGGTGACCATACCACACTACTGACTTCGTTTAAAGAGTTCATTCGACAGGTCAGTGCCGGAGGAAGTCTGTTTATTCATGAATCCGTAGAAGACCTGTCGAGAGGAGTAAATACAATCTCTATTGACACCTATGGTATGAGCCGGGGGCAATTTTTTGCCAGCAACATTACCGCCAATAGCGGGCTTTTTGAATTCGACCTGGAAGGCTTCGGCAGAAAGATCGAAAGAATTCAGCTTGGCGTCCCCGGTTTTCATAACCTTGAAAATGCGATCGCGGCTATCCTTGTGGCCACCCGTTTGAATGTGGATGAAACGATCATCCGAAAAGCGTTAGCCTCCTTTAAAGGCGTGAAGCGCAGGTTTGAATTTATTATAAAAAATGAGGATGTCGTTTACATTGATGACTACGCGCATCATCCCACCGAGATTGAGGCGTTCCTTAGATCATTGAAATCAATTTATACCGGAAAGAAAATCACGGTCGTCTTCCAGCCTCACTTGTTCACACGCACCCGGGATTTTGCAAAGGGATTTTCAGACAGCCTGAGCCTCGCGGATGAACTTTTGATGATGGACATTTATCCCGCGCGGGAAGAACCTATTCCGGGAGTTACTTCGGATATGATTTTTAAAGACATCACCAGTTCTGTGAAGATCCGGTGCAGCAAAAAAAATGTGATCGAAAAATTGAAAACACTTGATTTGGAAGTACTCGCCACGATAGGAGCCGGCGACATTGATACGCTGGTCGAGCCCATCAAGGAAATGCTGACACACAAGTACGCATGAAGTGGAAGATAAACATACGGAAAGAAATTAAGGTGACGGCGGCCATCATCGGGATATCGGTCCTGATTGCATTCAGTGAGCGGAAACAAGGAGGAATAGTATGTCAAAACATTGCCGTTGAACTTACGAATGCGCAGGAGAATCATTTTATGGATGAAGCGGATGTTCTCCGATTAGTGGAAAACAGCGGTCAAACGATTAGGGGCACAACGATGGAGCGTATTAATCTGAAAGAAATTGAAGGCAAATTAAAGTGCGACAAACATATTCTTAATGCCGAGTTATACGGGGATTTGAAAGGTAATCTTATTGTCAATGTCGCATTGCGAAGACCGGTCGCGCGCATGGTACAGGAAGATGCCCCGGATGCTTATGTCGCCGAAGACGGAACAATCATGCCTGTCTCGGAGAAGTATACTTCGCGGGTAGTGTTAATCAGCGGTCCCCTGATTAAGAAACTAATGGAGAATGGGAATTTAAACCATTCAGAAGAAGGCAAGCGGGTAATGGAAATGATTCAATTTATTACGGAAAGTGATTTTTGGAGAGCGCAGGTTGCACAGTTGGATATAGATGCAAATGGTAAGATTTTGATTTATCCGCAGATCACCGGCCAGACGGTCGAGTTCGGAAAGCCAGAGAACATCGAGACAAAATTCAGAAAACTGATGATTTTTTATAAAGAGATTCTTCCGCAACGGGGATGGACACGGTATGAAAGGGTGAATCTGGAGTATGAAGGACAAGTAATCGCTGAATAAAATTGAATGAAAAGACTGTTAAATAACAACCACGCTTAACGTTTTACAACCATGGAAAAGGAAAAAATTGTCGTCGGCCTTGATATCGGTACAACCAAGATTTGTGCTATTGTCGGTCGCAAAAATGAGTACGGTAAACTCGAAGTACTGGGAATGGGCAAAGCCGAATCGGAAGGGGTGATCAAGGGCATTGTTACCAACATTGACAAAACGGTGTTTGCCATTGATAAGGCAATTAAAGAGGCCAGCGAGATGTCGGGTATTGATATTGGTGTGGTAAATGTAGGTATAGCGGGCCAACACATCCGCAGTACTATTCATCACGGTAGCATCACACGCAATTCCAACGATGATGAGGTCAGCATTGAGGATGTCAACCGTCTAACGGAAGATATGTACCGTATCGTGATTCCACCGGGAAGCGAAATCATTCACGTGATGCCTCAGGATTATACTGTGGACTACGAGGAGGGCATTAAAGATCCTGTCGGAATGAGCGGTGTTAAGCTGGAGGCTGACTTTCACATTATCACAGCACAAACAAGTGCCATTAATAACATTAATAAATGTGTACGGCGAGGAGGACTTGAAATTGAAGATTTGATCCTCGAACCGCTGGCCTCCAGTCTGGCCGTATTGAGTGAGGAAGAAAAAGAAGCCGGAGTTTGCCTGATCGACATCGGAGGAGGTACAACGGATATTGCGATCTTTTATGATAATATCATCCGCCACACGGCAGTAATTCCATTCGGAGGAAATATCCTGACGACCGACATTCAACATGGATTGATGGTGATGGCCAAACAGGCGGAGCAATTGAAAACGCGCTTCGGAAAAGCGATTGCCGAAGAAGCAAGCCCGAATGAGATTGTTTCTATTCCGGGAATCCGGAACCGGACGGCCAAGGAGATCTCCGTAAAAAACCTTTCCAATATCATTCAAGCGAGGATGGAGGAGATTGTGGAAATGGCACACGCGGAAATCATCAACTCCGGGTTTGAAAATAGGCTGGCTGGCGGCATTGTTATCACCGGTGGCGGCTCGCAGCTGAGTTGTTTAAAACAATTGGTGGAATATATGACCGGCATGGACACACGCGTCGGTTATCCTAATGAACACCTGGGTAAAAGTAAGCTAGAGGCGGTCAAGAGTCCGATGTATGCCACGGCCGTCGGGCTGGTGCTATCCGGGTTCCGCTCCCTGGATGAACGCGACGAGCGTTATAAAGAAGCCAAAGAGGCATCCAAAACGGTAAAGGTGAAGAAAGAGAAGACCAATCCGGCTTCGGATTTTTTCTCCAGCATCCTGCATAAAACGAAGGGATTGCTGATAGATGATCTGGATGGCAAAAACGAATATTGAGAGCCAATGATTCAGTCGATTCATACATATATAGAGAACAGCGATTTGGACGGTCACCTTCGATCCCCGATTAAACAACCACTTAAAAAATAATGATCATGTTTGATTTAAAATCATCGTACAAGTTTGAAATCCCCAAACACCACAAATCGATTATTAAGGTAATCGGTGTGGGAGGCGGTGGAAGCAACGCGGTGAACCACATGTTTCGGCAAGGCATCAAGGATGTCGAGTTCGTCGTGTGTAACACCGACGTACAGGCGCTGAACAGTAGTCCTGTGCCGTACAAATTGCAGATTGGAACCAACCTTACGGAAGGGTTGGGATGCGGGGCTAATCCTGAGGTTGGCCGGGCTGCTGCGGTGGAAAGTAAAGACCAAATCCGGGAAATGCTAGCAGGCACTAAAATGGTGTTTGTGACCGCTGGAATGGGCGGCGGAACAGGCACCGGGGCGGCTCCGGTAATCGCCAAGATCGCGAAAGACATGGATATCCTTACGGTCGGAATAGTCACCGTCCCGTTTTCGTTTGAAGGCAAGAAAAAATCAACTCAGGCTCAATTAGGAATCGAGGCCCTAAGAGCCAGTTGCGACACGGTCCTCGTCATTCTTAATGACAAACTCCGCGAAATTTACGGAAATCTCGCTATTGGCCAGGCATTTGGGGAGGCCGATAATGTATTGACGACAGCCGCCAAGGGCATAGCCGAAATTATCACCCTGGCCGGATATGTTAACGTTGACTTCCAGGATGTACGGGCCGTGATGCTCAACGCCGGTGCTGCAGTCATGGGCGCAGCAGAAACCCGCGGTGACAAACGCGCACAAAAGGCCGCTCAACAGGCACTGGCTTCACCCTTATTGGATAGCCGCGATATCATGGGGGCTAAAAAGATACTGTTGTCCATCATATCGGGCGAAGAGGCAGAACTTCAGATGGATGAATTAAGTCAGATCACGGAATATATCCAGGAGCAGGCCGGTGATGAAGCGGAAGTAATCTTTGGTCATGGTGTGGATCCGAATCTGCGTGATTGTATACGGGTCACGGTTATTGCGACTGGATTTGCTCATGAAGGAATGGTGCAAAAGAAAACGGAGGAGAAGAAAGTTCATGAACTTGATCGTTCGCAAATTCCACTTTTTGAATCAACGGATAATTCCGTAAACCAGAGGAGCCAGGAAATTGAACTAAAAATAAAGGACGATTTGACAAACTCAACCGGAAAGGATAAGCCGGTGTTGGACCCCGTAGAAACGCCTCTGAATAGCAAGCCGAAGGAGATGGAGAAGCAAGAGCCTCTAAAAGAAGAGAGATCGTACACTTTTACCTTTGAAAAGGAAGAGGTAAAGGCAAGCCATGAAGAACCGGAGGATGACGGCGAAGACAGTCTGTTTCGTAGCGATGAAGATGAGTTTGAAGCGGGCAAAGAGATTTCGTCCGACCAGATCATCAATAACGAAGGCATGATGGAATACCGAAAGACGAAAGAGCGGCTTGAACAGCAAGCTAATCTTCGGCGCGAGAAACTGAAATCGAATAAGAAGCAGGAAATGACGAAAGAAGAATTCAACGAGAAATGGACGCTTCCGGCCTATCTCCGCAGAGGTGTTAAAATGGACAACATTCCTCATTCTTCCGAACCCTTTATTTCCCGTTACAATCTTAATGATGATAACAATCTTTTAGGCAACAATAAGTTTTTGCATGATAATGTGGACTAAACCTCACCCCCAGCCCCTCTCCGGAGGAGAGGGGCTGGGGGTGAGGTATTGGCATTTCCGGCGCGACTGGTTTTTTACTCCATTCGTAGTGGTTGTTGGTGGTAAATATTTTTTGCCGGCGCCGGAATGCCTTTTTTAAATCTCGTGTGGTTGATCAAAAGAAATTATTTTTCAGGTTTTGATTTTCACTCGATGTACTAACGCCTCGTTCTTCGGGGCGTTTTTTGTTTATCTTTAAAGAAAGAAGCCATGTCAAAGCGAATGATCTTCATCAGCTTCCCAGTCATATTGGTGCTGGGGATCTATCTTCTGGGCCCGGAACCCGCCCCACCCAAATGGGAAGAAGCGATGCCGGTCGTGCCTTCGGATCCGGTCGCGTTGGAAAATTATGTGACGCTGAGAGAAAGCCGCCACAAACTAAAGCCCGATAATGAGGCCAGGATCGTCTGGGCGAACAGTTCAAAAAAGAAAACCCCCGTGAGTGTAATTTACCTTCATGGATTTTCTGCAAGCCAGAAAGAGGGAGACCCAGTGCATTGGCAATTCGCCAAGGAATTCGGTTGCAATTTGTACTTGCCCAGATTGGCTGATCATGGAATTGACACTGTTGAGCAGCTTCTGTATTTTACTCCTGATCGGCTATGGGAAACGGCTAAAGAGGCCTTGGCCATCGGAAAAGCGATCGGAGATAAAGTAATCGTTATGAGCACGTCAACCGGCGGAACAATGGCATTGGTGCTGGCCGCGACCTATCCACAAGATGTGTTTGCCCTGATCAATATGTCGCCGAATATCGCCATTAACAATTCCAGCGCATGGCTGCTCAATAAACCCTGGGGCCTTCAGATTGCAAGAATGGTATTGGGGTCAGACTATCAGCAAATACAATATGATTCGGCACGGCAGATCTATTGGAATGGAAAATACCGGATTGAAGCCCTTACTCAACTGCAGGAGCTGGTTGCGGATAAAATGAATCGTGAGACGTTTGAGAAGGTGAAGCAACCATCGCTGACGTTATACTATTTTAAAAATGAAAAAGAACAGGACCCAACGGTGAGGGTGAGTGCATTGCTGGAGATGAACAAAGAACTGGGTACACCGGATTCGCTCAAGATTGCGCTGCCGGTACCGAATGCCGGAGCACACGTCATGGGTTCCTATTTGGTCTCCAAAGATCTGGCTGCCGTCCAAACGGATATGAAAAAATTTGCGATCGACAAATTGCGCATGAAGGAAGTTAATTAGATTTCAGGTAGGCAAGGGCTTTCAGAATGTCGTCCGGGGTATCTACGCTAATCGTTTCGACGGGTGTTTCTGCTACTTTGATTTTAAAGCCATTCTCGATCCAACGTAGTTGTTCCAGCGATTCCGCTTTTTCAAGAGACGATACAGGGAGGCGTGTAATTGCCTGGAGTACGTCGGCACGGTAAGCGTACATGCCGATGTGTTTAAAAAAAATAAGGTGCTTAAGCCATTCCTCTTGAGGAACATTCCGCAGGTAGGGGATCGTGGACCTGCTGAAATAAATGGCTTCATTATTTTTGTTGGAAATAACCTTAACCGTGTTCGGATTAAGAAGTTGCTCAGGGTCCTCAATTTTTTTTACCAACGTGGCCAGTTCCGTTTGCCCATCCAAAAGCGATGCCAATCGGTCAATTTGCCCGGGCGCGATAAACGGTTCGTCGCCCTGCACGTTGATTAGATAATCAAATTTCTTGGGTTGCCGGCTTAAAACTTCAAAACATCGATCCGTTCCGCTGCCGTGATTCTCTGAAGTCATGCACGCATCTCCACCGAACGAAATCACATGATCATAGATTTTTGCATGATCCGTGGCCACAATGACGTGCGACAAGGCCGATGATTTTTTGGCTTGTTCATACACACGCTGCACCATCGACTTTCCGCCGATATCAGCCAGGGGTTTCGCCGGAAATCGGGTCGAAGCGTAGCGAGCGGGGATAACACCAATGATTTGGATCATAGGTTCTTATTTTCAGGCATCAGCGGAAATTCATAAGACAGTTTGAATCAAAGGTCTGACTCTGAGTGTTATGCCCTCCGTTGCAAGTACTTCAATAGGCTCACCTTTTTCTACATAATCTCCTCGAGTAAAAGCATCATAAACCTGATTGTCGATCATTACTTTTCCGCTGGGTCTCAATACGGTGTAGGCTATTCCTTTTTTCCCAACCAGCGAATTTTCCAACGTATTTACCGTGTAGCCATGTGTACTTTGTTGCGTTTCGGTCAGCGCTATTCTTTTAAAGGCCTTCGTCTGGCTAAGTTTTGTTCCGCCAAAAAAAAGTAACAGCGCACCTCCGGACAGCCCACCGATGACAGCGAATCCGGCTTTAAAAATATCTGCCATCGGTACAAATTCAAAATTGAAAAAATCATTGTTGAGCATAATCAGAATAAGAGAGGCCACGGTGAGAAAAATACCGGCAATTCCGGCCACGCCGAAACCTGGGATAATAAATATTTCCGCAATCAACAAAAGTATCCCGACAAACAGAGCAATGATCTCCCAGTATTGGGCAAGGCCGTTAAGGTAGTAAGGAACAAGGTAGAGAATGAGGGCAATGATGGAAGCTAAAATTGGAAAACTTGCGCCCGGCGTTTGGAATTCGAAGTAAATTCCTCCGAGAATGATCAAAATCAAAACTCCGCTGATAAAGGGATTTAGAAAAATGGCAACAATTTTATCGACGACACTCAAATGGAAAGTCTCGATATCATAGCTTGAAATTTTATTGAGCGCAAGAATCTCATCGATCGACTTCACTTTACCTTCGCAATAACCGTATTTAATGGCTTCTGAAGTTGTGAAGGTGATTACTTTGCCGGCTTGTTTAATGCTGTCGATAACAATTCTCTCATCCACCATTCCTTCGGCGATTCTTGGATCACGACCGTGTTCTTCGGCCGTGGATCGCATGATGGAACGCATGTAAGATTGGTATTTGTCCGGGGCTGCGGCTCCGGAACCACCCTCGACCACAGTAGCTGCGCCCATGCTTGCGCCCGGCGACATATAAATGCTATCACAGGCGATGGAAATCAACGCTCCGGCGGAGGCTGCATCCGAATTAACAAACACCCAAATCGGCTTTTTAAACGCCATGATTAAGTCGACAATATCCTTGGCATCGGTAAGTACTCCGCCGTAGGTGTCCATGTCAACAATGACATAGTCGGCCTTCGTTTTTTCAGCATGCTCAAGAGCCAGTTTTACATACCGGGCCATACGGGGGTCGATCTCGGATTTAATTTCCAACACCATGACCTTGGTTTTGGCCACTTGAGCGTCTACCCGGCCGGCCGCCATCCAACAAACCATCCAACAAATGAAAAACTTTCTCATTCTACTAATCCTCCTTAATTTCGTATAAAAGTAGCAGTTCTTGGGCAGAAAATTCGTCATTAATTTCCGCAGGTTCCTTATTCAAGTGTTCCGGGATTAAAAAGGAATTGGTAACTTTTCGCATTGTTTAAGCTATGGTAAAATTATTTTTTTTAACTGTTCTTTCGTGGTCACATCCAGGCCATCCGGCCGATTCACTGCGAATGGAGACCATCAACGGAAAGGTCTTCATCATTCATCAGGTGGGTGAGCACGAGACGCTTTATGGTATTTCAAAACGCTATGGCACTCCGATTGCCAGTATTTTGGAATTTAATCCTAAAGCCGATGGTGGACTTGAGATCGGTGAGCTTTTAAAAATTCCGTATTTGCCCAAATCAAAAGAGCTGCCCCGTGGGGACATTCTTCATAAAGTGGAGCCAAAAGAAACTCTGTTTTCGATTGCTAAACTTTATGAGGTTTCCGTGGAGAACATTAAGGTTTGGAATAATTTGAAGGACAATATGTTATCGACCGGTCAAATGTTGCTGATTAACAAGAATTCACCGGCCGTTCGTCAGGAACAGAATCAGGACGAAGTGAAATCGATCGCCGGCCGTCATACTGTGACGGCCAAAGAAACGTTATTCTTTATAGCCAGGAAATATGACGTTACCATCCAGCAATTGAAAGAGTGGAACTCCATTCCGGGCAATGAAGTTAAAGTGGGCGACGTTCTTTGGGTAACACAGCCGCCCAAAAGCAATGGAAAGGAACCTCAGTCAGTAGCCGAAATAAAGTCTGTTGTGAAAGAAGAGATCAAACCTGAGATCCCTAAAGAAAACAGTGTAGCCGTTTCTGAACGTGTTCAAGGGACGGACGAAGTAAAGGAGGGCGGGCTTGCCGAGCTCATTGAGGGGACGGAAGGAAACAGAAAATACCTTGCTTTGCATCGTAGCGCCAAAGTGGGCACGATCGTGAAAGTCCGCAATGAGCTGAATAACCGTGAGGTATTTGTTCGTGTGGTGGGCTCACTTCCGGATACGGGAGTGAATGACAAGATTGTGATTAAAATTTCAAAGTCTGCGTACGACCGTTTGGGGGCCATCGATGCGAAGTTCAGAGCCGAGGTCACGTATTATAAATAATCATGGTCATGAGAACCCGTTGGGTAATTATACTTCTGATGATCTCCCGGACGGTGGCTGGACAAAATTTAGTTCCGAATCCGGGATTTGAAAGTTTCTACCGGTGCCCCTTCAGCTTCAATGTTTATCCGGAGGATTTTTATTTGCCCGGCTGGAGTTCCCCCAGTAAAGGGACCCCCGATCATTTTCATTCATGTAGTCGCACCGACAGTAGTGTGCCCAGGAATTGGGCGGGCGTGGCGGAAGCGCATGGCGGAGAAGGGTATGTGGGAATTTATGTTTGGGGCAACAACGGGAAAAGCTATCGTGAATATATTCAGTGTAAATTAATCGAGCCCTTGCAAAAGGATAAAGTATATCGTCTTGGATTTTACTATAAACTTTCTTCCTATTCAAAATACAAAGCCGATCGTATAGGATTATTGCTCCTGGATTCGGCCTTGTCCTCGACCCACGACAACGTATTTGCCTTGACCCCGACCCTTTCGGTGATTCAAAGCCCCCTCGAAACGGGTGAATGGGACTTGGCGAAAATGACGTACCGTGCTCATGGAGGAGAAGCCTATCTGATCATTGGTAATTTTTATGATGATCACAGTACTGAAAATATGCGATTGGATAGTCGCACGGGAAAAAACGCGATGTTATCGAACCTTTGTTATTACTATATCGACGACGTCAGCGTTATTCCGGCTGAGAATGCGATGGAAGATTCTGTTTTTCAGACGATTGAGCCGGAACGCAAAACAAGTGAAACGTTTGCACTAAGAAATATTCAATTTGAATTTGACAGTTATTCTCTAATACCCTCCTACTTTCCTGACCTGGACAGGATGGTGAACATATTAAACGATCAACCCCGTTGGAGCATAAAACTGACAGGGCACACCGATGACGTTGGCTCAGAAGCGTATAACTTTGAACTTTCAAGAAACCGCGCGTCACGCGTAAGTGAATATTTGAAATTGAGAGGAATTGATTCTGGCCGAATAAGTACCTTGGGACTTGGAAAAACAAGGCCACTTGCTAAAGGAACGGATGAAAACTCGAGGTTGATCAATCGGAGGGTGGAAGCCCAGTTCGTGGAGCGCCGGACTGAAAAATGAAAATTGGAAAATTTAATTTTCAGGACCTGAAGGACTTTCTGGATTCCAAGGTGGCGCAGTACAATCGCTCCAACTTTATTGAAAACGATCCTGTCTCAATCCCTCACCGCTTCAAAAAGAAACAAGACATTGAGATTGCCGGATTATTTGCTGCCGTACTGGCCTGGGGGCAACGTGTGACCATCATTAACAAAAGCAGGGAATTGTTAAATATTATGGGGGATACGCCCTATGATTTTCTGTTGGGTCATAAGCCTCATGAACTCAGGCCGTTTGAGAAATTCAAACATAGGACCTTTAACGCCGTTGATCTCCTTTATTTTATCAAATTTCTGAGTCATTTCTATCGCAGGCATAATTCCCTGGAGGATGCGTTTAAGGTATCGACCGAATCGGAAAATGTTGAGAGGGGTCTCATCCATTTTCATCGCCTGTTTTTTAGCCTGGACCATCCCGGGCGCACCCAGAAACACATTTCTACTCCGGAGCGTAAATCGGCCTGCAAACGTATCAACATGTACTTGCGCTGGATGGTGAGGAAGGACGACAAAGGAGTGGATTTTGGAATCTGGAAGAAGATTTCTCCCGCTCAATTAATTTGCCCCTGCGATCTCCACGTTGAACGTGTGGCCAGAAAACTTAAATTGATGGGCCCAGCGCCCCTGAATTGGAAGTCGGCCCTGGAACTTACGGGAAATCTGAAGAAATTGGACAGCCAGGATCCTGTGAAATATGATTTTGCATTATTTGGATTGGGGATCGAAGAGAAATTCTACGAGACCATTTAGATTGTTTTGCTGCAGCGAAAACAAAAGTCAACAAATCCGGATATTGCAATATATTGTAAGCGTAATGAAAAGTAAGTTTTTACATCTTGTGCTTTGCTTGATTTCCTTCTCCGGTTTTGGCTGGGGACCGACGGGCCACCGGGTTACTGGTTGGGTTGCCGAACAATACCTGAATGCCAAAGCGCGAAACAAAATCAAAGGAATACTAGGACAGGAGTCGCTGGCCATGGCGAGTACCTGGATGGATGAAATCCGGTCTGACTCCACCTATAACTTTACAGCGGATTGGCATTGGGTAACAATACCCACCGGGATGACTTATGAGCAAGCCCCGAAGAACCCGAATGGTGATGTAATTATGACACTTAACCGGGTTATACGCGAATTGAAATCCCATCAGCTTACACACGATAAGGAAGTGGAAGATTTGAAAATACTCATACACCTGGTGGGCGATATTCATCAGCCGCTGCACGTCGGTTGCTGTGACGACCAAGGGGGAAATAAAGTACGAGTAAAGTGGTTTCATATCGACTCCAATTTGCATCGCGTTTGGGACAGCGACATGATTGATGAGACTAAACTCAGTTTCACGGAATTGGCACAATCACTGATTAAACCGGACAAAACTGTTTTTGTAAACTGGCAAAAATCGTCAGTCCTTGAGTGGGTAAATGAGTCGATGACGTATCGCAATCAGGTTTACGCCATTGGGGAGGGAACCTTGGGGTATAAATATTCGTATAAACACTTTCCAATCGTCCGACAGCGGCTGATACAGGCGGGCATACGTCTGGCCGGACTTCTTAATCAGATCTACGGTTAATTTGAGTTTGTGATTTCTAATGTAGTATCAACATGGATGCTGCCATACCCACCATGAGCAAATCTTCGATGATGGTGACGGTGCTCATCGGAAAATTGAAGACGGTTCCGAGGCAGGCACACTGAATCTTGTTTTTGCCGAGTACACTTTGAATGACGCCTATACTGCTAAAACTCATGATGATCACCGTCGCAAGATTGGTATAAAAGAGATTAAATCCCGTCAGGTATGCGAGGCCCAGACCAAGTTCGATAAATGGATATGCCAATCCGTAAGCCGGCAATTTGGCGGCGAGTAGATCATACGTCGCATAGCTCCCGGCAAAACCTTTCAGATCAAGGAACTTAAAAAAGGAAAACACCAGGAAGAACGCGCTCATAAATGCGGTCATGAACCTCATCCAATGAAAGTTCTGCGCATCATACGAGATCATCAACGAAACGCCTGTGATGAAAACAAAAATAAGAATCAGGGGCTTGTACGTGGTGAACCAACTGGAAACCGTCGACTGATTTTCATCCTTGTCAAGGGACATTTTATTTCTTGCCCTTTCAAAGATCCTATAATTTCCGGCACCCTCCAGCATCTGCTGCAAGCGATCTAAGCCAATATGCCGGCTCATGGAAATATTGGCGACTTGCGGATCAAGCGTTACCTCCACGGAAGTTATGTCGGGATTCCTAAGAAGTTCCTTTTTTACTTTCGCGACGCACCCGGAACAGGTCAGTCCGGAAAGAGAATAGGTATGAGTCATGTAAATTCTTTATATCACTGTAACAAAGAAAGGACAAAAAAAGATTTACGCATTAAAATACTTTTTCCACCACCATTGAAAAACAACCAATCCCCAAATCCGGGCGTGAATATCTCCCGGATTGCCCGAAAAAAGTCGTCTTTTCAGCTTTTCGATTTCCGGATACGAAAATACACCCTGCGCTTCAACGAATTTCTGAGACAATAAATCGTCTGTGATAATTGATTTCATTTCATGCCGCAGCCACTTTAACAACGGCACTTCAAATCCTTTTTTCGGCCGGTTATAGAGTTCAGCCGGTAAAATATCACGAAAGGCATCCTGAACGATCCTTTTCCTGATCCCGTGGTTGATCTTATACCGGGCCGGAAGTCCGAAAACAAAATTCACCACTTCATAGTCCAGAAAAGGTACTCGTACCTCCAGACCATGGGCCATGCTCATCAAATCGACTTTGACCAGCATGTCATTAGGAAGGACAAACTGCATGTCGGTGAGGAGGATGTCATTGATGGTTTCCTTTTCTGGGATGGACTTTAGAATCTCATTTTTTCTATCCTCATATTCCTGGTGCAGGAATTTTGCCATCGAGGATGGATGGAGCAAGGCAGTTGCGTCGGTTCCACCGGCGTAACCGGCCCAACGCCAGTAACGCTCTTTGGAATTCAGGTTCAAGCCTTCTGAAAAGCGCGAAAGCTGCCTGAATTTGTTCGCCAGCGGGTTGCTTCTCGATTGGGGTAGCATTGCCCAAAACCCATGAAGTGAACCCACAAGATTTTCTTTCCATCCTCGATGAATGATGCGTTGAAAGGCCGCATATTTGTTGTAGCCTCCCAGAAGTTCATCCGCACCGTCGCCGGAAAGTGCAACCGTTGCATGCTTGCGGGTTTCTTTACTTAAAATATAAACGGCAATGGCCGATGAATCTGCGAAAGGCTCATCGGTATAGTCAAGAATAGAATGCACGTGCGCATAAAGATCATGGTTGGTTAAGGAGAACGCGGTATGTTGAGTGTTGAATTTCCGGGCCACCAAGTGAGCATACGGTGTTTCATCAAAGAAAGGTTCATCGCGGAAACCAATCGAAAAGGTCTGCAAGTCAGGCTTGTGTTTGCGGGCGAGTGCGGTGACTACCGACGAATCAATACCCCCACTGAGAAATGTGCCCAGCGGTACATCCGCCACCAGACGTCGCTGAACGGATTCTTCCATGAGTTCCTTTAATTTTTCTTTTGCTTGATCGTATGGCAAGAGAGCGTGTTCGGCATGGAGGGAATTATACGGTATTTCATAATACTTTTTCAGTACCAATTTTCCGCGGCTGACCTTTAGACAATGGCCCGGCATGAGTTTTTTCACCTCTTTGAAAATAGTTGCCGGGGCGGGAATAAAATTCAATTGCAAATAGG
>Ga0302324_100012297_pt1 | contig 17459 bp, 18 predicted proteins | sample Palsa_T0_1_FD_201949 | JGI IMG/M metagenome (GOLD analysis project Ga0302324, IMG submission 201949) | Peat permafrost microbial communities from Stordalen Mire near Abisko, Sweden - Palsa_T0_1 | ecosystem: Environmental > Terrestrial > Soil > Palsa > Peat permafrost | place: Sweden: Abisko...
AGGGCCAAACCCTTAGCTGCACGACTATCCCGTGCCTGGATACCAGCAAGCCGGGGTCGGAGGAGGCACCGGGCACCCAGAATATTAATGTCACGGGCGCGGTGGCCGCGGTTTCCGTACCCGCAAAATGACCATCCGGCTTGCTTGAGACGAAGCGTGGCGGACGGCCCCGGCCAACGTCGTGAGCTTGGCCGGGACTTGCGAATCGTCACCGTCGGCACGCACATTGGTCCTCGACCGGAGCCCCCAAAAAGTTGCGGCCAATTCTGCATTTGAGCCCTGGCATTATTCCCATGCCGGGGCTCAAACTTTTTGGCTTTGCCAAAAGGCTGTCCGCCCTGGCCATGCCAGTAATTCGGCGCTTCTACGTTGGACGCTTCCGCGAGCCGCGCGGCGTCATGGTTGCCTGATCCCGTGCCGCTCCTCCTGCTCGGCCAGTTCCGGGTTGGGAGATCGGGCCCAGCACGACCCTCTAAAGCCGGACCAACTGTACTTCTTCATCCGCCTCGCGAACGGCTTTGAATTTCGGCATCTCCAACAGCTCCATCAATCTCCATGCGGGGACTACACCGTTCATTCCGGTATTTGCGCTCACTTGGTCAACTTTGCGCTCATCAGCGGCAAGACCTGATTGAATTGCCTTTTTGATTATCTTTGTCTCGACATTCCAGGGTTCGACGATGTTCCCCCAATGAACGCCGAGAAGAGCGTCAGGGCCAAAAGCAGATGGTCTATAGTTACGAGCGACGTTGGCATGCACAAATACAGGAGAGGCAGAATATCCACACGATGAACGAAGCTCGACTGCAAAACTTTCCTGCGCTGGCCTCTTTGCGTCGATATAAATCGGCTCTCCGGGTAGCATACTGATATTACCGAAGCGAGCCGATGGGGTATTTCGAACCCTTCCTTCGTGGTTGATAAAACGTCCGATCATATAGACTTCATCGCCAACACCAAAAACTTCAAGCCTTACGTCCTCTCGCGTGACAAACATCCCCGGCGATACCTGCATGACCTCTATATCTGTTGGCTGATTGTTGCCTTCGATTGGGAGGATGGCGACATCGTGGCCACCAGGATGCTCAATCCAGTCGGTTGGCTCTGCCTCAATTATTTTTAACCCACCATCTTTTGAATTGGCTCTAATTACAGACGCACCGCTGCGGTGAACAACGTGCTGGTTGGAAACGCCGTACAACCACCAAAACTCCGGCACCCTTAGCGATGTTATGGCGACCCAAAATCCCGACCCGCCCACTGCGAGGCCAGACTCAGCAGCGGCCCTGCTTGGATAGAGGTAGAATGCGCAGTTCAAATCCTGCAAAGGTATTCGAGGCATGATCATCAGCGCAGTATTGTTTTCTTGGCTGCGGCAACAGACTTGCAGTCGAAAGTGCTCTTTCAACCGAACTAGGACTAGGCTTTTTTGCGCGCTTTCTTTTCCACGACTTCGTCAAGAATAAACTGCTTTAGGCCCTGTAGCGCAGGTGCTTGTAGTTGTAGGTGTAATACCGGAACGCGATTAGTTTTCTTTGCCTCAGCCATGTAGTCTTCCGGCCGGTCTAGCGTGAGCGCAATAGTAGGAAATGGTGTCCTTGTCGTGTGCTGAAATGAATTGTAGGCGACGACATCCGCCATTTGCAGTCCAGGAAAATCAATTTTATCTCCAGTAGTGACGCTTCTAAGGGTTCGAACAATTTCCTGTTCATTGGGCAGGCGCGATTTTTAAACGCGACTGAAAATTCGGTCTGCATCACCAAAATTCGGATGCCCCGACTCCAATACAAAGCCAATGTCGAGTTTGCGCCCCTTGAACGCTTGCATCGCCAATGAGGGGATAAAGCCTAAGCAATAGCGGAAACACAAACCATAGCGGACCATCCCCTAAATTCTCCGTTGGAATGCCTCATCTTCTTTGAGTGAAAATAGGACAATCCGTTCCGTTTAAGGAGACGATCCCATTTGGGATCGAAGGCCGCCCATTGGCCAAGCCGAGCTACCCAGCCTGCCAAAATGGTCACTGGCGAATCGTGCGTACCGCTCTCATCCATGAAGACGGTGACGATCACAAACAGCCTCCCAGCAATGAAAAGCGCCAAGACCAAAGGAAACCGGTGCTGGTTAAGTTGCCTGCGCTTCGTCACACCCCAACGACGAGGCGGCCAACAGCACGTCTGACCCGGTAGTGCTTGTGCAACTCCGCGTTTTCACAACCGCCGAATTTGCAATGGCACGGTTCAAGCTTGTCATTCATCACTTGGGTCCACGCGCGGAAACCGTTCAAGCCGAGGGTCGGCTCTGGAGCGACCTGATTGTGGACTAGCACGCGCCGAGCCGGAATAGTCTGAGGGATGGATCGGCAATAGTCCAAGTTGTGAACGCCGCTTGCGCCCTTGAAATCCGCGAAGAGCTTTCTACGTGCGGCCAGTTCGGCGGTGCGGCTCATACCTTGGAACTAAGCATTCCTTGCTGATAGTCAATCGGCGCGCCCGCAGCGATGGCGATAAGCCATTCTTAAAGTGCCTAATCAACAGAGGAGCGCCCCGGCGGCCAACCCAAAGGAGCAAAAACCGACGGGGGGCGAAACTCTGTCGGCCATTCCGCTCCTTGCTCCTGCGGGACTACGCGTTCGCCTCGAGAACGGGGGGGAAGCAACCTTACTCGGCCGGCAGCACCAGTTCGGCGCGCAAGCCCCCGATCGGCGCAGTACCGAGCGTGAGCACGCCGCCATAGAGGCTGGCGAGTTCAACGACAATGGACAGACCAAGGCCGGACCCTGGCTTGCTTTCATCGAGCCGTTGTCCGCGCAGCGCTACCTGTTCCCGCTCGGCGGGTGAAAGTCCGGGCCCGTCGTCATCGACGATGACGCGCACGCGCGGATCGCCGCCGCCGGGAGCACCGGCGGCAACGACCTCGATCGCAACGCGCGCCTGCGCCCATTTGCACGCATTGTCGACCAGGTTTCCGAGCATCTCTTCGAGATCCTGCTGTTCACCGCGAAAGCGCGCGTGCTCCGGCACGTCGACGGCGATGGCGATGTCGCGTTCGCGGTGGAGTTTCTCCATGGTGCGCGCCAGCGCTGTCACGACCGGGGGCACGTCGATCAGCGTACCGACGACGTTGGACCGCGCCGCAAGGCGCGCACGTTCCAGCTGTCGCGTCACCTGATCGCGCATGATGTCGGCCTGTTCGAGCACTTTCTGCGCCAGCGGATCGCCCGGCCTGGCCGCCGCTTCGTTGACGATCACGGACAAAGGCGTTTTCAGCGCGTGCGCAAGATTGCCGACATGGGTACGCGCGCGCTCGACAATCTCGCGATTGGCATCGATCAGCGCGTTGGTCTCGCGCGCCAGCGGAGCGATCTCGACCGGGAATTCGCCTTCCAAACGCTCGGCACGGCCGGAACGAATGGCGGCGAGACTCTCAGAAATGCGCTTGAGCGGCGAAAGACCAAAGCGCACTTGCAACGCGGTGGTCAACAGGAGCGCGACCGCGAGTGCGGTGAAGATCGCGCCGATGGTGCGGTCGAAGCTGCGCATCTCGTCGTCAATCTCCGACGCATCGCCCGCAACCTGGATCAGATAACGGCCGTCGTCGCCGAGATCGATGTTGCGCTCGACGAGGCGGAGCCGCACTTCCTCGGGGCCTTGCGCGTAACCTTTGCGGTAGCCGCCGGCGGCGTTGTCGGCTGCGGTGTCGACGATGCGCGGCAGATTGGAATCCCACAACGAGCGCGAGGAGTGCAGTTCGGGCTTCGGCGTATCGAGCCGCGTGACCTGCCAGTACCACCCCGAGAGCGGCAGCTCGAACAACGGCTCGCCGATCGATTGCGGGAATTTGTCGTTGCCTTCCTCAGGCGACGCCACGTCGGCGACCAGCGTACGCAGATAGACATCGAGCCGCCGATCGAAGGCACGCTCGACGGCGTGCCGATAAAGCGATGACAAAGCCACGCCGGTGACGATGAGGACGACCACAGTCAAGCCGGTCGCCCAAAGAAATAGGCGGAACGCGAGCGAGTTAGCGCGCATCGGGCGGGGTAAGCAGATAGCCGAGACCGCGCACCGTCTGGATCACGTCGACGCCGAGTTTTTTGCGGATGCGGCCGACGAACACTTCGATGGTATTGGAGTCGCGGTCGAAATCCTGATCGTAGAGATGCTCGACCAGTTCGGTGCGCGACACCACACGCCCGGTATGGTGCATGAGATAGGAGAGCAGCCGATATTCATGCGACGTCAGCTTGACGGGATTGCCGTCGACGGCGACGCGTCCGGTGCGGGTATCGAGGCGCACCGGCCCGCACGTAAATTCGCTTTTGGCGTGGCCGGCGGAGCGGCGCAGCAGCGCGCGCACCCGCGCCAGTACTTCTTCGAGGTGAAACGGTTTGGCGACATAATCGTCGGCGCCGGCGTCAAAGCCTTGCACCTTGTCGCTCCAGCGATCACGCGCGGTGAGGATGAGTACCGGCATAGCGCGGCCGGCACGCCGCCAGGATTCCAGCACCGAGATGCCGTCCATTTTCGGCAGGCCTATGTCGAGGATAACGGCGTCGTAGGGTTCGCTCTCGCCGAGGTAATGACCTTCCTCGCCGTCGAACGCGCGATCGACGACATAGCCGGCGTCGGTCAGCGCGGTCGCAAGCTGCCGATTCAGGTCGGGATCGTCCTCGACAACGAGAAGGCGCAAAAATTTGCTCCGCTCAACGCTCGCCGACCAGCGTGCCCTTGACCGCGTCGACGGCGACGCGCGTCACTTTGCCATCGTGGCCAAGCACTGTCAGTACGTAGACGAACCCCTCGGCGCGGCGGCAGAGCCGCGCACGTACCAGGGTCCCCGGCACGTGGCTGCGCACCGCGTGTATCGCGGCGGCCAAGTGAAGCACGGTGCCGTTCTCGACCAGCGCGCGGCGCTCCTTCTGATTGAGACAGCCACGAGACGCCGGCTCGGCGCCGCCGTGCGCCGTGCGGACAGGCTCCTGCGCGCACACCGGCGCCAGCCCGATGGCAAGCGCGAGGAGCGCGGCAGCTAAAGTTCGTTCGGCGGTACCCATGCCGGATCATCCCTTAGGCGTCCGCCAGTGAACAAGACCTGAACGGCCGATGTGGCAGCCGGTCGCGTCGTGCCCGCCGTCATTGCCGCGCAAATCGGCGAAAACGCTACTCGGCCGCCGGATCGCCGAGCCGAATGGGCCCGTGCAGCGGACGCTCCTCGACCGCCAGCACGCACGCGAGAGCGATCGCGAGGAAGACCGCAGCGGCGATGAACACGTAGCGGAAAGCCGGTGCGAAATCGGCGTGCCCCGCCGCAAGCTTCTCCAGCGTTACGACGCCCGTGTGATCGCCGGCGCTGCCGAGCACGATGGCCCCGAACACGGCGACGATGACCGCTCCGCCAAGCAAGCGGAAAAAATTCAAGGCGCCGGTCGCGGTACCGAGCTGATGCAGCTTCACGGCGTTCTGCATGACGATGGTGCTGGTCGGATACATCGGCCCGATGCCGGCGCCGACGACGCCAAGCAGCGCGGTGAACACGCCGAACGACAGCCCCGCCGGCTCGGCAGCAAGGATGCCGAGCGCGACGATGGCGACGACGAGCCCGACGATGGGCAGGCGCATGTAGTGCGTCAGCCGCACGAGCAACCGCCCTGTCAGCAGCGAGCCCAGCGTAGCGCCGGCCAGGAATCCGATCAGCGCAAGGCCGGAAACGCTCGCCGAAGCGCCCAGCACCATTTGACAATAGAGCGGGGTGACGATCGTCACCCCCATGATCGTGCCGATGCTGAAAAACGCGGCGCAGGTGAGCGCGCTCGTTACCTTGCCGCGCAGGATGGCGAGCGGAATGAACGGCTCGCGCGCAGTAAGAAGCCGTACGGCGAACAGCGTCCACAGCGCCGCGGAGCCGGCGATGAGCGCAATGATCTGCCAGGAGATCCAGCGATAGTGCGCGCCGCCCCAATCGAGCGCCAGGAGCAGCGCGACCGAGGCGGCGACCATCAGCGTCACGCCAGGAATATCGAGTTGATGGGGACGGTCGTTTCGCGGCAGACGGCGGAGAGCGCGCGAGGTCATCACCAGTGCGACAACGCCCAGCGGCAGATTAATCCAAAAAATAAACGACCAATGCAGATGATCGGTGAGCAAGCCACCGAGCACCGGGCCGAGGATACTGGCGCTCATGAACACGACCGCCGTGTAGCTCTGCGCCATAGGCCGCTCGCGCGGTGTCAACAGGTCGGCGATGATGGTCTGTGCGATCGGAATGAGGCCGCCGCCTCCGATTCCTTGCAGCGTGCGCCCGATGACCAGCACCCAGATCGTCGGCGCCAGCGCGCAAACCAGCGAGCCAACGATAAAGATTCCGATCGCCAGCAGCATGATGGTGCGGCGGCCGTGGATATCGGTGAGCTTGCCGAAAAGCGGCGTCGCAGCCGTCGCGGCGAGGAGATAAGCGGTCACGACCCAAGAAAGATCGTCGAGGTCGGCGAGGCTCTTGCCGATTGCCGGCAGCGCCGGCGCTACGATGGTTTGCTCAAGCGCGGACAGGAACATCGCCAGCATGATCCCGGCAATGATCGTGCGGATGGCGGCGTGATCCAGCGGAGGCAGGACGGCCGTATCATGCGGTCCTCGAGCAAATGCCGTGGATTCGACCGACCCTTGCGCCGCATCCTCCCGCACAAGGGAGCGCACGGAATCGTCGCCCGCCATATCGGGGGCAATACTGTGAGCGTCGTCAGGGCTGATTTCGCGAGGCATGTTCCCGGTCATGTCGCGCGCCACATCGCGAGGTCGTTCCATTTTCGGTGGGAGTCGCCGGACTGGCGGCATGAATCGCCCGCTTGTCCCGCCCCGGCATCACTTGGCTTGCGCCGCGGCGCGACGCAACATTGCTTTGCGCAGAGCAGGAATGCCCTCCTCCACTTGCCGCGTGAAGCTCGGGCCTAACCCGGAAGTTGTCGCTGCGACGTGGGTTGCCCGGCAAACCCGGCAAGGGTGAATAGACCTCGTCACCGAAGCGATATTCGTCACCATATTAGTTACCAACGAATGATCTCCACTCACCCAAGGGGCGCGTTGCAACGCCTCACTGCGGGAGCGCAGCCGTTCGCGCCATGCGACTGGCGAGGAAGGTGAATCTGAGCGTGGCAAGAAGAAACGCGAGTCGGGCGGCCCTTTCCCGCCGACGCGCACGTGAATGACGGCATCCCCCGCCTTCACATCTTCGGTGTGAAATCCCACCCGGAAACGACTCAACGTCGGCCCTCGCCGAACAGAGGAGTGCGAAAATTACGCTGGCGTATGAGAGAACGGATGCGGCGCGTGCGAGACGTGACATTTTTTGTCTCCGCGTTGAATTGTGTCCGGTCTCGTCAGTTTCCTTTGCCGCGGTGGCGCGCGCTACTCCGAAAATCGCCAAGGAGCCCTGAATTTTCGTGCGCCGCGGCCTGCAAGGCTTATCACGGGAAATTCCCGGTTCGCCCGCTATCGCTTTCGCCTCGCCCCCTTCGGCAGCTTGAGCGGCCAGCTCACAATGTAGTCTTCGAGCATGTCGTCGGACACGTCTTTTTCGCTCGCGCCGACGCGGCCGCGGACCGACACTCCGGCGGAATGCACGGTCTCCGGATCGCCGGAAACGAGCGGATGCCACCAGTAGAGGTCCTTGCCTTCCGCAAGGAGCACGTAGGCGCAGGACGGAGGCAGCCAGGTGATGGTCTTGAGGCTCTCCGGCGTGAGTCGCACGCAGTCTTCCACCTGTTCCAGCCGGTTCGCGTAGTCGCTGCAGCGGCAGGCGTTGCCGTCCAGGAGCCGGCAGCCGACGTCGGTATAGAAGGTTCGATCGGTCCCTTCCTCTTCGAGTTTGTTCAGGCAGCAGCGGCCGCAGCCATCACAGAGGCTTTCCCATTCCGAATCCGTCATTTCTTCCAGCGACTTACGCTGCCAGAACGGAATTGGCCCGGAACCTTGATCGCTCGCCATCTGCTCTCCCGGCCGAACGAAAGCCGGCCTCACAGCCTCATACGCCTAAATTGCCCCCAAATTCCATTCACACTGTCGCTGACGCGTCATTGGCCGGGACCGCCGGCTCGGCTAAATCATCTTGCCAGAAAGTGACAACGACGGGGCCCGCACCCGTCCCCGGGGAGTCCTTAACGCGTGACCGACCTGTTTCCCGATCCCCGCAGCGACTGGCGGCTCAAGCTGAAGCGGCTTTTGCTCGATCTCGACGCGCGGATCGATTTTGCCGTCTTCCAGAGCGGCAAATGGGCCCGCGAACTCTACGAACGGTTCACCGCCATCATGGACCGTTTCCATATCGCGGGCTGGCGGCGATGGCTCATCGTGGAGCCGCTTTCGGAAGCGGCGACGCTCGGCACCGGCGGATTTTTGCTCATGCTGGCGCTTGCCGTACCGGCGTTCCGCGAAACGTCGGACGAAGGCTGGCTGAAGAAATCCGAGCTCGCGGTCACCTTCCTCGATCGTTACGGCAACGAGATCGGCAACCGCGGCATCAAGCACAACGATTCGGTCGGGCTCGATGAGATGCCGGATCATCTCATCAAGGCGGTCCTGGCCACCGAGGACCGCCGCTTCTACGAGCATTTCGGCATCGACCTCTACGGCACGATCCGCGCGCTCGCGACCAACGCTCGCGCCGGCGGCGTCGTGCAGGGCGGTTCCACGATCACCCAGCAGCTCGCCAAGAATCTGTTCCTGTCGAACGAACGCACCATCGAGCGCAAGATTAACGAGGCATATCTCGCGCTGTGGCTCGAGACCCGGCTGTCGAAGAACGAAATCCTCAAACTGTATCTCGACCGTGCCTATCTCGGCGGCGGCACCTTCGGTGTGAACGGCGCGGCGCAGTACTATTTCGGCAAGTCGGTGCGCGACGTGAACTTGCCGGAGGCGGCGATGCTCGCCGGCCTGTTCAAGGCGCCGAGCAAATTCTCGCCGCTCGTCAATCTGCCGGCCGCGCGCGCACGCGCCAACGTCGTGCTCGACAATCTGGTCGAGGCCGGATTTATGACCGAGGGCCAAGTCTACGGCGCGCGGCGCAATCCCGCGACCCCGATCGACCGGAAGCAGGAAGACGCGCCCAATTATTACCTCGACTGGGCGTTCGACGAGATGCGCAAGCTCGTCGACACGTTCCCGAAGTCGGTCAATGACAGCTTCTTTGTGGTACGCACCGCGATCGATCCGAATCTGCAACGCTACGCCGATCGTGAGGTCGAAGCGGCGTTGCGGCAATACGGCCACGATTACGGAGCGAGCCAGTCCGCAGCCGTCATCGCCGATCTCGACGGCGCGGTGCGGGCGATGGTCGGCGGGCGCGACTACGGCGCGAGCCAGTTCAACCGCGCAGTCGACGCGCTGCGCCAGCCCGGGTCATCGTTCAAGCCCTATGTCTACGCCACTGCATTGGCGAACGGCTTCACGCCGAATTCGATCGTCGTCGATTCTCCGGTCTGCATCGGCAATTGGTGTCCGCACAACTATTCCGGCGGCTATTCGGGTTCGCTGACGTTGACGCAGGCGATCACCAATTCGGTCAACGTTATTCCGGTGAAACTTTCGATCGCGCTCGGCGACGGCAATCCCAAGCTCGGCCGCGCCAAGATCATTCAAACCGCGCGCAATTTCGGCATTTGGACGCCGCTGCCCGATACGCCGTCCCTGCCGATCGGCGCTGACGAAGTCAACGTCCTCGAACACGCCGTCGCTTACGCAACCTTCCCCAACCTCGGCAGAGCCGTCACCCCGCATGCCGCGCTGGAAGTACGCACCGGGACCGGCGAATTGGTGTGGCGCTTCGACCGTGACGGCAAACGGCCGGAGCAGGTGATCTCGCCGCAGGTTGCGCTCGAAATGGTTGGGATGATGAACTCGGTCGTGCAAAACGGTACCGGCCGGCGGGCGCAGCTCGACGGCATTCAGGTCTCCGGCAAGACCGGCACGACGAACGGCTGGCGTGACGCCTGGTTTGTCGGCTACACGGGGAACTTCTGCGGTGCGGTGTGGATGGGCAATGACGACTACACGCCGACCAAACGTATGACCGGCGGCACGATCCCTGCGCTCATCTGGCACAACATCATGGCCTACGCGCACCAGAACGTCGAATTGCGGCCGTTGCCCGGCCTGCCGCCACCGCAGCACGCGCCGACCGTGGCCGACGCGGCACTCCAGGGCGCGCCCGCGCCGCAGCAGATTCTGCTCACGCGCAAGGGAACCGAGGCGCTGGTCCGCGTCGAGCGGCTGCTTGACGATGCCAGCCACGCGCTGGCGGTGCCGACCGTTCCACCCGGAACCCTCGGCGCCCTCGGCGGCGGCGAGCGTCGCATTAACACTCTCACGGCGGCAAGTGAGCAACAATCCGCCGAAGCTTCCCGCGGCGATTAAGCGCCGTCCTCGCGAGATCATCGCCATTCGATCGGATCGAACGTGCGCCTGTTCTTCGGTTCCTGTTTCACTTTGATACTGGCGGCGGCTATCGGTCTCGGCGCGACCTGGATGACGCTGACGCGCGGCGTCGCCTTTGGCGCAATGACGATTGGCGCATGGACCGCCTGGCCGAAGAGCGGATCCGTCGACATCGATCCTTATGCCCGCGCCACCATCGCCCGCACCGGCGAATTGCCGATCGGCACCGGCGACGGCGTCGCTTTCTATGCGCGTACCGACGACGCGGGGAACATGCTCGACGGACGGTGCACGTTTGTGATCAGCGGCATGACGCCCGCGGCACGTTATTGGACACTGACGCTGTATGATGGGCACGGCCGGCTGGTCGCCAACACGACCGACCGGCATGGCTTCACCAGCGCGGAGATCGTGCGGGAGGTAGGCGGCCGCTTCGCGATCAATGTCGGACCGCGCGCGCGTCCGGGCAATTGGCTGCCGAGCGGCGGGATCGAACAATTCGTTCTGGTGTGGCGGCTTTACGATACGCCGATTGGCGTCGCTTCTTTAACGACGAAGGAAGGGCCGATGCCGGCGGTCTCGCGAAAGAGCTGCTCATGATCCGCCTGCCGCTGTGGATTCTCGGCGCGCTGCTGCTTGGCGGCATCGTGCATCTGTCGACGGTGCTGGCGATGCCGCAGGCGGCGACGCAGGACGCCTATTCGCGGCTCGCAAAGCTGACGCCGGTCAACGCGGTGGTACCGCTCGCGGCACCTTCGGCGCAGGATACGACCATGCCGTTCATGGACCCCGCCTTCGCGGCGGCGGTCTGCCGATACGATCTTTCCAGCGGCGCAATCAAACTCAGCGCACCGCTGAGCCAGGCGTATACTTCGGTCACGTTCTATACACGCAAGAGCGTCGCTTATTACGCGATCAACGATCGCGCCGCCGGCCGGCGCGCGATCGAGCTCGACCTCATGACGCCGGAGCAGCATGCACAGGTTCCCGAGGAGGAGGACGTCACCGCAGCCGACCGGTTGATCATCGAGTCGCCAACCACGACGGGGCTGATCGTGCTGCGGGCGCTGGCGCCGGAGCCCAGCCTCATGGCCATGGCGCGCCGCGCACTGGCCGGCACGCAATGCCGGGTCGAGCCGGTGCCGCAGTAGAACGTTGGTGCTCTATCTGACGACCGGCGCCGGTCGCGACGCGACCTCGCCCGGTACTGCCGCCGCGAAAGCCGGCACCTGCACCAATTGGTTGGCCGCGATCTGCTGCTGCAAATGGACGAGCGCTACATCCGCCTGGGCCGCCATGTTTTCCGGCTCGGCGACCACCAAATGATCGAGCGCGAGGCGATAGCCGGCGCAACGTTGAGCCAGCGAATTTTGTACCCAAGCGATCGTGAAGGTGTTCTCACCGACCCGCGCCAGCGCGTTGTGCTTGGCCAGTGCGGAAACATTCGGAAGAAGGTTCATGCTGGCCTGACGCCGCCGGTCGATTTCGAGGACCCGGTGCGCCATATCGAAGAACGAACCGATACGCACCACATCGTCGCGAATGTCGTCGATAAGTTGGTTGTAGCGTCCAGCCGTCGAGCGATAATTGTCGGCCAACAGATGCCGGTAATAGGCGGTGGGATCGGCCACCAACAATGAGCGCCGGAATTCGCGCTTTTGGCCGTATTCGTAAACCACCGCATCCCAACGGATTCGGTCGTAAGACGGTTCGATCAGCGGAAATGCGAGGTCGCGCAACGCCCGCTCGTCCTCGGTGAGATTGTCGAACGAGATCGGCGCACCGGCGCGCGCCGCGGCTGCCTGACCGACCCAGGCGTGGATGTTGTCGGCGACGACCGGCTCCTGCAACCGGCCGAAATCGCCGATACTGGAACAACCGGCAAGCGGCAGCAGAGCAACGACGGCCAATGGCAACGTCGCAGCGCGGCGGCGACCGGTGCGCGGCGACATCGAGGCACGCCCGCTCAGCGGCGTCGCATACGTCGGCGGCCGCCATTCTCCGCCGGCGGAGGCAGGTGAGGTTCGGCGTCCCCGGCGCGCAGCTCGTCGTGCCGTTCGATGCGAACGACGGGGAGAATGATGACGGTGGCGGACTCCTCGGCCGCGTCCACGCGACCGAAACGCACGATGCGCCCCTCATCGGGGAATTTGACAATGGTGCCCATGATGGCGGCCCAGCCGTTGTCCGCTCCCTTTTCGGTAGCGGACCCCCTTGCCCGATGCACGTGCATCGGGTCTCGACAAATAAGCGGCATGCAGGGTTAACGCTCCGCTAACGGCGGCGGCTTAGGTTCATGACAACCGACGGTTCATGGCACCGACTTGGGGCGGTTCGGAATTGGGGGCGGTCCGCCGGGCGCGGTGCATCGGCGCAGTCCAGTCAGACCGGGTCGGCTGTTGAGTTCGAGGGGCGTGCAATGGAAAAACAGAATTTCTTCGGCCTCGAGGGCCTCACCGATCTTGGCGTGCGCAACCGTATCGACATGCGTCCGACCTTGCTGCGCGTCCTCACCGACCTCTACGTTCACCGGTTCAGCCACACGCCCCACGAGGAGCGCCACTATACCGAGCTGGCGCTGCGGTTGCTCGAAGCCGTGGACACCTCGACGCGCGTCGCCGTAGCAAAGCGGTTTTCGCGATATCTCTCGCCGCCGCTGCGGGTCCTGCGATGGCTGGCCCGCGACGTGCCGGAAGTCGCCGCCGAGCTGCGCGCGCATCCGCTGTTACAGCCGCCGGCTCTGACCGGCGAGGCGCCGGCCGACACCGCAGCGACATCGATCGCCGATGGCGACATATCCCGTGAGAAGCAACATCGTGGCGATCCGTCCGGCGTGATCGACCCAATCACCGCGATCGAGCTCAACGATCTTTTCTTCGCCGCGGCCGCAGACGCGCGGCGGCTGATTTTGCTCAACCTCCCGATCGTCGCCCCGGTTCCGGCCGGTCGCGTCCGCGTTTTGGGGGATCGGTCAATCAGCCAACGGCTCGAGGCGGCGGCACTCTCCGGCAAGCGTGAGGATTTCGCGCATCACCTCGCAGGCGCGTTGCTGATTTCACGCGAGCAGGCACGGCGCATTGTGCGCGACGAACGGGGTGAGCCGGTCGTGGTGGCGGGAAAAGCGCTTAGCGTGCCACGCGACGTGCTGTATCGCATCCTGATGTTCGTCAATCCCGTGGTCGGCCATTCGGTTGAGCGCGTATACGCGCTTGCCGCGCTTTATAACGAACTGACTGCGGCGGGGGCGGAAGGCATGCTTGCGATCTGGCAGGCGGCGGAGCGGAGCGAACGTGCCAAAACCGAGTATCGGCCGCTCGCATGGGACGACGAGGCGCGACGCCGCGCACGCCCCGGTGCCGCCGTCCACCACAGCGCCGGCGCTCCGCGCATAAACGAGCGCCGCAGCGCTTCCTGAGCAAAAGTCCTCAGCCGGCGACGAGATCGAGGAAATTGCGTCCGGCGCGATCCTCGATCTCAACGATCCAGATGTCGGGATCGAATTTCATCTGCCGCGCCAGATAAGCTTCGACGTCCGCATCAGACGCCGATTGCGTGGCAAGGCTCGGCGTGAACGCGCGCGCCGTTCCTTGCGCGGCGTCAAACGCGCTTTGCGGCGCCGGCCCGAACAAATCCGAGGTGCCGTCAAGTCTGCTGATGCGAACAAAAACGGCGCCGGATTCTTCTGCGCCGCGCCGGCGCACGACGGCGGCTACGCCTTCGACGTAACAACGCCGCACATAGGCGGCTACCCAAAGCGCGGTTTTGAGGCGCATCGTCGTCATTCCGGGCGCGCAGAATACGCTCGCGGAATCCATAAGCACGGAAAGGCAGATTTGCGAAGCTTCGATTATTCGACCCGACGGCGAGTTTCCCGGTTCGGCCGGAATGCCGGCTATTCGATCGGCCGCCCCGTCATGCTCGCAAGTTCGCTCAGGAGCCGATCCGAGAGCCGTCCGGTGATCGGCAATTTGTGCTCGCCCTCGAATTTCTCGATCGCCGCACTTGTCGGCAGATCGAGAACACCTGAAGGCTTGATCTGGCCGTAGCCAAATTCGGCGAGCGCGCGTTGCACCGCCGCAACGCGCGCTGAGGAGCCGACCGATGACCCGATGAGATCGGCAATTGGATCATTGCGCCGCGTCGAAACCGTTTGTGGTGTCCGCGACCCGGTCGTGGAACGTGCGGGCACCGCCGGTACGACCTGAAGATCGGAGCGAATTTCGGCCGCCTTCGGCAATGACACGGGATTGGCGAAGAACGGCGCCGGATGCGGACCCGATTGCAGGAACACCGCATTGACGATGATGATGAGGCTCGCCGCAGCCGCGCCGAAGATCGACATCGAATCGACGGGATGATGCGCGGCCTTGGTCCATAGCCGCAGCCCGACTGCAGCCACCGCGCCGGCCGGCCCGGATGCGCGCACGCTGGCGCGGCGACCATTGTTACGGCGGTCACGCACTTTTCTTCACCCGAATTTCGAGAGACGATATGGCGGGGTCGCGCGCGACCGCAGGGGCCGCGAGCCGCGCCGTGTTGTCCGGCCAACGCGGTGCCAAATGGCTTGTCTCGCCCGCCGGCGCCCGGATGGAACGCTGCTTCGGCGGTTGCGCGCGCTCGCAATCGAGCGGCAGGCGCACACTGACGCGTGTGCCCTCTCCCACACGGCTGCGGATATTGATCTCGCCGCCGTGGAGCCGCACCAGGCCCTTGACGATGGACAATCCGAGGCCGGTTCCGCCGTAGCGGCGGTCGTAGGACGCGCGGGCCTGAAAATACGGTTCGCCGACGCGTCCAAGGTCTTCGTCATTGATGCCGACGCCGTTGTCCTCGACCACAAAGGTGACGCTTCCAGCCTCCGAACGAGCGCCGACGGTGACCGTACCGCCGCGATCGGTGAAGCGGATCGCATTCGAAAGGAGGTTGAGCAGGATTTGGTTAAGCGCCCTTCTATCGGCGACCATTTCCGGAAGTTGGCCGGTCGGCATTCTTTCGAGCGCAACGCCCGCCTCGTTCGCGCGCAATGTCAAAAGATCGCAGCAACCGGCGATCACCTTCCCGGGCGCGAACGGCTCGGGCGTAATCTCGAAATTGCCGGTCTCGATTTTCGACATATCGAGAATGCCGTTGATGACGGCGAGCAGGTGGTGGCCTGAATCGTTGATGAGACCGGCATATTCGCTGCGGCGCGGCGCATCGAGCATCAGCGCCGACTCTTTCGTCAGCATGTCGGAGAAGCCGATGATGGCGTTGAGCGGGGTGCGTAATTCGTGACTCATCGTGGCGAGGAACCGGCTCTTGGCTGCATTCGCCCGCTCGGCCTCCGCGCGTGCATCCTCCAGCGCCTGCTCCTGGTGCTTGCGTTCCGTCACGTCGCGAAGCACGGCAACGACCTCGCGGCGGTCGTTAGGACCGGCCTCGGCCGTGACCTCCTCAAGCGGCCGGCACCGCATCTCGATCCAGACGAATTGCGCCGCAGGGATGCCGCTGGCGTCGGAACCATCATGCCGCACGCGAAACTCTACGGACCGGCTCTCGCCCAGCGCGGCTGTATCGCCGAGCGCGGTCAGATACGCCGGCCGGTCGGCGACATGGACACGGCCGAACAAGCCCTGGCCCTGCAGATCGGCAATTCCGCAACCAAACAACGGCTGTGCAGCCGGCGATACGAACAACACCGCGCCGTCGCGGCCATGCCGCGTGATGACGTCGGTCATGTTGCGGGCCAGGAGCCGGTAGCGGTCCTCTTCGGCGTACAACAACCAGAAGCTGGTGCGCGTGAGCGCCTCGGCGCCGAGCGCGAGGCCCGCCGCGTATAGCGCAGCGGATACGACGCCGAGTGTAGCAAGCGCCTTATATCCACCAGGATCGGGCGCCGGCAGCAGGTCGAGTTCGCCGGCAAGCATCAGCAGGCCGGCAGCCGCAAGCGCAAAGGTCGACGCGACCGCGACAACGCGGCGCGACCCCGAAAGCGACGCCTCAAGCGGCACCACCACGAGCCAAATCGCGGCATAGGACGCGGTTCCACCGGTCGACGCGGCCACGGCCGTCACCAATCCGGTCAGCGCGAGCGAAGACAGCACGTGCGCGCTCTCATAGCGTCCAGTACGCGAGAGAAAGTAGGCGGTGAGGATCGGAGCAACAAGCCAGGCAAATACGATCAGTTCGATCGCGCTCGGCGCGCCGCGCGCAATCAGGTAGGCCGGGAACGACGCCAGAGCGACGATGCTTCCGAGGAGGCGCGGGGCAATGAAAGCGCGGTGGCGCGCTGCGGTCAACGCATCCTGCTGCGCCGACGGATGCACCAGCGCCTCAATATAAACTCGTACTGGCGCAAACAGGCCCACGATCCTCGATCGCACGTCCGACGTTGCAGACGCGCTCCCCATTTTTCTGTTGTGCAATCGTGTCAGAAGCCGCTTAAGCGAACGCTAAAGCGCCCCCCGCGCACCGTGCCAGAGCAATACGGACAGGCATTGGGCGCGAACGCGAATGGGGGATTCCCCCATCATGGTGAACGAGCCGTTGCCGCAGCCGAGGCTTGCACGCTCCTTGCGCGGATGAGGTGCGTACAATCCCTCGCGCCAATCCATTTGGTTTCGGCGCGAAATGTCGAAAACGGCCGGGCTCACCGGCGTTCGTTCAAATTTTAGGTAAATTCTATTTTTTCAACTTGCGCGAAAATTTGCGGCGTATTCTGTTCGATTATGAGGCAAAACGTTCCTGTACCGCCAACGCGGCTTTCAAAGGTGCCTGCTAGGTTGAACGCACATGCGGCGATAACGGCCGCAGGGGATGCGGGTCTCATGTTCTTTTTGTTGCGAATGACGTTCTGGCTTGGACTCGTTCTGGTCCTGTTGCCCCTCGGCTCCGCGCAGCGAAACGCGTCGGGCAATGATGTCAGCGCGTCCGAGGCGATTTCGGCTGCTTCCGCCACCGTCGGAGATTTGCGCAGCTTCTGCGGGCGGCAGCCCGACGCCTGCACGGTCGGCTCGCAAGTGGCGACCGCCATCGGCTATAGGGCGCAGG
>Ga0302324_100012298_pt1 | contig 17459 bp, 19 predicted proteins | sample Palsa_T0_1_FD_201949 | JGI IMG/M metagenome (GOLD analysis project Ga0302324, IMG submission 201949) | Peat permafrost microbial communities from Stordalen Mire near Abisko, Sweden - Palsa_T0_1 | ecosystem: Environmental > Terrestrial > Soil > Palsa > Peat permafrost | place: Sweden: Abisko...
CTTTCCGAAGTGGCAGCGGTCGTTGATGTGCTGCAGACGCCGGCTTTCTTGTGCCGTCAGACGAACTTCATCATCAACGCCGCGAGCTGCGGTAAGCCCGTGAACATCAAGAAAGGCCAGTTTCTTTCCCCGGCCGAGATGCAGAACGTCGTCACCAAGGCACGCTCGACCGGTAATGACGCCATCATGGTGTGCGAGCGCGGCTTCACGTTCGGATACAACAACCTCGTCTCCGACATGCGCTCCTTATCGATCATGCGCGCGACCGGCTGTCCGGTCGTATTCGATGCGACTCATTCTGTGCAGTTGCCCGGCGGCCAGGGATCTTCCTCCGGCGGGCAGCGTGAATTCGTGCCGGTGCTGGCGCGTGCGGCGGTTGCGGCAGGCGTCGCGGGTATCTTCATGGAGACTCATCCGGAGCCTGCCAAAGCGCTCTCGGACGGACCGAACGCGTGGCCGCTGGCGCGCATGGAGTCGTTGCTTGCGACGTTGAAGGAGCTCGACGGCGCGGTGAAGTCAAAGCCCTTTGAGGAATCGCTTTTATGAGCCGCATTTCTGATATTCGTGGACGCGAGGTTGTCGACTCGCGCGGCAATCCCACCGTCGAGGCTGACGTGCTGCTCGAGTCCGGCGTGACTGGTCGCGCGGCCGTACCCTCGGGTGCTTCCACCGGCTTGCGCGAGGCGGTTGAACTGCGCGACGGCGACCCGAAACGCTACCACGGCAAGGGCGTGAAGAAGGCGGTCGAGCACATCAACACGGTGCTCGCACCGGCGCTCTTGCGCCATGACGTGCGCGACCAGAGGGGGATCGATCAGCTGATGATTGATCTTGACGGCACCGAGACCAAAGGACGACTGGGCGCGAATGCGCTGCTCGCCGTCTCGCTCGCAGCGGCGCACGCGGCGGCGCGCGACCAGCGCCAGCCGCTGTATGGCTATATTTCGCAGCACCTGTGCGCCGGACGGATTCCGGTGATGCCCGTGCCACAGATGAATATTGTCAATGGTGGCGCGCATGCCAACAACAGCCTCGACATTCAGGAGTTCATGATCTTGCCGGTGGGCGCGCCGAGCTTTCGCGAAGCGCTGCGCTATGGGGCTGAGATCTTTCATACGCTGAAGAAGATCCTCGCAGGCCGCGGGCTTTCGACCGCGGTCGGGGATGAAGGCGGATTTGCGCCGGATCTGGGGTCCAATGAGGAAGCTCTGAGCGTCGTGCTGCAGGCAATCGAGCAGGCGGGCTACCATCCGGGCGGGGATGTTTTCCTGGGGCTCGATGTCGCAAGCTCGGAGCTCTTCAAGGACGGCCACTATGTCCTCGAGTCGGAGGATCGGCGCTTCACGGCGGTCGAATTCACGCGCTACCTTGCGAATTTAGCCGGTAAGTACCCGATCATCACGATCGAGGATGGCATGGGCGAGAGCGATTGGGACGGCTGGGGCGAACTGACGCGCGAGCTCGGGCGCAACCTGCAGCTCGTGGGGGATGATCTCTTCGTCACCAATACCAAGATATTGAAGCAGGGGATCGACCGGCACGTGGCCAATGCAATCCTGATCAAGCCCAATCAGATCGGCACGCTCACCGAGACTCTTGCCGCCATCGACATGGCCGAGCGGGCGCGTTACGCCTCGGTCATCTCGCACCGCTCGGGCGAGACCGAAGATACGACCATCGCCGACATCGCCGTGGCGACGGCGGCGACCCAGATCAAAACCGGTTCGCTGTCGCGCTCCGACCGTATGGCGAAGTACAATCAACTACTGCGCATTGAGGCTGAGATCGGCAAGGTTCGCTACGCGGGGCGCGACGCCTTTCCGGTCAAGTGCTAGGCTGTCCTGCCCATGAAATGGCTCGCCTTTGCTCTGTTTGTCGTCATAGTGCTTTTACAGCAGCGGCTGTGGCTATCGGAGAGCGGCGTGCAGGAGCTCAACCGACTTGAGAGCGCCGTCGCTGCGCAGCGCGGCGAGGATGATCGGCTGCGGGATCGCAACCGCCAGCTCGCCGCTGAAGTGCGCGATCTGAAGAGCGGCTACGGCGCGCTCGAAGAGCGCGCGCGCAGCGACCTTGGGATGATTGGCAGCAACGAATCCTTCTATCAGGTCGTGCCCGCCCATGCGCAGGCGGATGGCAAGCAGCCTACCCGAACTGCGGCGCGGTGACCGGTAGTTTCAACCCGGCGGCGATGCGCTATTGGCTCGTCATGCCGGCGGCGGGCAGCGGGCGCCGGTTCGGCGATCCGGTGCCGAAGCAGTACGCCCCGCTGCATGGCCGCACCGTGATTGAGTGGGCTCTTGCGCCGTTTCTCACCGATCCTCGCTGTGCAGGTGCAAGCGTTGCGATTGCTCACGGGGACCCGCACTGGTCGCGCCTCGCCCCACAATTGCCAGGCGTTGAGGTCGTGACCGGTGGATCGCGACGCAGTGATTCGGTAAGGAACGCGTTGAGCGCTCTTGCGGTTCGCGCACGCAAGGATGACTGGGTATTGGTGCACGACGCCGCGCGCCCCTGTCTTACGCTTGAGGACCGGGATCGGCTCTTGGGGGCGCTTGCAGGCCATGCGCTGGGCGGCCTTCTCGCAACCCCTGCCGCCGACACGCTCAAGCGCGCCGCCGCTGATTTGAGCGTCGAGACGACAGTGGATCGCAGCGGTTTGTGGCGCGCACTCACACCGCAGATGTTCCGCTATGGGCCCCTATGCGCGGCACTGGCTGCGGCCGAGGTCGCGGCGCGATCTCCCGGCGATGAGGCCCAGGCATTTGAATGGCTGGGTGAGCATCCGGCCCTCATCGAGGGGTCGGCCGCGAACCTAAAGATCACGAACGCAAGTGACCTTGCGCTCGCCGAGGCATTGCTTGCGGCGCGGGTGGCATCGGCATGAAAGTCGGTACCGGCACTGACGTGCATGCATTCGGGGCGGGCGACTTCGTCATGCTGGGCGGCGTTCGCGTTCCGCACTCGCACGGCGTCATCGCCCATTCGGACGGCGATGTCGTGCTGCATGCGCTCTGTGATGCGCTCTTGGGCGCCGCCGGCTTGGGTGATATCGGCGAGCACTTTGCGAACGATGACCCGCAATGGCGGGGCGCGGACAGCGCGCGCTTTGTGCGACGGGTGCTTGCGCTCCTGAGCGAGCGCAGGCTGCGGGTGGGCAATGTTGACATCACCGTACTTGCGGAGAAGCCCAAGCTTGCACCCTACCGCAGCGCCATCAGGAACCAGGTCGCAGCGCTGCTTGAGATTCCCGCGCAGCAGGTCAATGTCAAAGCGACGACGACGGAAGGCTTGGGATTTCTCGGCCGGGGCGAGGGGATTGCCGCCCAAGCGATCGCAGTCTTGCTCGAGACCGGTGAGGCGCCGTCTCAGCGCGACAGCAGCACATAAAGCGCGCCGGTGCCGCCGTCGGTGGGCGGCGCGGAAACGAATGCGACCACCGTGACGATGCGCCGCAGCAGATCGCTCACCACATTCTTCAACACCGGCCCGCGATGCCCGGAGCGCAGACCCTTGCCGTGCACAATCCGAACGCAGCGGATGTCGCGCTCGAGCGCATGGGCGAGAAATTTCGTGAGCGCAGCCTTGGCCTGCACGACGTTGTGGCCGTGCAGGTCAAACTCCGCCTCGACGCGGTACACCCCGCGACGCAGGTTGCGCACCACCGCCGGCTGCACGCCGGCGCGGCGGAACACGAGTTCATCGCCGCCGGATACCGACTGATCGTCGATGGGGCCTTCGAGGCTTTCAAGCAGCACCGCCTTGCGATCCGCGCGCGCGAAGCGCGCGCGGGCCGGCACTTTCTTCTTGACCGGGGCGCGGCCATCGGGCACCAATGGCTTGACATCGCGCACGGCGGCTCGGAAGAGTTCCACGTCTTCGTCGGGAATGCGCTTCAAGCTACCTCCGCTTCAGTCCTTTCAGTATATTGACGCGCCCGTCGAGGGCGGTAGTCCCCACGCTCCGCGGTGAAAATATTAATTAGCAACGACGACGGTTACCGCTCGGACGGCATCCGCCGGCTGACCGCCGCGCTCGCCGCGCTTGCGGACGTGACGGTGACCGTCATGGCGCCCGACCGCAACCGCAGTGGCGCCAGTAACTCGCTCACGCTTGACGTGCCGCTGCGCGTCACGCAAGTTGAGCCGGGCATCTATTATGTCGCCGGCACGCCCACCGATTGCGTGCATCTTGCGATCTCCGGCTTCTTTGATCACGACCACGACATCGTTGTCTCCGGCGTCAACGACGGCGCGAACCTCGGCGATGACGTGCTGTATTCGGGCACGGTCGCCGCGGCGGTCGAAGGGCGCTTCCTCGGGCTTCCGGCCGTCGCGATTTCGCTGTGCACGCAGAGCGGCAGCCACGCGCATTTCGACACGGGCGCGCAAGTGGGTGCGCGGCTCGTCAGGCAGTTGTTGCGCAGCCCGCTCGACCGCTCCCTCATCCTGAACGTGAATGTGCCGGATCGCCCTTATCAGGAGCTCGCGGGCTTTCGCACCACGCGGCTGGGCTTTCGCCATCGCTCCGAGCCAGTCCTCAAAGCGCGCGATCCTCGCGGCAGGCCGGTGTACTGGGTCGGCCCCGCCGGACGTGAGCAGGACGCAGGCCCTGGCACCGACTTTGACGCCGTGGCCGAGGGCTTTGTCTCGGTGACGCCGCTACAGATCGATCTCACCCGTCACGCGGCACTCGCCGATGTCGCAACCTGGCTCGCCGACATCGATGACTGATCAGCGCATGGCCGGCATCGGCATGACCTCGGCACGTACCCGCGATCGCCTGGTGCAGCGTCTGCGCGACCAGGGCATCGCGAATCCCGCGGTGCTCGATCGCATCAGAAATGTGCCGCGGCATATCTTTGTCGATGAGGCGCTCGGCAGTCGCGCCTACGAAGACACGGCGCTACCCATCGGATTCGGTCAGACGATCTCCCAGCCCTATATCGTTGCCCGCATGACCGAGGCGCTGCTTGAGGCAGGCCCTGCGGCTTGCGTGCTCGAGATCGGCACCGGATGCGGCTACCAGACTGCGGTGCTGGCGCCGCTCGTCACCACGCTCTACACCATCGAGCGCATCGGACCACTGCTCGACCGGGCGAAGCTGCGCATCAAGGAGCTTGGCATCCGCAACGTGCGCTTCCGCCACGGCGATGGCAGTCTCGGCTGGAAAGCGCAGGGGCCCTTCGATGGCATCCTCGTCGCCGCGGCGCCCTTGAGCGTACCGGCGGCGCTACTGCAACAGCTCAAACCCGGCGGCAGGCTCGTCGTGCCAGTCGGACCTGAAGGCGCGCAGGAGCTCGTTCGCTACACGCAGAAGGAGCAAAGACTTGAGAAGCAGTCGCTGGGGCCGGTGGCATTCGTGCCGTTGTTGAGCGGCATCGGTTAATTACAACTCAATAAATTACATTATAAAAAACCAATAACGAATTGATTTAAAGAAGTATTTACTTCAATAAACTTGCAGTTCAGTGTCATTTTTCGCCGCAAAACCGGCTTGCAACTCCAAAACAGGCGCGATTTGTGCCGCCTTTCGATGCCTCGGCTCTGTGAAAGTCCTTTATCAACAAGCCTCTTGCGCTGTTATCTAGGACGTGAGTAACATGTCGCGGAACACAGACATTGGAGCTTATGGCAAAAGTGACGGGAAGAAGACACGGGGTGGAGGGGATAGATAGAAAAGCAAGAATATTTGAAACAAGAACAACAAAAAGTACGCAATTGTTCGAGTCTGTCAGCTTCGGATGATTGTTGGGTTGGTTGAAGCTTTCTCCCTCCGTGTCTTCTTTCGGTCGCTTTTTTTCTGCTCAGCGGCTCCTTTAGATAATAAATAGCGCCGCGGCCACGCGCCGCTCCTCCTGCACCAGAATATTGAAGGTGCGGCAGGCCGCCCCCAAATCCATCGTTTCCAGAGCAACTCCGCGCGCGGCAAAGATTGCGCGTACGGCAGGCGGCGCCTGCGCGTTTGCGCCCAGCGCGCCCGCGAGGACGATCTGCGGCTCCAGTGCGAACAGCGGCTCAAGAAGCGCCGCGGTCAGTTGCGCGGGTGCGGCCGCCGGCCAATCTGTGATAAGTGTGTCGGCCGTGACGATGCAGCTTCTGAGCAGGATTCGTTCGCCGATGCGCAGCTCGCTTGCCGAGTACGCGCGGATCAGATTGACGCCGGAGCGCGCGTCGAGTGTGAATTTCATGCCACTAAAATACCCGCTCGTCGATGAGTGCGTCATCGTGATTGCGGATCTGTTTCTTCCGGAAGACAGCACGCCGGATGCCGCTGTCCTGCCGGGCCTTGAGCGGGTGGCGCGGTTCGGCGGCAGCGCGCGGTTGCAGGCGGGCTGGCGGAGCTGGCTTGCTGGCCGTGTCGGCTGCAAGGCCCTCGCGGGCCTGCCTGCCGCCTGCGTTGCGGCCATTGCGGCGGATACGCGGATCGAAGGGTTCGTGTCACTGGCCACGCCGGTGCATTGGCTCACGGGGCTTTCGAGCCTGCACTGGGATTCGCGCGGCATCCTGCGCCTGCCGGCGGCTACGCTGCAGTCGCTTGCCCGAGATTTCAAAAGCGTGTTTCACGGTTCGGGCTTTGCGCTTGAGCCGCTCTTAAGCGGTGGCTTTCTCATGACGGGGCCGGTGGCCGCGGATGCCCAGACGATGGAGCCTGCGCGGTGCATCGGCGCGAGCATCGCGACGGCCTTACCCGCCGCGCCGGACCTCAGACGCCTGGGTGCGGAGATCGAGATCTGGCTGCACGAGCAGCCGGCGAATGTAGCCCGCAGCGCGCGCGGCGAATTACCGCTGAGTAGCCTGTGGCTGTGGGGCGGCGGCAGGGTGCCATCCGCCGCGGATCTGGCCAGCGCTTGCGGTGACGTCACCGGCCAAAGGTTCTACGGCAGCGATCCTTATCTTGATGGTCTCGCCCGCGCATGCGGGGCAGGCGCAGATCCCCTGCCCGAACGCATCGAGGCTGCGCTGTCGGTGTCGGCCCGGCGGGTCGTCGTGGTGGTGGATCTCGCCCAGATTCTACAGGCCGATCGTTTCCTCAGCGTGCCGGGGGCACTGGCGGCGCTTGATGCGCGCTGGATCGCGCCGGCCGCCGCCGAGGTCGCCCGTGGCGCGGTGCGCAGCTTGAGCGTGCTCGCCAATGATCGCTGCCTGTCGTTCCTGCGGCGCGATCGGTTCAAGCGCTGGCGCCACGCGCGCCGCGGACTTGCGGGTTTGCAATGACGCTGCGCATCGTGCGGCGTGCGCTGGCACTGCAGCGCGCTCCTCTTGGAGCAGAACTGCATCCGGTGCTCGAGCGCGCCTATGCAGCGCGCGGCGTGCGCTCGAGTTCGGAATTGGATATCTCGCTCGAGCGCTTGTTGCCGGTCGGTACGCTTGCGGGCGTGGCCGAAGCCGTCTCCTTGCTGCTCGCGCATCGCTTAAGCGGCCGTGTGCTCGTGATCGGCGACTTCGATGCGGATGGAGCGACCAGCACCGCACTCATGGTGCGCGCCATGCGCGCCTGGGGCTTCGCCTCGGTCGAGTTCCTGGTCCCGAACCGATTCCACTTCGGCTATGGTCTCACTCCGGAAATCGTTGCCCTCGCGACGCAGAGCGCGCCCACGCTCATTGTCACCGTGGACAACGGGATTTCAAGCCTTGCCGGTGTTGCCGCGGCGCGCGCCGCGGGCATCGAGGTTTTGATCACCGATCATCACCTGCCCGGCGCCCAACTGCCCGCGGCGAATGCGATTGTGAATCCGAACCTGACTGACAGTCGCTTTGGCAGCCCGGCGCTTGCCGGAGTGGGTGTCGCCTTTTACGTCATGGCGGGGCTTAAACGCCGGCTCGATGCGCAGGGCATGCTCGCGCCCCACATTCCCGGGGTCGCCGAATATTTGGACCTCGTGGCGCTCGGCACGATCGCCGATGTCGTCCCGCTCGACCTCAACAATCGCGTGCTCGTCTCCCAGGGGCTGAAGCGCATTCGCGCCGGTCGCTGCGTTGCCGGCATTCGCGCACTACTGCAAGTCGCCGGCCGGTCCAGGGCGGATATGACGGCGGCTGACCTCGCCTTCGCGGTCGCGCCGCGTCTCAACGCTGCCGGCCGTATCGATGACATGAAGATCGGCATCGAATGCCTGCTCGCCGATGCGGAGGCGGACGCGCTTGCTCTGGCAGCGCGTCTGGATGAGTTGAACGCCGAGCGCCGCTCGATCGAAGTGCGGATGCAGGCGGATGCGCTCACGGCCGTCAAGCGCCTGCACGAGAAGAGCCTGCGGCAACTGCAAAGAAGCGGCGTGTGCCTGTACGACGAGAGCTGGCATCAGGGCGTCGTCGGCCTCGTCGCGAGCCGCATCAAGGAGCGCCTGCGCCGCCCGGTATTTGCGTTCGCGCGGGCCGATGCGCAGAGTCTGCGCGGCTCGGGCCGCTCCATTGCCGGCGTGCATATCCGCGACGTTCTTGATTCGATCGCCGCGCGCCACCCTGATCTCATCGTGAAGTTCGGTGGCCATGCGATGGCCGCGGGTCTGACGCTTGAGCCCGAGAAGCTCGAGCGCTTCGCGCGCGCCTTCGATGAGGAAGTGGGGCGTTGCCTGGGGCCTGCGCTCGGCGCCGATTGCATCGAAACCGACGGCGAGCTCGAGGTCGAGGAGATTGCGCTTCACACGGCGAGCGCGCTGCGCGCTGGCGGGCCTTGGGGACAGGCGTTTCCCGAGCCATGCTTCGATGGGGTGTTCCTCATCCGCTCGGCGCGAATTGTCGGCGAGCGGCATCTGAAGATGTGGGTCGAGCTGCCGCGCAGCGGTCGCGCCTTCGATGCGATCGCATTCAATTACATCGATGCGGATGGGGGAGCGCAGCTGCCTGAGGGAAGCGCACAGCTCGTCTATCGGCTCGACGTCAACGACTTCAAGGGCGAGCGACGTCTGCAGCTGCTTATCGATCACGTGCTGCCCTGCGCGCCGGTGGCAATTGCGACAGGCGCCGTTTAGCATCACGCCTATGGAACTGAATCTGCTCAAACGGCAATTGCGTGACCTCGAAGAGCGCATCGGCGCATTACGGGGGTTTCTTTGAATACGATGAGAAGAAGGACCGTCTCGAAGAGGTAACGCGCGAACTTGAGGACCCGCAGCTGTGGTCCAAGCCCGAGCGCGCTCAGGAACTGGGACGCGAACGCGTACGGCTCGCGGGCGCGCTCGATGAGCTCGATCGGGTCACCAAGGCCATCGCCGCTGCAATCGAACTCCTTGCCATGGCCGAGAGCGAGCAGGACCAAGCGACCGCGACTGCCATCGAGGCGGATACGAACGCCCTTGAGCGCCAGGTGCGCAGCCTCGAGCTGCGGCGCATGTTTCGCGGCGAGATGGATGCGCACAGCGCATTCTTGGATATTCAAGCTGGCGCCGGCGGCACCGAAGCGCAGGACTGGGCGCAGATGCTGCTGCGCATGTACCTGCGCTGGGGCGCAGCGCGCGGTTTCATCGCCGAGGTAATCGATTCGACGCCGGGAGAAGTCGCCGGCATCAAGAGCGCGACGGTTGAGATGCAGGGCGACTTCGCCTACGGCTGGCTGCGGACCGAAACCGGTGTGCACCGCCTGGTGCGCAAATCCCCGTTCGATTCGGGCAACCGCCGTCACACCTCATTCGCGTCGGTGTTCGTCTCGCCGGAAATCGACGACGATATCGCGATCGACATCAATCCGGCGGATCTGCGCACGGATGTCTACCGTTCGAGCGGCGCCGGCGGGCAGCACGTCAATAAGACCGAATCGGCGGTGCGCATTACGCATCTACCCAGCGGCATCGTCGCCGCCTGCCAGAATGAGCGAAGCCAGCACAAAAACCGCGCGATGGCGATGAAAATGCTGAAGGCAAAGCTCTATGAGCTCGAGGTCAACAAGCGAAATGCCGCCGCCAAGGTTCTCGAGGACTCGAAATCCGACGTGAGTTGGGGCCACCAGATCCGCTCCTACGTACTCGATCAGTCGCGGATCAAGGACTTGCGCACGGGGATCGAAGTGGGCAACACGGTCGCCGTCCTGGACGGCGACCTTGATGGCTTTATGGAAGCTTCACTCAAGGCAGGACTGTAACGTGCAGTGTAAGCTTACGACGTGACCGCCGCGCCACCTGACACACCTGCCGATGAGAACAAGTTGATCGCCGAGCGGCGCTCAAAGCTCGCCGCCATACGCAAAGCAGGCATCGCTTATCCCAATGACTTTCGGCGCGATACGCTTGCCGGCCAGGTGCTGGTGGGGTTCGGCGACAGGAGTGAGGAGTGGTTCGCGGCTAATCCCACCGTGGTGCGCGTCGGCGGCCGCATGATGTTCCGGCGCGTGATGGGTCGCGCAAGCTTCGCGAAACTCGCCGATCGCAGCGGCCAGATTCAGATCTACCTGCAGGCGCAAACGCTGGGCGAGGCATACGAGCGCTTCAAGAGCTGGGATCTGGGCGACATCATCGGCGCGGCCGGCGTGCTGTTTCGGACCAAGACCGGGGAGCTCTCGGTAAAGGTCACGGAGCTGCGCCTGCTCGCGAAGTCGCTGCGGCCGCTGCCGGACAAATGGCATGGTCTTTCTGACACCGAGCTGCGTTACCGCCAGCGCTACGTCGATCTCATCGTCAATGAACCCAGCCGCGAGGTGTTTCGGGTGCGCGCGCGGGTGGTGCGCTTTTTACGCGACTTCCTGGACGCGCTCGATTTCCTGGAAGTTGAGACGCCCATGATGCAGCCCATTCCCGGCGGCGCGGTGGCGCGGCCGTTCAAGACGCACCACAACGCGCTTGATCTGGACATGTATCTGCGCATCGCGCCGGAGCTTTATTTGAAGCGCCTGGTCGTCGGCGGCTTTGACCGGGTATACGAGATCAATCGCAATTTCAGAAACGAGGGCCTCTCGACGCAGCATAATCCCGAGTTCACCATGCTCGAGCTGTACCTTGCGTATTCGGACTACCGCGATCTTATGGAATGGACCGAGAAGGCGATGCGCGGACTTGCGGACGCCGTCCATGGCAAACGCCAGATCGAATATCAGGGCCACAGCTACGATCTCGCAGCGCCGTTTCGGCGCTTGACGGTGGAACAGGCGTTGATCGCGCACAACCCCGGGATCGATCCTCTTTCATTGCGTGACGTGACTTATCTGCGCCGCATGTGCGAGCGGCTCGGCATCGCCTGCAATGAACACGATGGCCCGGGCAAGCTGCAGATCGACATCTTTGATAAGACGGTCGAACACAAGCTCCTGGATCCCACCTTCATCCACGCCTACCCCGTGGAGGTCTCCCCGCTGTCGCGGCCGAATGACGTCGATCCGTTTGTAGCGGACCGCTTTGAGTTCTTTCTCGCCGGACGGGAGCTTGCGAACGGCTTCTCCGAGCTTAACGACCCGGAAGATCAGGCGGCCCGCTTTCGCGCCCAGGTCGAGCGCCACGACCGCGGGGATCTGGAGGCGATGTACTACGACAGCGACTACATTCGCGCGCTCGAATATGGCATGCCACCGACGGCAGGTTTGGGAGTCGGGATCGATCGGCTCGTGATGTTCTTCACCAACTCCGCCTCGATTCGCGATGTGATCCTCTTTCCTCATATGCGCCCGGAGAGCGCTTGAGCGACGCGCCGATCGGGGTATTCGACTCGGGCGTGGGCGGCTTGACGGTGCTGGGGGCGCTGATGGCCGAGCTGCCGCGGGAGCGATTTATCTATCTCGGCGATACCGCGCGCCTGCCCTACGGGACGAAGAGCCGGGCGAGCGTCGCGCGCTACGCGGCGCAGTCGGCAGAGGCGCTCATGGAGTACGGCCCCAAATGCCTCGTCATCGCCTGCAACACCGCTGCGGCATCGAGCCTGCCCGCGATCCGCGAGCGCCTGCACGGTGTGCCGGTGATCGGCGTGATTGAGCCTGGGGCGCAGGCAGCCTGCGAGGCTTCGCTCTCCGGGCACATCGCTGTGATTGCAACCGAAGGCACGGTACGCGGCCGCGCTTATGAGGAGGCGATTCTGCGCCGGCGCAGCGGGACGCGGGTGACCACACTCGCCACGCAGCTGTTCGTCGCGCTTGCCGAGGAAGGCGTGTGCAGCGGGCCTATTGCGCAGGCGGTGGCGGAGCATTATTTGGCGCCGCTTTTTGGCGCAGGGACGGACTCGCCCGATACCCTGGTGCTCGGCTGCACGCATTTTCCGATGCTCACGAGCGCGATTCGCGCGGTCATTCCGGTACCGGTAAGCATTGTGGATTCGGCGGCGACGACGGCACAGGAGCTGCGGCAGCGGCTCGATTCGGCGGGGACTGCAAGTTCCTCTGCGCGAGGCGGCGTGCGCTTTCTCGCAACCGACGCTGCCGAGCGCTTTGCGCGTGTGGGCAGCCGGTTTCTCAGGCGGGCGATTGCGCCTGAGGATGTTGAAATCATCGATCTGTGAAGGCGCTATTCGGGCAGGCTGTAGGGCAGGGGAAGGCTCGTGGCTTCGATGACATGAGACTCGAGTTCCGCTTGTGCCTCGTCACGCACGGCAGTCGCGGCGACTGCCAGAAATTCGCAGCCGCCCTCGATCTGTCGTACGGCATCCACGACCTTGAATGATCTGCCATCGGCAAGGCGGCCCGCATCCCCTGGCGCAAGCTGCTGCACGGTGCGCGTGACGAAGCGCTGCATGCGGCGTTTGACGCGTCCGCGGTAGTGCGCTCGCGCGATGACTTCCTGTCCGGTGTAGCAGCCCTTATCGAAGGCGATCGCGTCGAGCGCATCAAGGTTCAGCATTTGCGCAATAAATTCCTCCGAGGTGCGCGCGTAGACCTGCGGCTGACCGGCGGCCACATCGAGGCGGCGCCAGCGCTCGCGATCGCCGCTCGCGGCATCGCTGAGCCCTGCCGGATAAATGCCGAGCCATCGTGCCGGCTCGCGGGCGGTGCGCGCGAGCGCGATGGCGCCGGCGCGTGCCGGCGCATCCGCGCCCGCACCGACGAAGCCGCGAATGTGCAAACTCGCCGAGGCATCTTCGACTGACGCTTTGGCGCGCAGGATGAATTTTGCGAGCCTGCCTGCGACGAGCGGCGCAAGCTCGCGTGGCAGCACCGCAAGTAAATCGTTGGACCCGACCAGGATGAGCTGCAGGAGCGCGATCACACGGCCTTGCGGATTGTGGTAGCCCGCGAGCAGGCAGTGTTCAGCTGCCAGCCGCCCGACATCGTTTGACACCTGCCCCTGAAGAAAGCGCAGCGCGTCCGCGCCGCGGATGCGCAGCGCGCCAAGATCGTCGAGCGCAATGGATTCGATCAGTTCAGTCATGGGGTTCAACGTTGTTTTTCCACAGGTTTTTAATGGTCCCGGCGATGAAATTCTGGCAGACTTGATCCTTATGCAACATGCCCCTGAGAATACCGAACACGACGCATCCGCGGCGCCAATCGTAGAACAGCCTTGCACACCGTCTGCTTCCGGAAAAGTGCTCGAAATCGGCGGGCCGTCCGGCCTTGAACCTACACGCTTCGGCGATTGGGAACGCAAGGGCCGCTGCATCGACTTTTGAACGAGCGCCCGTCGCAGGCGGTGCGCGCCGCGGCGCGGGCCACCGTGAGAGCACGCATGTCTGAACGACCTCTTTCACCTCACCTGACGGTGTACAAGTTCAAGTACACCCTGGCCACTTCGATATTGAATCGCCTTGCGGGGCTCGTGCTGTCGGTCGGCCTGCTGCTGCTGGTGTACTGGCTCGCGGCCATCGCCGCTGGAGTGCGAGCCTATGCGCAGGCCCGCGAGCTACTCTCGCTCGGCGCATTCAAGTTCGTCTATGCCCTCTTGCTTGCCGCTTTTGTCTATCACCTGGCGGCAGGACTGCGGCACCTCGTATGGGACACGGGCCGCGGACTTTCGCGCGCAAGCGCCCAGCGGAGCGCCTGGGTGATTGCGGTGGCGAGCCTCGTTGCGACGCTGATTTTGATTTATTGCCTGTTGCGGCCCGGGGCGTACGCGCCATGAGTCTGCGCACTCCCTTGGCTCGAGTGCTCGGCCGCGGCTCTGCCAAAGAGGGCGTGCACCATTGGTTGCTGCAGCGGCTGAGCTCTGTCGCCCTCGTGCCGCTGTCGATCGGATTTGTCGTGTCACTCATCGCGCTGCCGGCGCTTGATTACTTCACGGTCGTCGGCTGGGTGCGGCAGCCGGGCACCGCCCTAGGATTGATTCTCTTCATCCTCGTGGGCGCACGCCATTCGCAGCTCGGCGTGCGGGTCGTGATCGAGGACTACGTGCACGCTGCCGGTGTGAAAATGCTGGCGCTCGTCCTTTCGAACTTCGCCCACGTACTGATCGCGGCGACCGCGGTATTTGCCGTCCTCAAGGTGGCCCTCGGAGCTCGCCCGTGAGTGACTATGAGTGGGTCGACCACAGTTACGATGTCATCGTGATTGGCGCCGGGGGTGCGGGGCTGCGCGCCACTCTGGGACTTGCCGAGGCGGGACTGGCGACCGCCTGCATCACGAAACTATTTCCCACGCGCAGTCATACCGTGGCGGCGCAAGGCGGAATCAGCGCCGCGCTTGGCAACATGGGTGAGGATGATTGGCGCTGGCATATGTACGACACCGTCAAGGGATCCGACTGGTTGGGCGACCAGGATGCGATCGAGTTCATGTGCAAGGAGGCGCCGGCGGCGGTCATCGAACTTGAACACTATGGCGTGCCGTTTTCGCGCACCGAGCAGGGGCGCATCTACCAGCGTCCGTTCGGCGGCATGACGACCCACTTCGGCAAGGGCATCGCGCAGCGCACCTGTGCTGCGGCGGACCGCACCGGGCACGCGATGTTGCACACGCTGTATCAGCAGTCGATCCGTCACCACGCGACGTTCTTTGTCGAATACTTCGTGATTGATCTCATCATGGAGGCGGGCGCCTGCCGCGGCGTCGTCGCGCTCGACATGGCGCAGGGCAAGCTGCACCGGTTTCGCGCGCACATGACGTTGCTCGCCACCGGCGGCTATGGCCGTACGTACTTCTCCTGCACCTCGGCGCATTCGTGCACCGGCGACGGCAACGCCATGGTGCTGCGCGCGGGGCTGCCCCTGCAGGACATGGAATTCGTGCAGTTTCATCCGACTGGCATCTACGGTGCGGGCTGCCTCATTACCGAAGGCGCGCGCGGCGAGGGCGGCTATCTTACGAACTCAAAGGGCGAGCGTTTCATGGAGCGCTACGCGCCGAATGCCAAGGATTTGGCGTCGCGCGATGTCGTGAGCCGCGCGATGACGGTCGAGATCCGCGAAGGACGCGGCGTCGGCGCCGAACGCGATCACTTGAACCTGCATCTTGAGCACCTGGGCCCCGAGGTCATTCACGAGCGTTTGCCCGGGATCGCCGAGACCGCACGCATCTTTGCCGACGTCGACGTCACGAAGGAGCCGATCCCCGTGCTGCCCACCGTGCATTACAACATGGGCGGCATCCCCTGCAATTACCACGGTGAGGTGGTCGAGGGGCGCGGCGGCAATGCCGATGCCGTAGTGCCCGGGCTCATGGTGGCAGGCGAAGCGGCCTGCGTTTCGGTGCATGGTGCGAACCGCCTCGGCTCGAATTCTCTTCTCGACATTGTGATATTTGGCCGCGAGGCGGCGCGCCGCTGCGCGGAGCTCGTGCGGCCGGGAAGCGGCCACCGGCCGCTCCCGGCAAGCGCCGGAGATCTTGCGGTGGCGCGGCTCGATCGCCTGCGGCAGGCCAACGGCTCGCGCCCGACCGCCGCGCTGCGGCTGGCAATGCAGAAGATCATGCAGCTTGATGCGGCGGTGTTCAGAACCGGCGAGACCTTAAGGCAAGGGATCACAAAGCTCGCGCAAGTCCTTGAGTCATTTAAAGATGTACGTGTCTCTGACCGTTCGCTCATATGGAACACCGATCTTATCGAGACGTTGGAGCTTGAGAATCTGCTGTTGCAGGCGACGGCAACGATTCGTTCGGCCGAGCACCGCACAGAGAGCCGTGGCGCGCATGCGCGCGAGGATTTCCCCAACCGCGACGATGCGCGCTGGCTGAAGCACACGCTCGTATGGCTCGATGAGGCGGGCGGCGCGCGCTTCGACTACCGCCCGGTGCACCTGCAAACGCTCACGCGCGATGTGGAGTCGATTCCGCCGAAGGCGCGGACGTACTAGGCGTTGGCAGCGCTACCGGACCGTTAGACTACGAGGCAGAGGACCGATCGATGGTGCAGCTTTTTCTTCCGAAGAATTCCCGCGTCAACCGCAATGGGCGCGTGCACGCGGCACCGCAGGGCGCGCGTGAGACGCGGCGGTTTCAGATCTATCGGTTCGATCCAAGCGCGCCCGAGGGTCCACGCCTTGACCGCTTTGAGCTCGACGTTTCGAGCTGCGGGTCCATGGTTCTGGATGCGCTGATTCAGATCAAGGCCGAAGTGGATGCGACGCTCACCTTCCGTCGCTCGTGTCGCGAAGGCATCTGTGGCTCTTGCGCGATGAACATCAATGGCGTGAACCGTCTCGCGTGCACCACTTCCCTGAAGGACCTCGGCCGCGAGATCCGCATCTACCCGCTGCCGCACATGCCCGTCGTGAAGGACCTGGTCCCGGACCTCACGAACTTTTACGCTCAGTACGCCGCCGTGCAGCCCTGGCTTAAAACACAGACCCCGGCGCCGCCCGACCGCGAGCGGCTGCAATCAAAGGATGACCAGGAGAAGATCGATGGGCCCGCCGCCTGCATCCTGTGCGCATGCTGTTCGACCTCCTGTCCGAGCTACTGGTGGAATAGCGACCGTTTCTTGGGACCCGCCGCACTGCTCGCGGCGTATCGCTGGATCATCGACAGCCGTGATGAGGCGACCGGGGAGCGCCTGGATGAGCTCGAGGATCCTTTTCGGCTCTACCGCTGCCATACCATCATGAATTGCACGGACGTGTGTCCAAAGGATCTGAACCCGGCGCGGGCCATCGCCGAGATCAAGAAAATGCTGGTCGAGCGCACCGCATGAACGCCCAGGCGACCTGCGCGCCTGCGGCCGCTGAGATTGAATGGCGGCGCCTCATGTGGCGCTGCCGCCGGGGTATGAAGGAGTTGGACGTCCTGCTCGCACGCTTTGTGCGCACTGCTGGCCTATCCTCGAGCGCAGCCCAGAGGCGTGTTTTCGCAGCCCTTCTGGAATTACCTGACCCGACGCTTGCCGCTTATCTCCTCGGCCACGAGCGACCGCGCAACCCGGCGCTCGCCCGCCTGGTGCGCCGCATCATCCGCGGCGCCTGTGAGCCGGGAGATTGGAGTTGAGGCTGCGGAACCCGCAAGCCTCCGCCTGGTCACAGGTTTTGAGACCCACCGCGCGGTTTTACGTATCCTCGCGAGGATTCCTGAACTTTCTTAAGAGTTCTCGGTCTACTGGGGTCAAGAGGCTACGGCCTTCAGTGCCGTGGCAGAGGGCGCGATGAGCGCCGACGTGAGCGATCTGAGTCTGGTGCGACGTGTTCAGGACG
>Ga0302324_100012301_pt1 | contig 17457 bp, 15 predicted proteins | sample Palsa_T0_1_FD_201949 | JGI IMG/M metagenome (GOLD analysis project Ga0302324, IMG submission 201949) | Peat permafrost microbial communities from Stordalen Mire near Abisko, Sweden - Palsa_T0_1 | ecosystem: Environmental > Terrestrial > Soil > Palsa > Peat permafrost | place: Sweden: Abisko...
CAAATCGGTCGGGAGTTTGGTGGGCGCTCGGCGTAACTGGTAGAGTTGCAATCGGTCAATCATGAATTCCAGAATCCTGGTCAGCGGGGCGTCGGGGCCGATTGGGGCCGCGCTTCTGCCTTCGCTCAGAACGAGTGGCTGGTCCGTGGTGCGGCTGGTGCGAGGCGCAGCTGTGGGAGATGGCCAGATGGCGTGGGACCCGGCAATGCCTTTAGCGCCCGAGGCCGTCTCGGGATTCGACGCCGTGATTCATCTGGCAGGCGAAAGCATCTTTGGCAGATGGACCGCGGCCAAGAAGCGAAAGATTCGAGAAAGCCGCGTGGCTGGCACGTTTAATCTGGCGCAGGCTCTGGCACACACGGACGAGAAGCCGAAGGTTTTTGTAAGCGGCTCGGCGACTGGTTACTACGGCAATCGGGGAGACGAAATGCTTTCCGAGGATAGCGTGCCGGGCACGGGCTTTCTCGCCGAGGTTTGCCAGGCGTGGGAGGAGGCGACCACGCCCGCCGTGCAGGCCGACATTCGCACCGCGCACCTCAGGACGGGAATCGTGCTCAGCCAGAAGGGAGGGGCGCTTGGAGCCATGCTCCTCCCGTTCAAGCTGGGGCTGGGGGGGCGAACCGGAGACGGGCAGCAATGGATGAGCTGGATCGATGTGCGGGACATGGTGGGCGCGATTCATCACATCCTGAAGAACGATCTGCTGCAGGGGCCGGTAAACATGGTCGCGCCGAAACCGGTCAGGAACGCCGAGTTCGCGCAGACGCTGGCCAGGGTGCTGTCGCGTCCGGCAATTTTTCCCATGCCAGCGTTTGGGGCGAAGCTGATGTTCGGAGAGATGGGCGAGGAGCTGCTGCTCGGCGGCCAGCAAGTGGAACCGGTCAAGCTGATCTCGAGCGGGTATCCGTTTCGGTATCGGGAGTTGAGAGCATCGCTGGAAGCGCTGCTGAAGCAGTGATTGACAATAGCTCTTAGCCACGGATTGCACGGATTCACACGGATAAAACAGGCCTTCTTGTATTTATCTGCCTTGTGTTTATCTGCGAAAATCCGTGCGAATCCGTGGCGGATTTAGTTTTTCGGCTCGTCGCTCGAGCGGTTCATTTCTTCCTGCAGCTTTTGCAGAAGCTGGGTTCGCTGTTCGGTGCTTAGTTCGCGCTGCAGTTCTTCGAGCGCCAGAGCCACGATGTGGTAGTGATGGGCTCCGGCGAACTTGGAATCTTTAGTGATGTTGAGCCAGAGCTTGTGCATGAGCTCGACATCCTGCGGGCGCAGGCGCGGAGTATGCGGGCCAATGAGGTACTCGCGAACTGTACCATCGGGGGCGCAGACTTCCAGGCACAGGCGCGGCCGGGGCTCGGGCATGCGTTCCCAGGCGTCGCCGGTGAGCTTGGCCTGCTCGTCGGCGGTGAGTTTGTTGGAGAGGCCGCAGACCACACGGGCGGAATCGAGGCGCTGAGCGGTCACCATGATCGCGTCGAACACGTCGGTCGCAGGAACCACCAGCAGCGAAATGGGCTTGCCTTCTTTTTCGGCAACGGCCACGGCTGCGGTGAAGAGCTCCTGCTCGTAGTGGTCGAAGACCTGGCTGGCTTCCATGACCGAGCTGCCGCCGAAGCTGGGCTCGCGATGATAGAGGCGAGCGCTCATTACCACCACATCCTGCTTGGCAATATCGGTATGGGCGAGCACCTGGCGCAGGTAGTACAGATTACGTGGATCGCGAACCGCAACCAGGATGTTCCCGGCACGAACCCCCATGGCTCCGCTGCCGAGTTCCTGATTGCCGTAGACGCGGAACTGATCGAGTTGCTCGGGCTTGCCGTGGCGCTCCCTGGCAACGTGGCGCTCGGAAAATGTGAAGATCGTGAAAAACACGGCGCTGAAAATCACTCCGGCGATGGTGGCCTGATACTTGGTGAACAGGTTGACGACCGCGGTGATCAGCAACACCGCAGAGATGAGAATCAATCCCACCGGTACTTCATTCTTGCCGAAGTGCAGGTTGCCGGGGACTTTCCAGGCGCGATTGCCGGGCTCGGTGAAGCGCAGCACGAGCACGGCGAGGGACTTCATGGCGAAGCTCCAGATCACGCCGAAGGCGTAGAGAGCGGCCAGCATGTAAACGTTGCCGCGGCTGAGAACAATGGTGAGGATCTGCAGACCTACGATGAGGTTGATGATGCGGTAGCTGGTGCCGAAGCGGTGGTGGGGTTTTTGGAACCAGCTGGTAAGCACTCCGTCTTCGGCCACGCGATTCAGAACGCCGTTGGCGCCCACAATGGAAGTGTTCTGCGCGCCGGCGAGAATCAGCACGCCAACCAGCACGACGAAGCCGTGAAACAGCAGCTTCAGACTCGTCGGTCCGACCAGATACATGGCTATGCCGCCGATGAGGTTGGCGAAATAGTCCGGGCGTACCTTGTCCGGAATGATCATCACGGCAAAGAACGAAACCAGCGAAGTGAACAGCAGGCTGTAGATGAAAATTACCAGCCCGGTCTTCTCCAGGTTCTTGAGCTTGGGATGTTCGATTTCACGGTTGACCTGGGCCAGAGTTTCTTCACCGCTCATCGCGAGCACGGAGTGGCCGAAGCCGACGAAGAGGATGATCCAGGTGATGTGGCCGAACCAAACGGGGAGCCAGCCCAGCGAGTCTTTGTTCAAGGGAATCACGCCAGGGTGCAGAGGGCTCGGGGGCAACTGGATTGGAGCACGCAGCACGGTGATGGTGCACCAGATGATCAGGATCACCACCATGACGGTGGTGATAACCATGATCTGCAGGGCCTTCTGGCTGGACTCGTGCATACCCTGGGTGTTCTTCCACCAAAAATAAAGGGCCACGATGACGGCCAGGCCGGCGGCAAATTGATTGTCGGAAAAATTTAGGGGCCGGTGAAAGTAGAGGCCCATGTCTTTGATGAAGCCCGACAGGTATTGGCCTGCGGAAACGGCGCTGATGGGGCCGGTCAGAACGTAGTCGAAGAGCAGGGCTGAGACAGAGAACTTGGCGAGGGTGCCGCCCATGGCTTCCTTGACGACACGGTAGACGCCGCCGCGGACGAACATGCTGCTGGATTCGATATAAAGCGCCCGCACGCAATAGCTGAACAACATGACCGCCAGAATGAACCAGGGAGCGCTCTTGCCGATGACGTTCTCAGCGTCGCCTCCGGCATAGTAAGCGGAGGATGCGAGGTCGGAAAGCACGATGGCGGAAGCCCGCCAGAAGGAGATGAAGGTCAACATCACCGTGGTGGCGACGAAGACTCTTATGGCGGGTTTGGAACTGCCCACGGAAGTGGCCATACTTCAAGGAATGCGCCGACTGATTATTAATAAACCTCTTGAAGATAGCATAGGGGAGCGTGGGTGGTGGGGATCGGACGGCTGGCTTGCCGGTAATCAGGGAGCAAGCCACCAACGCTCAACTAAGAGCCGACGCTCAACTAAAATACGCGGATGACCATTGAAGTGGTTATGCGGCGACCACAACCCAGCGAGTACAACTCGATACGGGCTCTGATCGAAACAGTGGCGAATGAAACATTTAAGGACCTTTTTGCTCCGAATCCCGTCCCCCTTGAGTTCGAAGATGAGGATTGGCCGTTGGCATGGGTGGCAGTTTCCGATGAAAAGATTGTGGCCGTGATCATTACGAATCAAGAGTGGGTTAGCGACCTGTGGGTATCTCGCGAGCACCGCAGACAAGGTGTTGGAAGCAGATTACTCGCACAGGGCGAAGCTGAGATAGGCGCCCGTGGCTACCTGGCGTGCCGCCTTCGCGTCGTTCGGTCGAATGCGGTTGCCGTGCAGTTCTATCTCAGTCAGGGATGGCAGATTGCGCGTGAGTTCGCGCACGAAAAGTATCATCATGCCATGCTGGAGATGGCTAAGTCTTTGCCAGAGAAGCTCCGTGGCGCTTTCTGAGCGGATAGCCGGCACCCAAGGAAGCTACGAGCGGGAGGCGGGGTGGACACGGGAAGTAGGCCAGCGGAGTGGTACGGGGTCAGTCGGTCATATTGCTGGGCGCTACGGCGGGTTCTCGGTGCGAGATCGGAGCGAGGTAGGTATGCGTGATCCTGTCGTGCCAGCAGAGAGAGTCTTCGTCGAGGAAAACCCAGACGTATCCCATGCCGAGCGAAGCAGCCGAGAGGTATGAGGCGAGGACGCGCCAGCGGCGGAGGCGACGGGTGGCGGAACGGCCGTCGAAGCGGGCCAACTGGAGTCGCGCCAGACGCAAGCCCGGGGTGGTGCCGGAGTAAACCACGAGCAGATATTGGTAGACGGACCAGAAGAGGGCCGAGAGCCCCGTTGCGAGGACGAGGATTTGCAGACGCGGGGGACGAATCGCGGTGAACTTCCAAAAAATAAAGCCGAAGAGAGCGCTGGCGGAGGCAATGATGACGTCGTCGATTGCGGCGGAGACGATGCGCCGGGCAAGCGGTGCGCTTTGCAGCGGGAAGTCGATACCCGGACGCTTCTCTGTTTCCGGCTGCTGGGCAGGCTCGATGGTAATTCCGCCGAGAGCCGGCGGGGGTGGGATCACATCTGGAACTTCGAGGATGCGGGGACGATCACGATCCAGGACTGGCTCGGCTAGTTCGTCCAGCGGAGGTAGCGGAGGAGTCCACGAACGCGGGAACTCGATGATCTTTGCGGTGGTTAGGGCTGAGGTTGGGGCCGTTGCCGGAGCTGCGGTAGCGACGAGGGGCGGGGCAAGGGGCGAAGGCGGGTTGACGACCTCGGGAGTCTGGTCGGCGCTATCGGCGAAGGTGTCCAAGGCGAGAGCTTGGTCTGAAGCGGGGATGATCGTCGGATACGCTGCAAACTCGACAGGGCTATCGTTGATGGCGCGAGTTGAATCTTCCTGGGCGAAATGTAACAACAGCGATGGGTAGCGGGGCGGGCGCGGCTTGCGCCGGGCCTGGTAACGGGTCAAACGGGAGGCGACCTCCTGGCGCCAGTCAGGGAGGTCCGGCGTGGATTCTCTGCCGTTGTTCGGATCGTTGTTGGAATCGTTGTCCGGCTCGCTGTTCGGCCGGCAGGCGGCGGGATGCGAAGCCGGCTTTTCAGCTTCCGGCATTTCGGGTTCGACGTCCGGCATCACAGCAGCGGGGAGCGCGACGTCGCCAACGATCCAGCGCGCCGAAGCGGCAGAATGCGCGCCGGGCGTACAGCGACAGATGTCACCACAAAGCGGACAAGGCATGAATCGAAGTCTTGCGAAAATACGTGATGCCCAAGCTATCCAGCTAACCGCGAAGACGGCACCGGAATCCAAGACTTAAGCGGCTTTGCCTCGCAAGGCGCTGCCATGCTAAGTTCACCACGGCTGCTCCCAGTAAAGCCTCCGAGCGCTTTCCTTGCGCTGCGGATGATCTTGCTCCGACGATCGTTATTTCGACGATCGTTATTTTCGGAGATCTGTATTTCGACGATTGTTGTGTCGACGATGTTCCGATGACTCTTCGCAAGAGATTCCTTATCACGGCGGCGGTGCTTTGTCACCTTCTTCTCGTCCCGCCATTAGTTACCAGCCAGTTGCCGCCTGTGGAAGGGGCGGTATCAAGCTGGAAGGCGCTGGTGGAAAAGTCGACGGCCAAGCCGGCGTCACCTTGCGCGCAAGCAGCGGCGGCTCAGAAAGAGAAAGGAGAGGACGTCAACACCATCTGCGCCATCCAGCAAGAGGAAGAAGGCTCCGTTTACAAGTTGCACGGGGCGGTTGAAATCTACTATGGGACCTACGTGCTGAAGGCGGACGACGCCACGTATAACTCCGACACGAAGGAGACGACCGCAACCGGACACTTCGCCCTCGACGGCGGACCGAACGACGACCACATTCGCGCATCGCACGCCACTTACAATCTGGATCTTGAGACCGGACATTTTTACGACGTGACTGGAACGACCGGGCTGCGTTTTCTCGGCAACCGCGTGATTTTAACTTCCACCGCTCCCTTCGCCTTTTCCGGCAAGGTTGTCGATAAGATCGGTCCCGACCATTACGTGGTGTACGACGGCACTATTACCACTTGCGAACTGCCCCATCCCAAGTGGCAGTTCGACGCGCGCAAGGTGAGGGTGGATGTCGGCGGCAACGCCCAGATTTACCGCAGCACGTTTCTGCTGCATGGGCTTCCCATTTTCTGGTTTCCGTATGCGACGCATCCGGTGGATAAAGAATCGCGGCAGTCTGGCTTCCTAATGCCGTCGGTCGCGCGGTCTTCCACCAAGGGAAATGTCGTGGGCGACGCTTATTACTGGGCAATCAACCGGATGATGGATGCGACCCTGGGGGCGGAATACTTTTCCCTTCGCGGCTGGTCGCAGCGGGGAGAATTTCGGGTTCGTCCCAGCGAGACTTCCTTCGTCGACCTCAATTATTTCGGAGTGATCGACCGCGGTATCGGGTCGCCTCCGCTGAAGGAAGGTGGCGAGAATGCGCGTCTGAACGCAGTCGGAAACATAGACGGCTTCCGTGGCGTGGCCAACATCGACTACCTGAGTTCTTTTCTTTTCCGGCTGGCGTTCAATGAGGTTTTCAGCCAGGCGGTGTATTCGGAAGTGAAGTCCCAGGCATTTCTGTCGAAGTCTGCCGACGGCATCAGCGTCAATGGGTTTTTGGAGCGCTATCAGAACTTCCTGAGCACGACGCCGGGGCAGGTGATCACCATTTCGCATGCTCCGAGCCTTGATTTTTCCGGCGTCGATCAACGGTTGGGACGCTCGCCGCTCTACTGGTCGTTTGACGCGTCGGGCGCAGGCTTGTCGCGCAGCGAGCCCGCGGAATGCTCGACTTTTGGCGTTTTTCAGTCGTGTACGCCGGCATTCCGCACGGGAAACCTTCTGGGACGATTCGATGTGAACCCGGGAATCTCTTTGCCGCTGTTGTTCGGAGGATGGTCTTTTCGTCCCGAACTGACATTGCATGAAACCTATTACACGGAGAGGCTGGTTGGAGAGAACGGAGAGAACCCAGGGCAGGCGGTGAACGATTCAATTAACCGCCAAGCTCTTGAGACGGCAGTGGAAGTGAGGCCGCCGGCTCTCGAGCGCGTTTTCGACAAGGAATTCCTGGGACGAAAATGGAAGCACGTGATTGAGCCATTCGCGGAATACCGCTTTGTAACCGGGGTGAACAATTTCGCCAATATTCTGAAGTTCGACGAGCGCGACATCCTGACTGATGCCCATGAGGTCGAGTATGGCTTCGTGACCCGTCTGTATGCCAAGAGCACTTCGGCGAAGCCGGAAGGCTGTGACCCGATTATGAGAGCTCTCACCGTCGGCGGCGCTGGGCCGGAATCGACCATCCCATGGCAGCATACGAAGGCGCTGGCAAATGCCCCATGCCAGCCCGGTCCAGAGGTGCGGGAGGTGGTCACGTGGGAAGTGGCGCAGAAATACTTTCTGGATCCGACTTTTGGAGGGGCGCTGATTCGCGGCCAGCGCAACGTATTCACCACCACCGCAGATCTTACCGGGATCGCATTTCTTACTGAACCGCGCCACCTCTCGCCGCTCGTCTCACGGTTGCGGGTTGAAACCAGCGCACGCACGGATGCGGAGTGGGATTTCGATTACGACTTCCAAGGCAATCGCGTCAATGCCAGCACTCTACTGGCCAACTATCACCTTGGTCAGGTGACCATCGGCGGGGGCGATGCAATTTTGCAGATACCCGGACAAAACTTAATCACGTCTTCAGGGGCAGCCGAACCTGCGCGCTTCAACCAATTTCGGGCCGCGTTGGGATACGGGCGCTCTAACAAGCGCGGTTTCAGTGCGGCCAGCAGTTTCGGCTTTGACGCTGATAACAGGCAACTGCAGTTTGTCACCGCGCAGAGCACTTACAACTGGGATTGCTGTGGTGTGACCATGGAGTACCGCAGCTACAGCGTGGCTAACGTGCAAACCGAGAACTTATTCCGCTTCACCTTCACGCTGGCCAACATCGGCGGATTGGGCAGCATGCGGCCGCAGGAGCGGCTGTACTGAGAACTGAGATCAGGGGTCGGCGATCGGGGTCGGTGATCAGCAAGCACCGGCTGGCAGAACTGCTAACATAGGTTGTGGATATGTCATTTTCGGCGGGAACGGAGCTTGAAGCGAAACTCGGATTGCTGCAAGCCCAACTGCTAAGGCTGGGACGCCTTCTTGTCGCCTATTCCGGCGGCGTGGATTCCGCGTATCTGGCATGGATTTCTCATAAGACGCTGGGGAATAACATGCTGGCCATCATCGCCGACTCTCCCAGTCTGGCGCGGACTCAGCTTGCCGATGCGGTTGCTTTTGCCCGGGAACAATCGATTCCGCTGGAAGTAATCGCGACCGCGGAGTTCGATCGCCCCGAGTATGTGCGCAACGATGCGCGGCGCTGTTTCTTCTGCAAAGATGAACTCTTTACCCTGATGGAGGAACTCCGGCAGGCTCGCGGCATCGATGCCATCGCCTACGGCGTCAATTTGGACGATCAGGGCGACTTTCGTCCCGGGCAAAAAGCGGCACGAGCGCATTTTGTTGCGGCTCCGTTGCTGGATGCAGGGCTCACCAAGGATGAGATTCGCGCGCTGGCACGCAGCGCCGGCCTGCGCATCTGGGACAAGCCCGCGTCCGCATGCCTGTCGTCGCGCATTGAATATGGCCGTCCGGTTACGCGGGAGGCGCTCGAAGCTGTGGAGAAAGGTGAAGACGCCCTGCGCTCTTTGGGCTTCCGGCAATGCCGGGTGCGGCACCATGGGGAGATCGTTCGCATTGAAATCGCGCGCGAGGAGTTGGAGCGCGCTCTCGATCCCGCCATGGCAGCTGAGTTCACCACGATCTTCAAAGGGCTCGGCTTCAAGTTTGTGACCCTCGATCTTGACGGCTTCCGTTCCGGATCGATGAACGCTTTGCTGCCGGCGCGCGAGTTGTTGCCGCGAACGGGTTGAAGCGAAGCCGGGAGATCACCCACTTCCGCTATTTTCCGGCGGTCCTGCGAGGGGACAGTCCAGCGTCTCTGCCGGAGCTGTGAGATAATCAACCTTCAACGCGTGATGTTAAGGCGGCTTTTGGTGACTCTAATCCGGCGGTCCTTCCTTTTATTGCTCCTAATTTGTCTGGGCTGCGTGGCTCAGTCGGCTTCGCCCGATCTAGCCAGGAAAATCGAGCGGCAAGTCCGTTCCTACTACAAGATTCCCGCCGATGTTCACGTTCTGGTGGGCGCACCTTCGCAGAGTCCCGACTTCCCCAACTACGAATCCGTGGTTGTGACTGTCGAAGGCGGGGATAGGAAACAGAACCTTACCTTTGTAGTTTCCAAAGACGGTTCGTCTCTGGTGCGGACGATCAAGTTTGACCTGACCAAGGATCCTTTTGCCGAAACAATGAGCAAGATTGATGTCAAAGGGCGGCCCACGCGAGGAGCGAAGGCATCCAAGGTGGTAGTGGTGAGTTTCGACGATTTTGAATGCCCATTCTGTTCGCGGATGCACCAGACATTATTTCCGGAGATCCTGAAAGAGTACGGTGATCGTGTCACGTTCATTTACAAGGATTACCCGATGGAGATGCATCCGTGGGCGATGCACGCCGCTGTGGACGCCAATTGCCTGGCGGCGCAGAGCAGCGATGCCTATTGGGATTTCGCGGATTACATCCACGCCAACCAGCAGGAGGTGAGCAGTGAAAAGACGCCCGGGGCTCGGCTGGAGGCTCTGGACAAACTCACGCTACTGCAAGGCCAGAAACACAATCTCGACCTCGTAAGCTTGCAGTCCTGCGTCAAGGCGCAGGACGAAGGTGCGATTAAAGCGTCGCTGAAAGACGGGGATGACATTGGAGTGGATGCCACTCCCACCCTGTTCGTGAACGGGCAGAAAATTGACGGCGCGGTGCCGATCAGCCAGGTGCGGGCCGCGCTGGACAGCGCATTGAAGGATGCGAATCTACCCGTGCCTCAGCACCCGGGCGCGGCCGCGGCGCCGGCTTCCAAGTGAGACTAGCAAAGCGGACTTCGGCTCCGTCGCCCATTGTGAAAGCCGAGCGCATCCTCGGAGCGCGTATTCTCGGAGCGGGGGAGAAATTCGTTTGAAAAGAAACGCGGGATTTGCCCGACTTTCGGCATTGCTGGCCGCTGCCGTTGCGCTGGCAGTGTTGTTCGGCTGTAAGTCGCAAGTAAGCGGCGACGTGATGGCGAGCGTTGATGGCCGCAAGATTTTCCGTTCCGATGTCGACAAGTATTACGACAATCAGGTAGCCACCGCCCAGCAGGCGCCCGCAGGGGAACAAGCGACCATCCTTCGACTGAACATTCTGCGGCAGCTGATTGACGACGAAATGGTGATGCACCGCGCCGAGAAACTCGGACTGCTGGCCACGGAAGACGAAGTCGATCGCAAACTCAACGAGATCAAATCACCTTACACGCAGCAGGAATTCGATCAGCGGCTGAAGGAAAAGAAGATCACCCTCGATGATTTCAAGCGGGACATCCGCCGATCGATCACCGTGGACAAAGTGATGAACAAAGAAGTGTCTTCGAAGATCAATGTAACCGACCAGGACATTGTCGATTACTTCACCGCCCACAAGTCCGAATTTAATCTCATTGAGCCCCGATATCATCTGGCACAGATTTTCGTCACGCCCACACCGAATCCGCAGGTGCAAAATCAGAACAATAAGGCGCAGAACGAGGGCGAGGCGCGGAAGAAGATCGAGATGATCGCCAACCGATTGGATAGCGGCGACGACTTCAATACGCTGGCCATGAATTATTCAGAGGATCCGGAGACCTCCGGCAATGGAGGCGACCTGGGAACGCTTCCCGAGTCTTCGCTGCGCAATACCGACCCGGGCACGCGGGATGCAGTTTTCAAGCTGAAGCCGGGGCAGTACAGCCCCATCATTACCTTGGCCAACCCCGCGAATAAACAGGTCATGGGCTTCCGCATCGTGAAGCTGGTTTCGAAAGAACCTGCTGGACAGCGAGACTTGTCTGACCCGCGGGTGCAGCAGGCGATTCGGTCGCAACTCCACGACCGGCGCGAACAGTTGTTGAAGGCCGCCTATTACGAAGTGCTCCGCGATTCCGCGAAGGTGGAGAACTACTACGCCAAGAAGATCCTGGATACCAACGGTTTGACGCAGTAAGGCTCACTCCACGATCGCCAGGACGTCGCCCGCGTTTACGGCGGCGCCTTCACCGACTAGAATTTTCTGGATGCTTCCCCGCTTGGGCGATTTGATCTCGTTCTGCATCTTCATGGCCTCGACCACGGCCACGCCGGCACCCGCCTCCACTTCGTCTCCCTCGCGGACCAGCAAGCGCACTACTTTCCCAGGCATGGGAGCGGCGATCTTTCTGGGACCGCGATCATCTCCGGCGCGACTGCGGCCGCGCAGAGAGCGGGGATCGCGAACTTCTGCGGCGAAGCACGCGCTTCCCACCCATAAGTAAACCTCGTTCGCAACACGCTCAGACTTAACCTCGTAGGCCAGGTTTCCGATGCGTAGCGAGAGCACATCGGGACGAACGAGAACAGCGTCGACCTCCACATCCTGGCCATTGAGGCTGCAAAACCAGCGTCCGCCGGAACGATTGAGATCAAGCCGATAATTCTTGCCGTCGATGGCTACGTCGTAGAGCATGAAAGTCGGTTGCCAGTTGCTGTGTTCAGTTGCCAGTTCGTTGAATCGCAGATCCTGTTACCGCAGAGCATCACGGCGGCTCGCACTTTTCCAATTAGAAGCTGTTTTCTCGACTGTAGGTGAGCGGCCGTCTGCCTGGCTGTTGCCTTCGAATGTGGTTGTCGAGCTTAACGCGGCGAACATGGCCGCGGCGATTGCTGCTACTTCTGCTGATGTTGAATCGAACTGACTGTTCTGGGGACGCTTCAGCATCCGGTCGAGGAATCCGGTATCAAGGTTGGCGACACGAAAGTCCGCATCGCACAGGATGCGACGAAACAATGAAATGTTCGTCTTGATTCCCCCGACAAAGTATTCGCCGAGGGCTCGCGTGAGGCGTGCAATCGCTTGGTCCCGGTCGCTGCCATAGCCGATTAGTTTGGCCAGCAGAGGGTCGTAGTCAATGGGGACGGTCCAGCCTTCATACATCCCACTATCGCGGCGGATGCCTGGGCCCGAGGGGGACAACAAAAGCGTGATCTTGCCGGGGCTGGGGAAAAAGTTATTGTCGGGGTCTTCCGCGTAGATGCGGCATTCGATGGCGTGTCCGCGGAGACGCACCTCTTCTTGCGTGAAGGGCAACTTTTCTCCCGCAGCGATACGAATCTGCAAGTGGACCAGGTCGAGGCCCGTGATGAGTTCAGTCACGGGATGCTCGACCTGCAAGCGCGTATTCATTTCCAGAAAATAGAAATTCTTGTTCTGACCGTTGTCTGGTTGATCGACCAGGAACTCAACCGTGCCTGCGTTGGTGTAAGCGGCCGCCTTCGCTACGCGGACCGCGGCTTCACCCATGCGGCGGCGCATCTCGGGATCAACGACGGGCGACGGCGCTTCCTCCAGCACTTTCTGATGGCGGCGCTGCAGCGAGCACTCGCGTTCGCCGAGGTAGACGGTGTTGCCGTGCTCGTCAGCGAGCACCTGCATTTCGATGTGCCGCGGATTGACGATCGCCTTCTCAATGTAAACTTCGTTGTCGCCGAAAGATCGCTCGGCCTCACTGCGGGCTGCCTCGAGGGAAGATTTCAGCTGATCGGGAGCGTGCACCAGCCGCATGCCTTTGCCCCCGCCGCCAGCCGCCGCCTTCAGCATGACGGGATAGCCGATTCTGGCGGCCGCCTGCTCGGCCTCCTGGAACGACTCCACGCCGCGCGGTGTACCAGGCACAACAGGAATGCCGGCTTTCTCCATCGCCTGGCGGGCACGGGTTTTCGAGCCCATCGCTTCCATGGCCGCAGGAGTCGGGCCGATGAATTTGATTCCAGCGTCGGCGCAGGCCTGAGCAAATTTTGCGTTCTCGGAGAGGAATCCGTAACCGGGATGAATGGCGTCGGCGCCGGAGCGCCTGGCGACATCGAGAATCTTAGAAATGCTGAGATAGGATTCGCTGGCGGCCGCTCCGCCGATGGGATAGGCTTCGTCGGCTTTGCGCACGTGCAGCGATGCACGGTCCACATTGGAGTAGACGACGACTGCAGCAATCCCCATTTCGTGGCAGGCGCGGATAACGCGCACCGCGATCTCGCCACGATTGGCTATGAGAATTTTCCGGAACATCTTTCGGCTTGCTTCATTCTCGGTTTTTCTTCATTCGGGCGGCACGCGAGAAAAACTTACCGCAAACGGAGCAGCGGTGTTGCGCGCCGATTTCGTCCAGAGGGCGCGGCGGGTGAAGCGGTAACGAAGCAAAGTCCAGATGGCGAGCCAGCCGTCGGAGTGGCGGATCTTCTTGCCTTCGCCGGCCGAGCGAGGGGTGTAGGCAACCGGGACTTCGGCGATTTTCTCACCCATGCGGCATAGCTTGGCCGTCACTTCGGGGCAGAATTCGAAGCGGCGGCATTTCAGATCGATTTGCGAAAGCAGTGATCGGCGGAAGACTTTGTAGCAGGTGGCCTCGTCGTGGATGCCCGCACCGTAGAGCAAATTGGTGAGATGAGTCAGGAGCTTTGCGCCGAGAAAAAACCGCAGGCCGCGCTCGGGCCGGTCGGGACGGACGCCATAAACCACGTTTGCCTGGCCCAGAGCGAGCGGGCGCAATAGAGCAGGATAATCCTGCGGATCGTATTCGAGATCGGAGTCCTGAATCAGAACGTATTCGCCGCGAGCGTACTGAAGCGCGGTGCGGATCGCCGCTCCTTTGCCGCAGTTTCTTTCGTGGAACACGACAGTGACATCGTCGGTAAGAGGAATGGATTGGAGTTTCTCGCGAGTGCCGTCGGTCGAGGCATCGTCTACGATGATGATTTCTTTCCTGACTGGCGAAGCGTGAATGGCCTGCAAGAGTTCAACGAGGTGCGCGACCTCGTTGTAGACTGGCACGATGACAGACACGCATCCTGACCAGCAGCCGCTAGATGGTGAAGCCATGCTGTTACGCGATGATGCTTCTGCCGCCAAGGTCATCTACAAAATAGTATCATTCCGGCATCCGCACTCAAGATGAGGCGCCCAGTTTGATTTCTGATTGTTGATTGAAGCGCCGACGCTTCACGGCGCCGTGATGCCCTTCTCACAAGCGAGTGGCCCCATCGCGGAGGGCTATTTCGGCTGGTCCATCGTGATGCCTGTCGCTCCGGGCTGCTTCTCGGACTTGATCTTCTTGGTGAGCAGAGTCTGATCAACCCAATGATCGGCAGTTTTCAGATCTTCCTGGCGGGCAGCGAGGTCGTCGCATTCCACGTCGGCCTTTTCGCGGTACATGAGATTCATATAGGCCATGGCGTCGTCGTAGTCGGGACGAAGTTGGATGGCCTTGTTCAAGCTCTCGATACCCTCCTGAATCAGCGGCCAGTTCTTCTCTTTCAATTCGGCGCAGGCTTTCTTCTCGTCTTTGTTCTTGGGGTTCAGGTTCTCATCCGGCTTCAAGCCAAGTTTGGCACGCTCTTCCATTCGAGGCTGGTAGCAGGCCGTCCAGTCAATCACGCCGACGGAATAGTAGGGCTCGGGATCGTTAGGATCGATATCGGCGGCCATGCGGTAATACTTTTTGGCGTCGTCGAATTTCTTCATATTCAAATAGAGATACGCGATTCCCTTGGCGGCATTCACTTTCTGGTCGCGCGCGGGATTCATCTCGAGCACGTGCTGGTATTGCTCAATCGCCTGAATCGCCATCTGATTGTTATCCGGCGTATCGGCGCCCGGGATGTATTGCTGGGCAAAGGCAGTAGCCAAGTACATCTTGGCGTTGATCAGACTGGGATCCAACGCGACACTCTGTTGGAAATGGTCGATCGCCTCTTCGTACTTGGCATTCTTGTATGCGGTGACGCCTTTGTTCAGTTGGTCGCGGGCGCGCAGCTTGCTGCAACCTACGGCGAACAACAGGGCCAGCGTAGCGGACGCCAGCGTCAACAGACGAACGTGTTTATTCATTGCGGTATAAGTCTCCCTTGCCACAGCATCCTAGGCCCAGAGACATCTAGTTGACAAGCGCTGGCCGAGCATTTTCAGCAGAAGCCGCACCGGAACCTGGGCTCGAGCGCGCGGGCAGATGCGATGCGCGACCTATCGAGTGCGTCTGGTTAAATCCCTGGGCGGCGCGTTTAGCCGCCAGCTTCGATCTTAGCGGTGATCAAACCGACCTTGTCCACGCCCGCGGCGTGCGCGATATCAATTACATTGGCTACGTCGGCAAAGGGAACGGCGTCGTCCCCTTTAACGAACATGACTTTCTCGGCGCGAGTTTTGTAGATGTCGGCCAGACGTCCCTGCAGATTGTCCCAGGTGGCGTCCTCCTGATTGATCTTCAGGCCGGGGTCCTGCCCCGCGCCGCGATCGATCAACTGCACAACGATGGTGCGATCGGGGGTATTGTTCTTGGGCGCGTTGGGCGGAGGGGGCTGAGGAACCAGCGCATCCAGTCCCTTGGGCGTCAAAGGCGTGATCACCATGAAGATGATGAGCAGCACCAGCAGCACGTCAATCAGCGGAGTGACGTTAATGTTTGCACTTTGCCCTCCGCCGCTTCCCATTGCCATACTCATGTCGATTCTCCTTTATTGCCCGCCCGCGGTCGGAGCGGGAGGCGGAGCGTTCGGAGTGCTTTTCCTCTGCTCGGTAAGCAAGCCCAGATCATCCACGCCTGCGGCGCGCACAGCGTCCACCACCTGCACCACGTTGCCAAAGTGGGCGCGGGCATCCGCCTTCAGGTAGACCTCTTTGTTAGTGCGATTAGCCAAGCGGTCCTTCACCTTTCCGGTCAAAGTGTCGACTCCGCCAGTAAGCTTGTCGGAGCCGAAGTAGACGGTTCCATCGCGCATCACCGAAACCAGCAACGCGTCTTCTTTATCCGCGTCCTGCATCGGCGTCGGATTGTTTACCTTGGCCATGTCCACGCTGATGCCCTTTTGCAACATGGGCGTGATCACCATAAAGATGATCAGCAGCACCAACATCACGTCCACCATAGGTGTGACGTTGATATCAGAGTTGACCTTGGCTCCTTCATTTCTCTTCGATAATGACATAATTTCTCCGCGCCGCTTGAGCTGGGAAGGCCGGCGCCGGGCAGTATCCCAGCGCCGACAGCAACTCACGGCGGACTTCAGGCCAAACTCTACGGTCCTAGGACCGGCGAACGTCCCGCCGCTTCAGGAAGTAGTCGATCAGTTCGCTCGACGAGTTATCCATCTCTACGTCGAACGCTTCCACACGGCCGGTCAGGTAGTTAAACATCATCACGGCCGGAATCGCAACCAGCAAACCGAAAGCCGTAGTGACCAGAGCTTCCGAAATGCCGCCTGCGACTGCGCCCAAACCGGTCGCCTTCTGCTCGGAAATACCTTTGAACGCGTTCAGAATGCCCATCACGGTGCCGAACAAGCCCACGAACGGAGCCGTCGAACCGATGGTGGCCAAGCCGCCCAAACCGCGCTTCAATTCTGCGTGGACGATGGCTTCGGTGCGTTCCAGAGCGCGCTTGGAGGCTTCAATGGTCTCGCCGGGGATCGCGCCGGGGCTATCCTGGTGAGCCTTGAACTCCATGAGGCCAGCGGTGACAACCTTGGCCAGATGGCTTTTCTTGTTGCGCTCGGCGACCTTGATGGCCTCGTCGATGCGGCCGTCGCGCAAGGCTCCGGCAACGGCGGGAGCGAAGGCGCGCGACTGCTTGCGGGCTGCGTTGTATGCCATGGCGCGGTCAATCATGACGCCGATCGACCAGCCAGACATGATGAAAAGAATGATGACCACGATCTTCGCGATGATACCCATCTGCTTCCATAGCGAGATCGGATCCCACCCCACTGCGCCACCTTCCTGCACAATCCAGGCGGCCACCCTAGGAACATGACTGATTACAGCTGTTGCCACATTAGCTAACATGAGTTGCTTTCCCCTCCTCGGAACTTCTTAGACTTGGATGCTAGATCTGTATGCCTTGCAAGAGCTCGACCCAAAATTGATCGTACCGCTAACTTCAGGGTTCCGATTCGCGTACCTGAGATGAGAGGCAACGGCGACCGCCCCGCTAGAATACGGGCTCTCCCGGTCGCCATCTTTCGGTGGGAAGGGGAGGGCCATTCTGCTATTCGCCTTCTGAAATCTGCCTTACTACACCCGGATTAGCCCCCGGCGAGAGTAAAGTTAACCTGAATCTCGGTATCCACCTCGACAGGCTCACCGTTCAACAGATAAGGCCTATACTTCCATTGCTTTACGGCCTCAATGGCCGCAGGAGCCAGCATTGGATGCCCACTCACCAGCGTGAGGTTTTCGATGGCACCGTCTTTGCCGATGACCGCATGCAGCACAACCGTTCCTTGGATGCGAGCCTGC